>ERZ808040.115-NODE-115-length-78762-cov-7.507149_pt1 | contig 78762 bp, 60 predicted proteins | sample MGYA00380191_ERZ808040 | MGnify/ENA primary metagenome ERZ808040 (study PRJEB31490, sample SAMN06133395) | mouse gut metagenome | isolation source: J6 | host: mice | place: China: Chengdu | collected 2015-05 ...
GACCGTGTACAGAGCACCACGACCTTCAACGAGATGAACCTGTTAGACGGTAAGTTCATCAAGGGTATCCAGGTAGGTGCAGAGGCAGGTCAGCACATCGACATCTCCATCAAGAACATGAGTATGGCAGGTCTGGCTGCATACATCGGTACTTGGAAGGGTGGTAAGTCTGAGGATAGTAAGCTGTATGGCGCAATCACTTTCAATGCGTTAACCGCTGGCACCACGAAGGTACAGACTACAACTTATCAGGTTTCCGGTGCGGCAGGAACCATTCAGGGTTCTGTTTCTGCAAAGCCGACCTCTTCTTTCAGCACGGTTAACAGCGGCACCAAGACCTACAACCTGAAAGCTATGGATTCCACGATGGCTGCGAAGCTGGTTACAACCTTCCAGAACCTTGTAGGCGGTAAGTCTGCAACGGTTGCTTCCACCAAGGACTTCAACTCCCTTAATGCATTCATCAAGGGCGCTCTGCAGATCGTATCTTCTCAGAGATCTGACCTCGGTGCGATCCAGAACCGTCTGGAGCACACCATCAACAACCTGAACAACATCGTAGAGAACACCCAGTCCGCAGAGGCTGCTATCCGCGATACAGATATTGCTACGGAGATGGTTCAGTACTCCAACAACAATATCCTCCAGCAGGCAGGTACATCTATGCTGTCTCAGGCAAATCAGGGCAACCAGTTGGCACTGTCCTTACTTGGCTAATCGCTGTAACAGGATTACGAGTGAAACTATCAAAATCCCCCACCCGAAAGGATGGGGGATTTTTTGCGCGATAAGCAGAGTCGGAAGGCTGACGAGGCAGACATCATGCTTGCATGAATGGATGCAGCGGCAGACTTACGACGAGCAACGCGAACGAAAGATGCGAAGCATCTTGAGTCTTGCTTATCGCGCAGAAGCAGCCGTTTATTCCGCCTTCAGTCTCTTCAACGCCTCCACAGCGGGCGGGTAATCTTTGCAGTTTTCGTAGTGGGTGCGGGCAATGTCCCGCTTGCCGAACATTTCATAGATGAAGCCGATATGATAGCTGGGCGAATGGGGATTCACGAGACTGTATCTGGGGGCGCTCAGAGCCTGTACAAACTCGGGGAGAGCCTTGAGGGGCTGGCCCATGCACAGCCGGATGCGTCCGGACAGGCAGAGAAAATCCTTGTTGTCCGCGAAGGAGTCCCGATAGGGAAGGATCTTCGCGGCTTCTTCGATCTGACCATTGTCCAGAAGAATACCCGCGTAATTACAGAGAAGAACGAGGGTGTAGTCCGCCCCGGGCAGGGGCTGCAGGTCCATGGCTTTGCGAAACCAGAGGAGGGCGTTTTCGTGATCCCGCATCAGCATATAGCTCTGCCCTAACTGGAAATGCAGGTAGGGATTTTGGGGATCGGCTTCGATCTCGCCGCGAATCAGCGCAATATCGCGCTCCGCCTTTTTTCGCAGCTTCTCCGGTGAGCCCTGATATCCCACATGGTCTACGGAGACAGGGGCGTCGTAGGAGGAAGCTTCCATCGGTCCGGTGGGCACCAGAACCTCGTGGATCGGGTTTTGAAAATGGTAATGACGTCTGTCAAAGAGACGCTGTAAACGCACGACCTGCTGTCTGGTTTCCCCGTCCACATCGAAGTGGCTGAACAGTTCGATGGCGCCGAGGCTTTCAGGATGTTCTTCCAAAGCCTTTTGCAGGGCGTCCCAGTCTAAGGGGCGGAGAAACTCGTCGGTGTCCAGAGAGAGGACGATATCGTGCGTGGCATGACTGACACAGAAATTTCTGGCGGCGGAGAAATCGTCTATCCACGAAAATTCGTAGACACGCTCTGTATACCGTCTTGCAATTTCCAGAGAGTGATCGGTTGATCCGGTGTCCGTCACCACGATCTCAAAGGGATAGGGCTTCAATGCTTCCAGACATTTCATAAGGTATTCTGCTTCGTTTTTTGTGATGATACATACGGAAATCGGAATCATACTATCCCTGCTCCTCCAGATTTCTTTTCAGATCTTCCAGTTTTTCCAGTGCCAGAGGGTAGCCCTTTTCGGCAGATTTCATCAAAAAGGAAGCGGCTGCGGGGAGATTTCCCAGAAGCTCGTTCGCAAAGCCCATGCTAAAGAGTGCCATGCCGCTGTAATCCTCCGACTCCGAATCGGGCGTACACTGCAATGCCTTCACGAACTCCATCATGGCCTTTAGAGGCTGTGGCGGGTTCTGGTTCAGATAGAGGGCGCCCATACTGCAAAAAAACTGCTGGTTGTGCGCATAGTCATTATAAACCGGGGCATAGAGCGCAAGCGCCTCATCGGCTCTTCCGGTCTGCACCATCACGTTGATAAAATTGTTGGCCATCACGTGAACCCAGAGATTATCCAGATTCAGGGGCAGTTCAAAGGCTTTTTTATAATAAGTATACGCGTTTTCGTAGTCGCTGATCAGGTTGTAGGACTGCGCCACCTGAAAATAGAAGTATGGTTCCGCAGGATTCTGTTCAATTTCCTTGAAGAGGAGGGCGTTGTTGCGCTCCGCCTTGATGCGCTTTTCATCAGCAGTGCCTACATAGCCGACATGATCGACAACCGCAGGTATGTCATAGCGCTCGTATTCGGTGCTGTCCGTGCGGATATCGGCCACCTGCTCGTGTATCAGATAAATATAGTGGAAATTCCGCTTGTGGAAGAGCCGGTCGATTCGTTCTTCGGAGTAGCTTTTGGCGTACTGGGAATCCACGTAACTTTTTCGCATAAGCTGCCCCACGCTTTTGCGGGGATGTGTTTCAATCGCCTCACACAGGCCGTCCCAGTCAAGCTCGATCAGATACTCGTCGCAGTCAAGGACCAGCACATAGTTATGGCTGGCCTTGCTCAGAGAGTAGTTTCTGGCTGCTGAAAAATCACCGATCCATTCGAAATCATAAATTTTATCCGTATATCTGGCGGCCAGCTCTTTCGTGCGGTCGGTGGAACCGGTGTCCACATAGATAATCTCAAAAGGGTAGTGGGTGAGCGGTTCCAGACATTTCTCAATATTCTTTTCTTCGTTTTTTCCTATGATACATACGGAAATCGGAATCATGTGTTTCATCCTCGTTTCTGCGCAGGGAATGCGCGCTTTTTTGTTTTGATCAGAGCGGGTCCTTAGGAGTCGTTTAGTTCAGTCAGCCTTTCTACAGCCGGTGAAAAGCCAGAGTCGGCCGCCTTTTGATAAAAGCGGAGGGCAGAGTCACGGCTGCCCAGCATTTCGTTTACCAGCCCGATATTGTAGTAGGGAATGAAGCTGTTGGCGCCCTCCTCCCTTGCGTTCGGGCATTGCAGCGCCTTGACATACTCCGCCATGGCTCTGAGGGGCTGGGGCGGGTCCAGATTCAGATAGATGTTGCCCATGCTGCAATAAAAATTGGCGTCCCCGGAAAAATGTTCGTAGAGCGGTTCAAAAAAGATCCGCGCCTCTTCGGAGCGGCCGGTATGGTTCATGGCGTTGATGTAGGCGGTCGCCATGATCTGTACCCAGGGCTCCGGGAAATGTAAGGGGAGCGCAAAGGACTTTTTATAGTAAATATAAGCGTTTTCATAATCATAGATGCCGTTGTAGGACTGTCCCACCTGAAAATAGAGGTAGGGATCTTGGGGATTTTTTTTGATTTCCCGAAAGAGAAGGGTGTTGTTGCGCTCTGCTTTTTGGCGCATGGCATCCATACCGCCGCTGTAGCCCGCGTGATCCACGGTCAGGGGGATTTCGTAGCTTTCGTAGAGCGGACTGTCTGCGCTCAGCGTTACCACCTGCTCGTGGATGATGCCCTTGTAATGAAAGCGTTTTTTGGAAAAAAGGCGTTCTACCCGGTCGGGATAGTTGGTCCGCGTGCCGTTGGCCTCATAATAGTTATTGCGAAGCAAAAGCCCAACGCCCTGCGGATGGGCTTCGACTGCAGCCAAAAGCGCCTCCGGATCAAGCGCGGTCAAATACTCGTCGCAGTCTATGAAAAGCACATACTCGTGGGACGCTTTTTTCAGCGCGAAATTTCTGGCGGCGGAAAAGTCGTCGATCCATTTAAAATCATAGATTTTGGCGCCGTGCTTTCCGGCGAGTTCTTTCGTGCGGTCGGTGGAACCGGTGTCCACGTAGACGATCTCAAAAGAAAAGGGCGCAAGGGGAGCCAGACAGTGTTCGATGTGCCGTTCCTCGTTTTTGCCGATGATACATACGGATACAGGGGGCATGGGATTCCTCCGTTTTTCTGACATTTTATTATCTATATAAATAACTGTTCACAGAAGGGGCGTCAATGACCGTCTGGCCCGTGAATGCTGTCTGTTTCTGCCGGATTGCCGGCTGCCGGTCTATGGCCGGAGCGCGGTCAGACGCTGCATGGCGGGTACGAAATCTCCGCATTGTGCATAGAGCGCGCAGGCCGATTCCGTGTCCCCGATCCGCTCGAAGATTTCTCCGCACTGGTAAAGGGGCAGGAAGGAGTTAGCGCCGCTTTGTCTGCCGTCCGGCATCTGTAATGCTTTCTGGTATTGCTCCAATGCCTGCTCAAACATGCCGTTGTCTTTATAAATATTGCCCATCAGATAGACGAAGTCCGTAACGGATGAAAATTCGCCGTAGATGCCCTCGAAGCCAAGAGCGGTTTCAGACTGTCCCGTGTGCAGCAGCGCATTGCCGTAGGAGACCACCATAGCCTGCACATAGGCAAGCTCCGGGTCCAAGTCAAAGGTAAGGCCCTTGTCATAATAGGTGCAGGCGCGGGAAAAGTCTTCCAGAATCTCGCAGGTTTTCCCGAGCTGATAGTAGAGATAAGGGTTGTCGGGGTCCAGTCCGGCCTGCTTTTCGAGCAGGGTAAAATTGCGCCTGTACTTGGCGGCCTGTTCTTCCGGCGTCATGTCGTAGCCGGTGTGAAGAAGGGTGGTGTGGAGCAGCAGGTTTGGTATTTCCTTTCCGCGGATGGGCGTGAGCTGCTCATGGATCAGCCCTGTATAGTGGTAGAGCTTTTTGTTAAAGAAACGCTCTGTGTAGTCCACATTATTCAGGGTCAGTACGCCGTTTTCCGTCACCAGATTTTCGCGGGAGACACTGCCGACTTTGTCTGACAGGTGCTTGCGGAAATAGTTCAGCTCCTCCACGTCGATTTCCTTCACGGTCTCGTCACAGTCAATCATAAAGATCCAGTTGTTGGACGCTTCCCGCAGGGAGAAGTTTCTGGCGGCGGAAAAATCGTCGCACCATGGAAAGTCAAGCACTTTATCCGCATATCCGGCCGCAATCTCCTTCGTCCTGTCCGTGGAGCCCGTGTCCACGACCACGATCTCAAAGCCACAGGGCTTGATGGATTTCAGACACTGTTCGATGCGCGATTCTTCATTTTTGGCGATAATGCATACAGATATGGGATGCATGGAAAACTCCTTATCATAGTCTTGTTTGTCGCTGCTTATGTGGATATTTTAGCATATTTGGGGGAGACAGGCAAATTTCTATCAAATGCGGCATAACTTTATCGGGAATCACAAATGAATTGCTTTTTTATGGAAAAAAGGGTATTTATATGGTAGTATATAAAATAAAAGTACTGACGAAAGCGGGCATTTTCTTCTATATATGGGGATATGATGTATAATGGGAGGGATGCGCCGTGAATAAAGGGGTGAGGTATGTGAAGGTACTGTGGATTGAATTAGAAAATATGAAAACCGGTCTTAAAATAGAGCGGGTAAATTTTAATAAAGATGTGACACTTCTGGTCGGTTTGTCCGGCGTGGGAAAAACACAAATTTTAAATGCAGTGGAATATTCATTGAAGCTTGCGGTTGATAAAGATATCATTTTGCGCCCTTATCGTGTCGGAATAGGCATTCAAATCGGAAATGACGTATACGAATGGTTTTACGAAATCGGAAAAATGGGCGGGGGCGGACTCATTCTTGAGGAGGATGACAGATTCGGGTTTGTCTTTGAAAAGCTGACTTATAACGGAAAACTTATCTTTGAAAGAACGGAAGAAAAAATAGCGATATCAGGCTATGACAGAGTTCCACAGCCTAAAAAGGATGAAAGTCTTATTTTGCAGTATTCGGAGGATGAGAATTTTGAAGCGTTGATTTTGGGGATTCGCAAATTATATTCTGTAGAGATTGAATTGGCGGTCAGGGGAGGAATCAGGAGTGAGAGTTTCAGTCTTCTCAAATCTAAAGTGAGCGATACGCTGAAAAAAGAAAAGAATGTAGATTTTAAGGCATTTAGTCATCTTCCGGCAGCGGCGAAAATATATATTGCCAAGAATTATTATTATAATTTTTATGTAGAAATTTTTGATGCGGTAAAGGAACTGTTTATAGAGATTGAGGATATTGACGTGGAAGAAGACCGCGTCAGAGAGATGTATCTGGTATCAGTTCAGGTATATGGAAAAAAACTATTACAGCATGATATTTCGAATGGCATGCTGAAAACAATTTATTATATTGTGGAACTGTTTACCATGTCTGAGGATTCTCTGGTTTTGATTGATGAATTTGAAAACGGATTGGGTGTGAACTGTATTGATCTGCTTTCAGAAATAATGCTTTCAGAACGAAATGATTTACAATTTATTATAACCAGCCACCATCCGAAAATAATCAATGCGATTGATATGGGAAAATGGAGGATCATTGATCGGGATATCAATGTCGTCAAGAATCATGGCAGTGAGTCCTATGGGATCGGAAACAGCCAGCATGATGCATATTTTAACCTGATTAACAGGTGGGAGTTTGAAGGAAAGGCATAATGAATTTATATTTTCTACTGGAAGATGAAAAGTCACTTTTAAAAACACTGCCGTTGTGGTTTGAACATTTGAACTCTAAATATGGCAGAGTTGCAGATATTCAGGAGGTGCGGGAAAACAATTATATTTTACAAAGTGGGCAAGGGGTGACGCAGTTGGTTACCAGAGCGCTTTTTGACACGATAGATACGATACGGCTGAATCCGGGAAAGATTGATATGCTGGTGGTAATTCTGGACGCGGAGGAGCTGGACGCTGACGTCAGGAAGCAAAAGGTAAGTGAGCAGATTAGCAAATACTGTGAAGGCGGAAAGATTGATTTTGATATAGAAGTATTGGTATGTAACCGCTGCTTTGAAACATGGCTGCTGGGTTGCTGCGGATTGTATCCGACGGAGTGTCCCGACACACAATCAGATTTTTATAAGTATTACATTCACTATAATGTGGAGGAATACGATCCGGAAAAAATGAAAATCCCGGAAGGAGAAAAAGACACAACGGCGAAGTATCATTTTCATTATCTTCATGAACTGCTGCGTTACAAAAGAATCAGATATTCTAAGAATAATCCGAAAAATGTGGCGACAGAAAAGTATTTTAAAGGAATTGTTGAGAGAGTAGAGAAAACGGAGCATTTGAGCTCATTTAAAACTTTTTATGATTTTATTTGCAGTTTAGATGCAGACAGAAGCAGAGGAGAAAGCGAATGAAATATGCATTAATCGGCTGCGGCCGTATTTCACCGAATCATATAGCGGCGGCACAAAATAACCAACTGGAGCTGGCGGCGGTCTGTGATATCGACCCGTCATGCATGGAGGATAAAATAAAGAAATTTAAGCTGGGCGATAGTGTGAAGCGTTACACCGACTATCGGGAGATGGTGGAGACAGAGAAGCCGGAGCTTGTGGCGATCTGTACGGAGAGCGGCAAGCATGCGCAGATCGCGCTGTTTTGCATCGGGCATGGCTGCAACTGCATCATTGAAAAACCGATTGCGTTGTCCATTGCGGACGCCGACGCGATTATCGGGGCGGCGATCACACACCATGTAAAGGTGTGCGCATGTCACCAGAACCGGTTTAATAAATCGGTGCAGATCATACGGGAAGCCATTGACATGAACCGTTTCGGGCGTCTGTTTTACGGGACAGCCCATATCAGATGGTGCCGGAACCATGAATATTATGACCGGGCGTCATGGCGCGGTACATGGGAGCAGGACGGCGGGGCGCTGATGAACCAGTGCATCCACAACATTGATCTGCTGCGCTGGATGATGGGCGGCGAGATTGATGAGGTGGTAGGCATGACGGACAGGCTGAACCATGATTATATTGAAGCGGAAGATATGGGCATCGCCCTGATTAAGTTCAAAAACGGCAGTTACGGCATTGTGGAGGGAACGACCGATGTCTACCCGAACAATCTGGAAGAAACGCTGTATCTGTTCGGTGAAAAGGGAACGGTAAAGGCGGGCGGTCAGTCTGTGAATGTGATTGAAGAGTGGCGGTTTTCGGATCTTCTGGATGATCCTGCGGAGGTCAAGGCAAAATTCCACGAAAATCCGCCTAATGTGTACGGTTACGGGCATACGCCGCTTTATGCGGATATGATTAACGCCATCCGGCAGGACAGGCAGCCCTATGTCACGGCCATGGACGGAAAGCGTGCGCTGGAGCTTGTGCTGGCGATCTATAAATCGGCGGCGGAAGGGTGCAGTGTGAAGTTCCCGCTTACAGACTGTGCTACCGTTGATTTTAAAGGGCGGTTTTAACAGGCGCTGACAGCGTGCAGAAATACGGATAAGATACAGGGGGACAGTTTGTGGAATACAATGTGCATGAGATAGACAGCCGTTATGATTTTGTGGTACAGGGGGTCTCTTATATAGGAAGTCCGAGACAGGGCACGGCCATGTATGTGACCCAAAAGGTGGCCCATCTTCTGGAAAATATCAGAGGACTTACGGCGTGTCTTGTGTTTGCGGAGAAGGGAATAGAGGCTGATCCTGAATTGCAGAAGGAAAACTGCATCGTGTTTTCTGAAAATCCGCAGCTTGCCTATGTGCGATTCGCGGGCAGCCTTGCCGGACAGAAGGAAGCGCTTGACAGGAAGCGCAAATACACGCTCACGGAGGAAGGCTATTATCTGGGAGAGAATGTGCAGATCGGGGAGAACGCCTGTATTGAGCCGACAGCCCTGATCGGTCATGATGTGGTGATCGGAAAAAACGCGTTTGTCGGTGCGGGCGCGGTGATCAAAAACGCGGTGATCGGAGACGATTTCGTGTGCAATGCCCATGCGGTGATCGGATCGCCGGGGTTTACCATGTGCGAGGACGAGGAGGGGAACAAGCTGCGGATTCCTTCTCTGGGCAGGGTTATAATCGGCAATTTCGTGGAAGTCGGTGTGGGCGATAACATTTCGGCCGGCAGCGGTGGGGATACCGTGATAGAAGACTATGTGAAGCTGGACGTTCTCATACACATCGGGCATGATGCCCATATTCAGAAGAATGCAGAGCTGACAGCGGGAGCTATTGTCGGAGGATTTGACCAGATCGGGGAGCGTGCCTACTGTGGCTTAAATGCGGCCATCCGTAACAGGGTGTCGGTGGGCGCGGGCGGGTTTATCGGTATGGGCGCCGTTGTGACCAAAAGCGTGGAAGCCGGAATGACGGTAGTCGGAAATCCGGCCCGGAAATTCGAGCGGACGAAATGAGGGAGGGCAGGTGTATGCCGGATCAGACGGTTTATAATCCGGAGAGCATCTCCCGCACGCGGTCACGATAGGTATGGGCAGCGGCCACCTGATCGTGGCCGTTTTTAGCGATAGCGATACGCTCATCTTCGTGATTCAGATAGTAGTCTATTTTCTGGAGCAAGTCTTTTTCACTTTCATAATACTCGAAGTCTACCCCAGGGGTAAAGTTTTCGAGAAAATCTTCCTGATAATTGCTTAACAGAAAACCGCCGCTTCCCATGATATCGAAAGCGCGCAGCGGTATGCCGCTCTTGATGCTCCGCAGGGAAATATTCAGGTTAATGCGGCTTCTCTTGAATACCAGAGGCATTTCGGCGTAGTAGTCTGCGGTTCCGTGATTGCGCAGGTTTGGCAGGGAAAAGGCGGGATCCAGCGTAAACAGATCCAGTGTATGCCCGCGCGTGACGGCGGTCAGCAGGCGAAGCCGTTCCAGCCCTGTCAGCTTGCGGTTGACGACATACTGTGCGTACAGGTACTCCCTTGTCTCTACGCCGTCCGGATTGGGATCCATAGGAAGCGCTTTGTATAACTCTGACATAATGGGAGACAATGACTCCTGAATAAAGTTACAGCCCTGTACATTCATCTGGGCATGCATCAGTCCTTCCAGATAGCCTCTGGCGTAGTCGGAGAGGTTTTCCATGCGGTCATAAAAATTGTGGGACTCGGTGTAAAGAGAACCGACAAAGGAAACGTCGTACAGGTACGGGCAGTCCTGCACCTGGGACAGGACATGTGCGCCCGGGCTGTCTGGTGCTGGGGCTGATCCGGAATCCGCCGGAAGCGGCTTCATGCAGTCCAGCCGGTCCGTATTTGCAGCCATGGGCAGATAGTGTACGGTTTTGATGCCCGCCCCGTTAAATTCCTGACAAAGCGCACGGTCAAAGACATAGATGGTATTGCAGGGGTTGATGGCCGTGTACGAATACAGCATGACGTAGGGACTGTCATAGATCCATGAAATGTACGGCAGGTCCTCGCGCTTACATACATTGGAAACCAGCGGAAAATAATTAAAGGAAAAGACCGCGTCCGGGACTGTCTCGCGGAGTTTCTTCGTGAGAGCGGATTCGATTACGGCGTCGCTGCGGGCATCCTTGTTGGAGAAAGGAAAACAGACGACCTGATGGCCCTCTTTGGTGAAAGCGTCCTTCATGTCGGCGTTGCCGAAGCTCGCCCATTCAATAAACAGTATTTTCATGGAGTTCTCCTCTGAATCGTCGCTGTCTGGCGGCGTTTTTCTATATTTTATATAATAGGAAATTGTGACAGTGTAAAACATTCAGGGAGAATGCGAAGCATTCTCTGAAACGTCGCTGTCTGGCGACGGTTTTTTAATCAGGAAACTGGGATTAAATAATCTGTGTCGAGTATATCACAAATCACCATAAATGCATATGAAATCCGCCGTTGGTGTGAATGATAACGACAGTTTATAAAAAGGATAAATTGCAGAAAAATATGTTGCGATTTTTGGAAGATTATATTATGATAAATACAGAATATAGTTTGTAAAGAATAAAATAAGTTTTTCGGAGGAGACAAATGTCGTTCACGGAGCAGAAGAGAGCAGAAATAGAAAAATACATTCTTCGTAAAATAGCGGTTGACGATGAAAAACTGATAGAAAAGACCATGGACAGTTTCGGCATTTCCATAACTTCCGCGAAACGTTATCTGAAAAAGATGACAGATGAGAGAAATGTTATGAAACAGGCGGATCAGGCGTGCGGCTATGCGCTGTGTGAGGAGACGCTTGAGGAGTGCGTCAGGATTGTCGAAAGCGGACAACAGGAGGATGAAATTTACGACCGGCTGCTTCGGGAGAAACTGAGCGGCTGCGGGAAGAATGCGCAGCGGATCTGGCAGTATGTCTGCGTGGAGATGTTAAACAACGCGCTGGAGCACTCGAGAGGGACACAGATCCGGATGATTGTGAGAAGGAATGTCATGTATACCACTGTTTTGATATTGGATGACGGTGTGGGCGTATTCCGGACGCTGATGGACTATATGGCGGGACACGGCTGGAATGAGCCGGACGAGAAAGACGCGCTGGTGGAGCTGTATAAAGGAAAGATTACAAGCGCTGCCAGCGCCCATTCCGGGGAAGGTATTTTTTTCTCTTCGAAAGCAGTGGACACTTTTGCGATCTGGTCCGGAGGGAAAATGTACAAATGCTATGGCGGAAGAGAGCATACGGTATTGGAGAACCGGCTTCTGGCATATGCGTCGCGGTTTCAGAATATCGGCACGCTTGTCATGATGACACTGGAAAACGAGACGGTGAGGGATTTAGCGGAGGTGTTTGATGTGTTTGCAGATGTGGACGAGGGATTGATCCGTACAAGAATACCGATCAGGGAAGCATGTATTTCGGGGGAGCCGGTGGCGCGCTCTCAGGCCAGAAGAATCTGCCGCCGCCTGGAGGAGTTTAAAGAGGTTATATTGGACTTTGACGGCGTGGAATTTATGGGGCAGGGGTTTGCGGACGAGATCTTCCGCGTGTTTGCGACGGCGTGTCCGGGGGTTCTGCTATGTCCCGTACACATGGAAAAAGAGGTGCACCGCATGATACGGCACGTCGGCAGGGGGCAGCTTGCGGCAAATGTACTTCTGGAAGCGGACGGGATGGCCGGTGCCTGAAAATAATGGTTGACATGGGAAAAAATTGGGTGTATTATCTATTCCATACTAATCATAGAGAAATAGTATGAAATAAAACAAAGCAACCGGCCGCTATCATAAAGTCAAACCGGTGAAAAGCAGGAAAATGGCGAGAGGAATAGCGGGATGCGACGCGAAAAAGGGAGGATGAAGGAAATGGCTGACGTGAAAAAGAGTGCATCAGAACTGATCGGGCATACGCCGCTTATGGAGGTGGCCCGTTATGAGGAGAAAAACGGCATCACGGACGCGGTGATTCTTGTGAAGCTGGAATATCTCAATCCGGCGGGGTCGTCGAAGGACCGTATCGCCCTGCATATGATTGAGACGGCAGAGCGCGAGGGGAAGTTAAAACCCGGCGGCACTATCATTGAACCGACCAGCGGCAATACGGGAATCGGGCTTGCGTCGGTGGCGGCGGCCAAGGGGTATCAGGTGGTTCTGACGCTGCCGGAAACGATGAGCGTGGAGCGCAGAAAGCTCTTGCAGGCATACGGCGCGCAGCTTGTGCTGACGGACGGCGCGCAGGGAATGAGGGGCGCCATAGACAAGGCGGAGGAACTGCAGGCGCAGACGCCCGGTTCCATTATTCTCGGACAGTTTGATAATCCGGCCAATCCGGAGATCCATAAACTTACCACAGGACCGGAGATCTGGGAGGACACGGACGGAAAAGTGGATATATTCGTGGCGGGCGTGGGCACCGGCGGCACCATAACGGGCGTGGGTTCCTATTTAAAGGAAAAAAATCCGGCCGTGAAAGTGGTGGCTGTGGAGCCGGAGAGCAGCCCGGTTCTCTCGGGCGGACAGCCCGGGGCGCATCAGATTCAGGGCATCGGCGCGGGATTCGTGCCGCAGACGCTGGACACGGGCGTTTACGACGAGATCATAAAGGTTTCGGGCGAGGATGCCTTCGCAGCAGGCAGGGCGATTGCCATGCAGGAGGGCGTGCTGGTCGGTATTTCCTCGGGAGCGGCGCTCCATGCGGCTGCGAAGCTGGCGAAGCGGCCGGAGAATAAGGGGAAGGTGATCGTGGCGCTTTTGCCCGATTCGGGAGACAGGTATCTGTCCACGCCGATGTTTGCGTAGACAGTTCAGTCAGACCGAATCCGGGGGAGAAATCATGCCTGCATGAATTTGGCGTTACAATTCACACCCACGCCAGATTTCGTACTGATTTACGATTATTCAGTGTGAATTGCAACGATGATGCACACAAAATGCCCAAAACCGGCATTTGGGCGCTGGCTCCGACACCATGCAGCAAGTGCATGGTGCGGGAGTGAAAAGTAACGATTTGGCATACAAATGAAGAGCTGAGGGAACTGGATTCTTGACATTTTGCGGGATTCATACTATAGTGAGCAGGGATAAAATCGGGAGGAGAGTACGGAAATGATCGAGGTGCGGGATTTAAGCAAGACCTTTGAGACCGACGACGGAAAAGTCGAGGCTCTTCAACATATTACATTGTCCATAAAAGCGGGCGATATCTATGGTATCATCGGTATGTCAGGGGCTGGTAAGAGTACGCTGGTGCGGTGTTTGAACTTCCTGGAGCGGCCCACATCGGGAACGGTGGAGATCGGCGGAAGGGATCTGGGCGCGATGACGGAAGAGCAGCTTCGGGGGGCACGCAGGGAAATCTCCATGATTTTCCAGCACTTCAACCTGCTGATGCAGAAGAACGTGATTGACAATATCTGCTTTCCGCTTGTGATCGGGGGCATGAAGAAAAGGGACGCGAGGTGGCGTGCCATGGAGCTTCTGAATATTGTGGAGCTTGCGGACAAGGCGATGGCCTATCCGTCGCAGCTTTCCGGCGGTCAGAAGCAGAGGGTGGCGATTGCCAGAGCGTTGGCGGCAAACCCGAAGATTCTGCTCTGTGACGAGGCCACAAGCGCGCTGGATCCGCGCACGACGCAGTCCATTTTGCAGCTTTTGAAGGAAATCAATCAGAAATACGGTATTACAATCGTGATCATTACTCACGAAATGTCGGTGGTCCGGGAGATCTGTTCCCATGTGGCTATCATCGGTGAAGGACGTCTGGTGGAGCAGGGGCGCGTTTCGGATATATTCGCCCACCCGAAGACGGCGGAGGCGAAAGAACTGATCCTGAAGGGCAGCGGTACAGACCGCCGCACGCTGGAGAACCGGCAGAAGGAACTGATGAAAGGAAAATGCTGTGTCCGCATTGTGTTTTCCGTCAACTCCTCCTTTGAACCGGTGATTGCGAATATGGTATTAAAGTTCGGGCAGCCCATTAACATTTTGCGGGCAGATACGAAGAACGTGGAAGGAATTGCCAGAGGCGAAATGATTTTAAGCCTGCCGGATGACCGGAAGGTGCAGGAGGAAATGAAGGCTTATCTCGCGCAGAGAGGGCTGGCGGTGGAGGAGGTGAACGGCTATGTGGACGAGTGATCTGACAATTATGATGCTGGAGGGCGTGCGTGACACCCTGCTTATGACACTGTTGTCCACTTTCTTCGGCTATCTGCTGGGACTGCCGTGGGGGATTGTCCTTGCCGTGACGGATAAGACGGGGATCCGCCCGAACGCCGTGGTCTATAAAGCGCTTGATGTGCTGGCCAATATACTGCGCAGTGTTCCGTTTCTGATTCTGCTGATTCTGGTGATGCCCCTGACGAGGCTGATTGTGGGCAAGACAACAGGATCGGCGGCTACCATCGTGCCGCTTACGATTGCGGCCGCGCCCTTTATCGGCCGTATGATCGAATCTTCCATCAAGGAAGTGGATCACGGTGTGGTGGAGGCGGCGCAGAGTATGGGTGCAGATACGCTTACAATCATATGGAAGGTGCTTCTGGTGGAGGCGAGGACGTCCATTTTAGTCGGCGTGACCATCGCCATCGGCACGATTCTTGGTTATTCCGCGATGGCGGGCGTGGTCGGCGGCGGGGGACTTGGCGATATTGCCATGCGCTATGGCTATTACCGCTATGAGACGCTTATTATGATTGTCTCTGTGGTGCTTCTGGTGGTGTTGGTGCAGATTTTCCAGACGCTGGGGATGCGGCTGTCTGTGAAACTGGATAAGAGGAAGTGAAATAGGCGATGCGAAACTCCGTGAGGTGTTTCGCAGCAGCTATTATAGATATGAGGAGGAGAAAATTATGAAAAAGAAAATTGTGGTAATGATTGTAACAGCAGTTTTGGCGCTTAGTGCGCTGACAGGCTGCGGTGGGAAGAAGGACGACGGCACGATCACCGTGGCGGCTTCTGCGACACCCCACGCGGAGATTCTGGAGCAGGTGAAGCCGATACTGGCGGATCAGGGCTACACGCTTGAGGTGACGGTATTCAACGACTATGTGCAGCCGAATCAGGTGGTGGAGGGCGGCGAGTTTGACGCCAACTATTTCCAGCACATCCCTTATCTGGATTCCTTTAACGAGGAGCAGGGGACGCACCTGATCAATGCGGGCGGCATCCACTACGAGCCGTTCGGTATTTATCCCGGCACCAAGAGCGATCTTTCCGCCATTGTGGAGGGAGACGTGATTGCGGTTCCAAACGATACCACCAATGAGGCGAGAGCGCTTCTGCTTTTACAGGATAACGGCATCCTGACGTTAAAGGCAGGCGTTGGTCTGGAGGCGACTGTCCGCGATATCGAGGATAATCCTTACAATGTGGAGATTCAGGAGCTGGAGGCGGCGCAGGTGCCCCGTGTCAGGGACGAGGTGGCGTTTGTGGTCTTAAACGGCAACTACGCGATGGAGGCCGGTTTCTCCGTGGCAAAGGATGCGGTGGCTTACGAGCAGTCGGATTCCGAGGCGGCACAGACCTATGTGAATGTGATTGCGGTGAAGGAAGGCAGCGAGAACGACGCCAAAATCAAGGCGCTCGTGGAGGCGCTCAAGTCCGATGCGGTGAAAGAATATATCAATAATACATATGATGGCGGTGTGATACCGTTTACAGAGTAAAAACGCGAAAAGTACTTCTAAAGGGGGTGCAGGACGACCCCCCTTTAGAAGTGCTTTTTCTTCGCATTTGTCTATTCCTTTATTTTATCAATATCGGAAAGATTCACACCGGAAACCTGTAAGATTGCTTTCAGTGAGAGATATTCGTCTTTTAATTCAGCGTATGTTTTTACGGCATTTTCTTCTTTGGCTAATATCATGTATTTCTGGATTTTTTTAAAATCGTCAATGGCAGCTTTTGTTACGTCAAGACTGACCGGCATTTAATCACCCGCTTTCTTTCTGTTTTATATCCATGTTATAATAACATTATAAAGTTTTCTCATCAGGTGTAAAGCCTGTTTTGCGATAACCATGTGTCATAACGAAGAGGAAGTTACTTATCACACCCGCGCCATGCACTTGCTGCAGGGCGTCGGAGCCAGCGCCAAAATGCGCGTTTTGTAGCATTTTGTGTGCATCAGTTGTTGCAATTCACACCGAAATAATTGTAAATAGGTGCGAACGCTGGCGTGGGTGTGAATTGTAACAAGAGGAAAGAAAACCATGTCCCTGCAATTTTATTTTGGCGCGTCCGGCGCGGGTAAGAGCCGGAAACTGCATGATTATATGATAGAGGAATCCAGACGGCATCCGGAGAAAAATTATCTGCTGATTGTGCCGGACCAGTTTACCATGCAGACGCAGATGGATCTGGTGGTGGAGCATCCCCGACACGCGATTATGAACATTGATGTGCTCAGTTTCGGCAGACTGACCCACCGGATTATCGAGGAGGTGGGCGGAGAGGAGCTGCCGGTTCTGGACGATACGGGAAAAAGTCTGGTGCTTCGCAAGGTGGCCGGGCAGGAGCGGGAGAAGCTGACGGTTCTTGGCAGCCATCTTCATAAAATCGGGTATATCCATGAGGTGAAGTCGGCGCTTTCCGAGTTCATGCAGTACGGCGTCGGGGAGAAAGAGCTGGAGACACTGATTGATTATGCAAAGGAGCGGGGGGCGCTCTGCTATAAGCTTCAGGATCTGCGCCATTTATACAGGGCGTTCGGGGAATATATACGCGACCGCTTTATCACGACGGAGGGGACGCTGGACCGGTTGAGGACAGCGCTGCCGGAATCCGGGATTGTGAGAGGCAGTGTGATCGCCTTTGACGGGTTCACAGGGTTTACGCCGATTCAGAACCGTGTGATTCAGGACTTGCTGAGATTGACTGATAAGGTCATTGTCACGCTTACCGTGGATGAGCGGGAAAATCCGTACCGTGTGGAGGGGGAGCAGAAGCTCTTTTATCTGAGCCAGAAAACGGTGTCGCTTTTAAAAAGGCTTGCTGGAGAGGCGGGGATCACGGAGGAGGCGCCTGTCTGGTGCGCGGAGAAAAAAGAGGGGCGGCTGCCGCGCTTTGCCGGGAATCCTGAGCTTGCCCATCTGGAGCGGAATCTGTTCCGCTATCCGCCCTGTGTCTATGAGAGGACGACGGAAAGGATTCATCTGATCGAAGCGTCTACGCCTGTGGAGGAGCTGAGGCAGACGTGTATTGCCATCCGCAGGATGCTTTTGGAGTCGGAGGAGCTATGCTTCCGCGATATTGCTGTGGTCACAGGCAACATGGGTGTGTACGGAAAAGAGGCGCAGGAGGTTTTTTCACGGTTTGATATCCCCATTTATATCGACCAGACCAGAGGGATTCTGGGCAATCCTTTCACCTCTTATGTGCGAAGCGCCCTGCAGATTCTGCTGCAGGATTTCAGCTTTGACGCGGTTTTCCACTATCTGCGCACGGGGCTTGCGGACTTTAGCGGGGAAGAAGTGGACCGGCTTGAGAATTATGTCCGCCGTTTCGGGATCAGGGGAAGGAAACGCTATAGCGAAGCCTTTACTTACAGGGAGGAGGAGCCGGAGGGCGAGGAGGCGTCCCTTGCATCGCTGTACGCCTGCAATGCCATGCGGGAACGGCTGATGGCGCAGCTTGCCCCCTTTCTTGTGCCGCTTCGGACGGCGGGCGATATGGTGCGCGCGCTCTATGATTTTCTCGTGGCAAATGAGGTGCAGCAGAAATTAGCGGATTTCGAGAGGGCATTTCAGGAACAGGGAGAGCTGGCAAGGGCTAAGGAGTACGGGCAGATTTATCCGCTGGTGATTGACCTGCTGGATCAGATTGAGGGGCTGCTCGCGGAGGAGGAGCTGACGCTCAGGGAGTTTGCGGACATTCTGGACGCGGGTCTTGCGGAGATCACGGTGGGAACGATTCCGCAGAATGTAGACCGGATTCTGGTGGGAGATATCGAGAGAACCAGATTGAAGCAGGTAAAGGTGCTCTTTTTCCTCGGGGTGAACGACGGCAATATCCCGAAAGGATCAGGGGGCGGAATCATATCGGATCTTGACCGGGAATTTTTGCGCGAGTCGGACATTGAACTGGCGCCTTCGCCCAGAGAGCAAATGTACATTCAGCGGCTTTATCTTTATCTGAACATGACGAAGCCGTCGGAGGCGCTTATCCTTTCTTACGCCAGAGTGGGTGAGGACGGCAGATCACTGCGGCCCGCGTATCTGGTGGAGCTTTTGCAGGGGCTGTTTCCGGGACTTGCCGCCGGGATGCCGGAGCGGGAGGCGGTGGAGGAGCAGTTACTGAGCGGTGCGGACGGCGTGGGATTTTTTTCGGATATTCTGCGGGAGTATGCGGCGGGACGGCTGGATGAGAGGGAGCGCAGGACATTGGTCACATTTTACCGCTGTTATGAAAAGAATCCGCAGTACCGGCAGCAGGTCGGGAAGCTGGTGGAAACGGCGTTTGCAAGGCATGAGGACAGGCCGCTTTCCCGGGCGGCGGCAGCAGCCCTTTACGGCGCGTCTCTCTTAAACAGCGTAAGCCGTCTGGAGAAATATGCCGCCTGCGCTTACGCCCATTTTCTGCAATACGGGCTCCGGCTGCGGGAGCGGGGGGAGTACAGCTTCGAGGCGGCGGATATGGGAAATCTGTTCCACAGTGTGCTGGAAGGGTTTTCAAGAGGCCTGAAAGAGCAAGGCTATACATGGTTTGATTTTCCGGAGGAAGAGGGCCGGAAACTTGTAGCACAGACGCTTACCGCCTGTGCTGCGGCTTACGGGGAGACGATCCTCTACAGCAGCGCAAGGAACCGGCATCTGCTGTTACGGATGGAGCGGATTTTAAACCGCACGGTGGATACGCTAAAGACACAGCTTCGCAAGGGGCAGTTTCTGCCCGAAGCTTTTGAGGTGTCCTTCGATGTGCTGGAAGATCTGGACGCCCTGAACATAACGCTCAGTGAAAAGGAAAAACTGCGGCTGCGCGGCAGGATTGACCGGGTCGATATCGGGGAGACACAGGACAGGGTTTATGTCAAAGTCATTGATTATAAGTCCGGGGACAGGCGGTTTGATCTGGCGGCGCTCTATTACGGTCTGCAATTGCAGCTCGTGGTTTATATGAATGCGGCGGTGGAGCTGGTGCAGAAGAGATATCCCGGCAAGGAGGCGGTGCCGGCGGCGATGCTTTACTACAAGGTGGCGGACCCGGTGGTGGAGGGCGGGGAGCTTTCGCCGGAGGAGATCAACGGGCGCATTTTACAGGAATTAAAGATGACCGGAATGGTCAATGAAAATGACGAGGCCGTCAGAATGCTGGACGGAGAATTTACGGACAAGTCCGATATTCTGCCGCTGGAGCGGAAAAAGGACGGGAGTTTTTCTGCTGTCTCCAGTGTCATGTCGGAGGAGGACATGCGGATGGTTTCTAATTATGTAAACTATAAGATCCGCAGTCTGGGAAGGGAAATTCTGGATGGAACCATATCGGTCAATCCCTGTGAGCTGGGTGCGGAGAAGGCATGTACCTACTGTGCATACCGGCATGTCTGCGGTTTTGAGGCCGGAGCGGCCGGTTATCAGCCGAGGAAGCTTGCGAAGCTGAAAGCGGAGGAAGCGCTGGAGCACATGCGGGAAGAAATCGGGAGATAGATGTGGCGTAAGCGCTACGGAATGGAGATCAGCGTCGCCCCGTCGCATAAATGCTACGGAATGGGGATCAGCGTCGCCCCGTCGCATAAATGCTTCAAAATGGAGGTAACATGGGAATCACATTTACAGACACACAGAGAAAGGTGATAGAGACAAGGGGATGCAATCTGCTTGTTTCCGCGGCGGCAGGCTCCGGTAAGACGGCGGTTCTCGTGGAGCGGATCGTGGAAATGGTATGCGACGGAAAGGCGCCGGTGGATATCGACAGACTTCTGGTGGTGACTTTCACCAACGCGGCGGCGGCCCAGATGCGGGAGCGGGTCAGCCGTGCCTTAAACGACAGGCTTGCCCTTGACCCCGCCAACGAACATTTACAGCGGCAGGCCGCGCTGCTCTATAATGCGCAGATCACTACCATAGACAGCTTCTGCCTCTTTGTATTGCGGAATCAGTTTCACACCATCGGACTGGATCCCGGTTTCCGGATTGCGGAGGAGGGGGAGCTTAAGCTTCTGCGGGCGGATGTGCTGTCGGCTGTGATCGAGGACACTTACGGGAAGGAAGAACCGGCGTTTCTGCACTGTATGGAATATTTCAGCGTCGGCAGCAGGGACGATGCGGTGGAAAAAGAGGTGATGAAGCTCTATGATTTTGCCATGAGTATGCCTTTTCCGGAAGAATGGCTTGCAAAGCGGAAGGAGGATTACCGTCCGGATGCGGCAGGAGAGCCGCAGCAGGGGCAGCCGGTAAGAGAGCCAGAGCAGGGGCAGCCGGCTGGGGAACCGGACGGGGCAGAGAATGCGCAGGAAGGCGCGGCCTGCGATCTGCTTTCGCTTCCGTGGGCAGCGCTGTTTATGGAGCATGTGCGCCTTGTCCTGCGTGGCTGCGCGGACAAGCTGGAGGAGGCCATCCGGTTGTGTGAGGAGCCGGACGGGCCGTATTTTTATGGGGAGCTGCTGGAGAAAGAGCGCGAGATGCTGGAACGCCTGCTTGGGCTGTGCGGCGTGACGGAGACGGAAGAGCAGGTCAGTGCAGGAGGCGTGACCGGAGCAGAGGAGCAGGTCGGAGCAGGAGACGTGACGGAGACGGAAGATTGGGCCGGAGCAGGAGACGTGACGGATGCGGCAGAGAAAGCCGGAGATTGCAGGGGGCGGACGGAGACAGCGGATTACGACGGCCTCTGCGCCGCCTTTGGTGCGGTGACTTTCGGCAGGCTTCCTTCCAGGAGAGACAATTCCGTATCGCCTGCCAGACGTGAGGCCGCGAAAGGCCTGCGGGACAGTGTGAAGGAGGCTGTCGCCGGGCTTCGGACGTCGTTTTTCGCAGGTTCGGCCGGACAGGTATACAGGCAGATGGAAGAATGTCAGGCGGCGGTTTCGGCGCTTGTGGATCTGACGCTTGCTTTTAAAGCGGCTTTCGACGAGGCCAAGCGGGAAAAAAATATACTGGACTTTGACGATATTGAGCATTTCGCTCTGCAAATCTTACTTCGCAGGGAGGAAGACGGCTATGCGCCTACGGAGACTGCGCTCGCCTACAGAAGCCGTTTCCATGAAATTCTGATTGACGAGTATCAAGACAGCAATCTGGTGCAGGAGTATCTGCTTTCCTGCATCAGCGGGGAGTCCGAGGGACGCTACAACCGCTTTATGGTGGGGGATGTAAAGCAGAGCATTTATAAATTCCGTCTGGCAAGGCCGGAACTGTTTTTAGAAAAGCAGGAGGCTTACGGCGGGGCTTCGGAGAACGCGCAGCGGATAGACCTGCACCAGAATTTCAGGAGCCGCAAAGAGGTGATTGACAGCGTTAACGCCGTTTTTGAGCGGATTATGGGAAAGGAAACAGGCGGCATTGTCTATGACGGGAAGGCAGCGCTGCATCCCGGAGCCGCCTATCCACGGCGGGAGGACGGGCTTTCGGAGGATGTCTCGAACATAACCCAGCTTCTTCTGTTTCAGGAGGAGAAAATCGCTGCGGAATTTCTGGTGAACGACGGGGCGGCACAGAACGCTTCCGCGCCGGAATCGGCAGGTCAGACTGCCTCTGCAGCGGGGACGGCGGGCGGCAAAAAAGCGCCGGAGACGCTCTCCGTGAAAGAACAGGAGGCCTACGGTGTGGCGGCGCAGATCAAGACGCTTCTTCGGGAATTTCAGGTGACGGACAAGGAGACGGGAAACCTGCGGCGGGCTTCTTACCGCGATATGGTCATTCTGCTGCGCACGCTTTCCGGCTGGGATGAAGTCTTTAAGCGGGTACTGGAGGCGGAGGGGATTCCCGTCCATGTGACGTCCAGAACCGGGTATTTTGCGGCTTCGGAGGTACAGGAACTGCTGCACTTTCTGCGGATTCTGGACAATCCGCTGCAGGACATTCCACTTTACGGGGTGATGCACACGTATCTGGGCGGTTTTTCGGAGGAGGAGATCGCGCTTGTGAGGGCGGCCTGTCCGAAGAAAAAATACCTCTATGATGCGCTGACGGTGTGCGCCGGACGGGAAGTGACCGGCATAGTCAACTCGCCTGCGCCGGACACCGGAGAAAGTGCGGCAGAGCAGACAGGGGCAGACTGGAGCAAGGCAGAGCAAACCAAGGCAGAGCAGACAGGGACGGATCAGATCAAGGCAGACCAGACAGAGACGGATCGGATCGAAGCAGATCAGACGAAGGCAGAGCAGATCAAGGAAGAACGCACAGAGACGGATCGGATCGAAGCGGATCAGACGAAGGCAGAGCAGATCGAAGCAGACCAGACAGGGACGAGCCGGACCGGAAGCGGGGAACCGGCAGACCGCGGGCAGCAGGGAATCGGTGGGACCCTGCAAGAAAAAATTGCGGGCTTTCTCGACAAAATTGCCAGATACAGGAAGATGTCCGTCTATCTTCCGGTCCATGAGCTTTTGCAGATCATTCTGCGGGAGAACGGATATCTGCATTATGTGGCGGCAAAACCGGAGGGCAGCAGGCGGCGCGCCAATGTGGAAATGCTTCTGGTGAAGGCGGCTGACTACGAAAAGACGAGCTATTTCGGACTTTATCATTTTCTGCGCTATATGGAGCAGTTAGAGAAATACGAGGTGGATTACGGTGAGGCGGCCATGCAGGACGAGAACGCGGATGTGGTGCGTATCATGAGCATCCATAAGAGCAAGGGGCTGGAGTTTCCCGTCTGCTTCGTGTCGGGACTGGCGGCGGGATTTCGGAAGAAGAAAGGCAGCGGGACTTTGGCGGTGGATGTGGACGCGGGAATCGGCGTGGATTATGTGGATCCCAAACGGCGGGTCAGGGGAAAGAGCCTTCGGAAAAATGCCATTGCGCTGAAACTGATGCGGGACAGTCTGGCGGAGGAGCTTCGCATTCTGTATGTGGCCATGACCAGAGCGGAGGAAAAGCTGATATTGACCGGCGTGGTTAAAAATCCGGAAAAGGCGGCGGCGGCGCTTCTTCCCCTGCGGCGACGGAAAGAAAAACGCCTTTCCTATGACGTTTTGCTGGGACAGGACAGCTTTCTGACGCTGCTGCTTGGCGCTCTTTCCGGCAGCCGGTGCCTCGACGGTTTTTATGAGGCATGCGGGATGGAGACCGCGCCGGAGGCACCGGAATATAATGCAGATATGGCGTTTAGCGTAAAATTGACCGGCTGGGATCATCTGGTTGAGGAGAAGATCGAGGAGACGGTTCTGGGGCTGGAAGCGAAAAGAAAACTTCTTTTTAGCGATCCGGCGGAAGCGGTGGACGAAAATCTTATGACAGAGCTGTCAAGACGGTTTTCCTATGAATATCCGCACCGGAATCTGAGAGATCTTTATACAAAGACTACTGTATCGGAATTAAAGATGGCTGGGATGCAGGAGACGGACGAGGACGCGGCCAGACTCTTTGAGGAGAAGCCGGCGGTTCCCTATCTGCCGAAATTTTTAAGAGGTGACGAGGCCGTCAGCGGTTCCATGCGGGGCAGCGCCTTCCATAAAGTGATGGAGCTGTTTGAGTTTAAAGAATTAACCAGAGATGTCAATGAAAACCGGCAGGCGGCGGAGACGCTTCTTAGGGAGCAGATGGAGCGGATGCAGCAGAAGGGCAGGCTGTCTCAGGCGTACCGGGATGCGGTGTCCGTGCCGAAACTCGTGGATTTTCTGACGGGGAGGGCTGCGTTTCGCATGGCTGAGGCTGCCCGCGCGGGGAAACTTTTTAAGGAACAGCCTTTTGTGATGGGAATACCGGCCAGTCGTCTGGGGAGCAGTTTTCCGGCGGAGGAGACGGTGCTGGTTCAGGGTATCATTGACGTGTTCTTTGAGGAGGAGGACGGTCTGGTAGTGCTGGATTACAAGACGGACGCCGTGTCTGCAGCGGCAGAGCTTGTGAAACGCTATCAGGTGCAGCTTTCCTACTACAGTGAAGCGCTTGAGCAGATCTATGGTTATGAGCCGGGAAAAGGCGGAAAACCGGTGAAGGAGCGGCTCATCTATTCCTCCAGACTGGGGGAGGAGATCCGGCTTTAACCGGATAATGGTTCGTGCGGCTGCCGGTATCAGTGCAGCCTTGCACTATTGCGTTTGTCGTGGGCCATGGCGGTTTCTGCCTTTACATCTTTGGTGAAATTCGTTATAATAAGGTGGTAACAGTCAACATAGCAGAGTGGAAAGCAGGTGATTGTATGCCGTCTGGTATCGAGGTGACAAAAGCAGCTCTTGATGAATTTCAAAAGATACAGGAGTATATGTTGTTAGCCAGAAAGGAAAATGCAACGGAAACCTATGCGAGATTAAAAAAGGAATATCTGACATTAAAAGCACTGCTTACCGTTTCCGGAGTGAACTTTACGGACATTGACGAGATCAAAGAATAGTGCGGCGGGTAGAAAAAGGAACTGGAAGAGTAAAGGGAGAAAAGCGATGAGATTAGTGACACGATCTGATTTTGACGGGCTGGCATGCGGCGCTCTATTAAAGGAGGTTGGCCTGATTGACAGTTGGAAATTTGCGCATCCGAAGGACTTACAGGACGGTCTTGTGGAGATTACGGAGAATGATGTGCTGGCTAACGTACCTTTTGTGGAAGGCTGCGGGCTTTGGTTCGACCATCACTCCAGCGAGCATGAGCGCAATGAGCTTAAGGGCAAATATAAAGGGGAGAGCCGTATCACACCTTCCTGCGCCCGTATTATTTATGAGTATTACGGCGGACAGGAGCGTTTTTCCCATTTTGACGATATGATGGCAGCTGTGGATAAGGTGGACTCCGGTAATCTCACCATAGACGAGATTCAGAATCCGCAGGGTTGGATTCTCGTGGGATTTCTGATGGATCCCCGCACGGGTCTTGGCCGGTGGCGTAATTTTACGATCTCCAACTATCAGCTTATGGAGAAACTGATGGAGTGCTGCCGCACCATGAGCACGGAGGAAATTCTGGCGTTATCCGACGTGCAGGAGCGCATTGACATCTACCGCGAGCAGGATCAGAAGTTCAGGGAGATGGTGAAGGCGCACACACGGGTGGAGAAGGATGTGATCATTTCCGATCTGAGAGGGGTTGATCCGATTTACTCCGGAAACCGTTTCCTGATCTACAGTATGTATCCGGAACAGAATATCTCCGCATGGATCGTCAACGGCCGGGGAGGCCTTGGCTGCTCCGCGGCGGTGGGTTACAGCGTATTAAACCGCACATCCAACGTCAATGTGGGAAGTCTGATGCTTAAGTACGGCGGCGGCGGACACAAGGCGGTGGGAACCTGCCAGTTTTCGGATGAAACCATGGACGAACAGCTCCCGAAGCTGTTAGATGAGCTTGTAAATTACGATACCTATTATAAAAATCAGAGGACAGCAGACTGATTGACGACACGCAGAAAGGCATTGAAGATAATTAAGAAGAGGAAACAATTACATGCTGGAACAGAGGCCCCGGAAAGAGAATTTTCGGGGCTTACGTTTCTGCCCGTGGTTGTGACGGCGGTCTGCATCCTGTTTACCGTGCTGATGGCAGGCTATATCCTTTGGTTTTACAAGGGGAGCTTTCAGGAAGAGACGGAAGGGGAGACCTACGACAGATATTATATGATGATTACGCAGGAGGACAAGTCTGTTTTCTGGCAGTCCGTCTATCAGGGGGCCTATGAGCGGGCGCTTCAGGAAAATGTCTATGTGGACTGGCTGGGCAACGATCACTTTCGCGATTACGGCGTGGAGGAACAGATGGAGATCGCCATTGCCGCCGGGGTGGATGGCATTATCGTGACAGCCAGTGAAACGGAGGAAATGACGGCGCTGATCGACCGGGCGGACGCAGCGGGGATTCCGGTAGTGACGCTCTACGGGGACAATACCCAGAGCAAGCGGTGCAGCTTTGTGGGAGTGGGCAGCTACAATCTGGGAAGGGAGTATGGCAGGCAGGCGGTCTGGCTTATGAGGGAGCGGCTGGCAGGCAGGAGGGAATCCCGGATGACTATAGATGAGGATGGGAACCTTGGAGAGACGGAGTCCGGAGAGGGGAAATCCGTGATACAGGGGGCGGCCGGTGGGAATGACATGGTAATGGAGCTGACGGAACTGGAGATCGGATCACCGGCCAGACCTGTCAGGGTGACTCTTTTGGTCAATTCCTATGCGAACAGCATGGATCAGAATATCCTCTATTCCGGCATACAGGAGACGATAGAGCAGGAGCGGGGAGAGACGGCGGTGGAGCTTTCCTTGCAGTCGGTGGACGACACCAACGCCTTCTCCGTGGAGGAATCTGTCCGCGACATTTTTATGAGCGGGGATATTCCGGATATTCTGATCTGTCTGAATGAACTGAATACCACCTGCGCTTATCAGGCGGTGGTGGATTTCAATAAGGTCGGCACGGTCAGCATTCTGGGTCATTATGTTTCGGATACGATTCTCAATGCCATTGACAGGAATGTGATCTATGCCACCGTGGATATCGACACGGCGCAGATGGGGGCTTTCTGCATCGACGCGCTGCAGGAGTATCACGATCTTGGGTATACCAGTCAGTATTTTACGGCGGATATCAGTCTGATTACCAGAGCGAACGTGGACGAGTATCTGCAAAGAGAGGAGTCGGAAAATGATGAGTAAATTCCGGGACTTCTCCCTGCAGTTTAAAATCAGCAGCATTTATATCGTGACGAATCTTCTCGTAGTGATGGTGAACATTTTTCTGATCATCGGCATCAACAGCATGTCCGGGCGGCTTGATATGGTGTATCAGGGCAACCGCCATCTGAACGATTTTTCGGATGCAATCAACGCGCTTCAGGACGACATGACGGATTATCTGAATGTGAAGACCAGCGATTCCCTTGAGAATTATTACCGCAGCGAGCAGCTCTGCCGGAATATGGCCGCTGATCTGAACGAGGAGGTTACGGGACGGTCTTTTGACCGGATGGAGCGGAATATCAGACATATGACCGAGGAGTATCTTACGGAGGTGGCGCAGGCTGTTGAGGCCAAGCGCGGGCGGAACGTGGAAAAATACCGCGCGCATTATGAAAATGCCGTCAGAATGTACGGGTATATCGGCACATATATTTCCAATCTGAACATGGAGCAGTTTCGCAGCAATTCCGAGCGTTACAGCGATTTACAGAAACGGTTCCGGCTTTTTGAGGCGGTGTCCGTGATCGCCATTGTGCTGGTGATGTTCAGCAACGTCTGCATCATTATCGGCTTTGTGGGCGCGCTGATCAGGCCGCTTAAGAAGCTGGCGGGACAGGCAGACGAGGTGGCAAAGGGTAATTTTGAGATCGCGCTGCTTCCCGTGGAGTCGCAGGATGAGGTGGGCGTGGTGACAGGCGCGTTTAATTCCATGGTGGTCAGCATCGGCAGATATATCGAGCGGATCAGGGAGAGCATGGAGGCGGAGCGGGCATTGAAGGAGCGTGAGCTTCTCATGGAAGGGCATTTGAAGGATGCGCGGCTTAAATATCTGCAGGCCCAGATCAATCCCCACTTTCTGTTTAACACGTTGAATGCGGGCGCGCAGCTTGCCATGATGGAGGGAGCGGACAGAACGTATGATTACGTCCAGAAGGTAGCTCAGTTTTACAGATATAATATGAAGAAAAGCGAGGAGACGGTGACCGTGGCCGAGGAGGTGGAGATGGTGGATTCCTACATCTACATTTTGAACGTGCGGTTTGCCGGTGATATTCATTATGAAAAGCATATCGACGCATCCCTGCTGCATATGGAGATGCCGGGCATGATTCTGCAGCCCATAGTGGAGAACTGCGTTAACCATGGCATACGCGAGATGGGAGACCGGGGTGTGATCCGCCTCTCCCTCTATGAAAAAGACGGGCAGGTCTGCATCAGCGTGAAGGATAACGGTGTCGGTATGAGTGCGGAGACGATAGCGAAAGTGATGAGCGGCACTTACAGGGAAGAGGATATGGCGTCGGGCGGAAACGGCGTCGGCATGGACAATGTCATTTCCCGAATGCGGCTTTTCACAGGCAATGAAAATGTCATGACCGTGAAGAGCGGGGGAGAAGGTACGGGAACCGAGGTTTGTATTTATCTGCGGCAGCGTATGAGGACGGCGGCAGAGGAACATGGCGGGAAGCCGGAAGCTTCCGGATGGAAGGCGGAAGCGGCGGAGTCATAAAGACGTGGAAAGAAAAGAGGGTGAAATGTGATGAGCCGTTACAAGATTATGCTGGCGGACGACGAGGGAATCGTAATTGATTCCCTGAAATTTATCATAGAGAAGGAATTTGGCGATCTGTGCACGATTGAGTTTGCCAAGACCGGCAGAAGCGTAATCGAGCTTGCGGAAAACTTCCGTCCGGACATTGCCATCATGGACATCCAGATGCCGGGCATCAACGGCATCGAGGCCATGCGGGAGATCCGGGAGACGAATACAAACGTGGTCTTTATTGTGATGAGCGCGTATGATAAGTTTGACTACGCGAAGGAGGCGATTAAGCTCGGCGTTTTGGAATATATTACCAAGCCCATGGAGAAAACCCGGATTGTCGCGGCCCTTAAGAAGGCGATGGGGCAGATTGACAAAGAGCGGAACAAGCGGAGCAATGACCTGATGATCCGGGAGAAGTTAGAGACGGTGATGCCGATTATAGAGAGCGGTCTTCTCTACAACCTGCTCTTTCAGGAGCATTTCACGGAGGATATCGAGAATTATAAGCAGCTTCTGGGAATTGACCGGAACTTTGCCTATATGCTGGCGGTGGTCTGCGGGGAGACGCAGGAGGGGAATCATATGACCAACGCGGTGGGCAGCAGCGTGAAAATGCAGCAGTACGACACGGTGCTAAGAGAGTATCTGAAAGAGGCTTATCCCGGCGTGATTCTCGGAACGGCTATGGCCAACAAACTGGCGGGCATGGTGCCCTGTGAGGAAAAGCAGATATCTTACGAGGAGAGAATTTCCCTGATTGAAAAATCGAGAGAGATTGTCAGGGAACTGAAAAAGCGGACACAGATCAGCTTCCGCATCGGCATCAGCGCGGTGGCGCCCTTGGAGGAGGCGAGAAATTCTTACAGGGAAGCCATTAACGCGCTGATTATGACCACCGGCAGCGTGGCCCATGTGGACGATCTGCCAATCGGCTGCGACTATGAAGACACGTATCCTGTCGATCTGGAAAAGAAGCTCTTTGCGGAAGTGAAAAACGGGGATGCGGATCATGCGGTGGCCACGGCGGAGACTTATTTCGATCTGGTGGCGAAGCTGCACGGTGATTATCTGATGAACATCCGCTTGAAGGTATTGGAGTTTGTCCTTTATGCGGAGCATCTTGCCTACTCGTCCGGCGGCATGACTTACGAGTTTCGCGCAAGGGCGGAATACCTTCCGACAGTTATGGAAATAAATGATATATCATCTATAAAAAAATGGTTTTTAGAAAAGATAGAGGCGGCCGGACGCAACGTGGGAACCAAGGCGACGGAGAAGTCTCTGGGGGCCGTGGAGGAGGCGAAGGCTTATATCCGGAATAATTACAGCAAGGATATCTCTCTGGATGAAGTGTCTCAGGCGGTCAACATCAGTCCTTATTATTTCAGCAAAATTTTTAAGGAGGACGTGGGCGAGGGCTTTGTGGAGTATCTGACCAAGATCCGTATGGACAAGGCGAAGGAGCTGCTCACCACCACGGAGTATTCCATGAAGGAAATCTGCTCCATGGTAGGGTATGCGGACCCCAATTATTTCAGCCGGTCCTTTAAGAAAAATGTGGGTGTGACGCCTACGGAATACAAATGCGGGAATCCGGAGGTTTGAGGGTATGAAAAGAAAAATGAGCTGTCTGCTGCTGGCGCTTTTCCTGATTCTGACAGCGGCGGGCTGCGGGAATGAGGAGAGCGGCAGGGAGAACGATGCCGGGGAGGAGGAAAAAATCCGGATCGGCATGAGCTTTGACTCTTTCGTCATAGAGAGATGGCAGCGGGACAGGGATGTTTTTGTTTCGGTGGCCAAGGAGCTGGGGGCGGAAGTCAATGTGCAGAACGCCAACGGCGTAGTGGAGGAACAGAAAAAGCAGATTGACTATTTTATCCAGAAGGGAATGGATGTGATCGTGATTATCGCCATCGATCCGGCTTCCCTGCGGGAATCGGTCAAGAAGGCGAAGGATGCGGGGATTAAGGTGCTCTCCTACGACAGGCTGATTGATGACGCGGACGTGGACCTGTATATTTCCTTTGACAATGAGATGGTGGGGGAGATGATGGCGCGGGCGCTTCTGGAGGAGGGGATCGAAAATGTGGTGATGATCGGCGGTTCTCCCACGGACAATAACGTGCCCCTTGTGGAGGGCGCGTTCAAGAGAGTGATGTCCAAACACAGGGTGGGAATTATAGATTCTGTCCATGCCGATAACTGGCGGGCGGAGGAGGCTGCGGCCTACATTTACAGCAATCCGTTAAAGATTGCACAGGCGGACGCCGTCATGTGCGGCAATGACGATCTGGCGACGCAGGTGGTGCGTGCGCTGGCGGAGACGAGACAGGCGGGTGACATCCTTGTGGTCGGACAGGATGCGGATCTGGCGGCCTGCCAGCGGATCGTGGAAGGCACGCAGGTAATGACAGTCTACAAGCCGGTGGAGCGTCTGGCGACCCGGGCGGCGGAGGAAGCGGTGGCGCTCGCGAAAGGCGAGAAAATGGAGGGAGAGGACGTGACCCTGATTGACAGCGGCGCGTACAAGGTGCCCTATATCGGGCTGGAGCCGATCAGCGTGAACCGCGAAAACATAGATGAGGTCATTATCGGCAGCGGGTTTCATCTAAAGGAGGACGTGTATCTGAACGTGCCGGGCCAGATGCCGCAATAGCATTTCCTTGCGCTGGCAAAGAGAAAATCGCAAAATTGTGCTAGTACAATTCCCGTATAAAAATATGCTATGGTGAAAATGTACAGAATGTCATAAATTATTCCTATTTTCTTTGTGGTATATTAGAGGTGCGAAAAGAGTTCGCAAAAATTTTTATCATGAGAAAAGGGAGGAAAACTAAGACATGAAAAGAAAAGTATTAGGTATGGTACTTGCAACTTCTATGGTTGCAGCTACACTGGTTGGCTGTGGCGGCGGCGAGGCAGCTCCGGCAGCAACATCTGAGCCTGCGGCAGAGGCAGAGGCTCCTGCGGCAGAGGCAGAAGCTCCGGCAGCAGATGCTGAGGCAGAGGCGCCCGCAGCAGACGCGGCAGCTCCCAGCGGCAATAAGGTTGGTGTGGCAATGCCCACAAAGGATCTGCAGAGATGGAATCAGGACGGTTCCAACATGCAGGCAGAGCTTGAGGCAGCAGGTTATGAGGTAGACCTCCAGTACGCTTCCAACGACGTAGCTACCCAGGTTTCCCAGATCGAGAACATGATCAACGGCGGCTGCTCCGTACTGGTTATCGCTTCTATCGACGGCGAGTCCCTGACCACTGTTCTGGAAGGCGCTAAGAGCAAAAACATCCCGGTTATCGCATATGACCGTCTGATCAAGAACACGGATGCGATTTCCTACTACGCTACTTTCGATAACTACAAAGTAGGCCAGACACAGGGTCAGTACATTGTTGGTGCGCTGGATCTGGACAACGCAGAGGGTCCCTTCAACATGGAGATCACCGGCGGTTCCCCGGATGACAACAACGCAACATTCTTCTACAATGGCGCAATTGACGTGTTAAAGCCTTATATGGACGCTGGCAAGATCGTTGTTCCCTCCGGCCAGATCGATTTCGCAACCGTTGGTACGCCTGCATGGGCTACCGAGACGGCACAGGCAAGAATGGAGAACATCCTTTCTTCCAACTACTCTGACGGTACGACTCTTCACATCGCTCTTTGCTCCAACGACTCCACCGCTCTCGGTGTAGAGAACGCTCTGGCAGCAAACTACACGGGTGAGTACCCGATCGTTACCGGTCAGGACTGTGACATCGCAAACGTAAAGAACATGATCGACGGCAAGCAGTCCATGTCCGTATTCAAGGATACCCGTACGCTGGCATCCCAGGTAGTTAAGATGGTTGGCCAGATCCTGAATGGTGAGACTGTTGAAGTGAACGATACCACGACTTACGACAACGGCACAGGCGTGATTCCTTCTTACCTCTGCGAGCCTGTATATGCGGATGCGGACAACTACAAAGAGCTGCTGATCGATTCCGGTTACTATACAGAGGCGGATCTCCAGTAACAGTGCGAAAAGAGCTTCTAAGACTCAGCGCCAGAGGGCGCTTCGCCAAGAAGCACTAAGTTTCGCACGAGAGAACGCAGAAAGCGCGTTCTCTGTGGGTTGAGAAAGAGTTTCGCCAAGAAATTCTAAGTCTCAGACAAGAGAATGCAAAAAGCGCATTCTCTGCATATCAGAAGTATGCTATAATGGTAGTTAAGTGAAACCGGCAGGCGGGTTTTCCCGCCTGCTGATTTTAGAGAGAGAAGTGGGTAGCAGATACAAAAAATGTTGGGAGGAATACACTTTGGCTAAAGTTTTACTGGAAATGAAAAATATTACCAAAACGTTCCCCGGTGTCAAGGCGCTCGACAATGTCAATCTGAAAGTGGAAGAGGGAGAAATACACGCGCTGGTCGGTGAGAACGGCGCGGGCAAGTCCACGCTGATGAATGTCCTTAGCGGCATTTATCCTTATGGTACATATGAGGGCGACATCGTTTATAACGGTGAAGTATGCAAATTTAATAAGATTAAGGACTCCGAGGAAAAGGGAATCGTTATCATCCATCAGGAGCTGGCGCTGATCCCTTACATGACCATCGGAGAGAATATGTTCCTTGGAAACGAACGCGGAAAGAGCGCGGCGATTGACTGGAACGAAACTTACGGGGAAGCTGACAAGTATTTGAAGATGGTGGGTCTTTCGGAGTCTTCCAAGGTACTGGTTAAAGATATCGGTACCGGCAAACAGCAGCTTGTAGAGATCGCGAAGGCGATGGCTAAACATGCGAAGCTTTTGATTCTGGATGAGCCGACATCCTCACTGAACGAGAAGGATTCCCAGGCGCTGCTCGATCTTATGTTAAAGTTTAAGAAAGAGGGCATGACATCGATTATTATATCTCATAAGTTAAACGAGGTTGCTTATGTGGCGGATAAGATTACGGTTATCCGTGACGGTTCCACCATCGAGACGATGGATAAGCATACCACGGAGATTTCAGAGGATAGAATTATTCAGGGCATGGTTGGCCGTGAGCTGACTGACCGTTTCCCGAAGCGTCACAATGTAAAGATCGGCGACGTGAATATGGAAGTGAAGAACTGGACGGTGCATCATCCGCTCTACCCGGAGAGGAAGGTGTGCGACAATGTTTCCATCAAGGTGAGAAAGGGCGAGGTGGTAGGTATATCCGGCCTGATGGGCGCGGGACGTACCGAGCTTGCCATGAGTATTTTCGGGCAGTCTTACGGCACGAACATCAGCGGCCAGCTCTATCTGGACGGAAAAGAAGTGCACTTAAAGACCATCAAACAGGCCATCAAAAATAAGCTCGCCTATGTGACGGAGGACCGGAAGGGCAACGGGCTTGTGCTCACCAATCCGATTAAGATCAATACCACACTGGCAAATCTGGACAGCATTAGTCCGCGGATGATTATTGACAAGGATAAGGAGTACCAGGTGGCGGAGGAATACCGGGGCAAGCTTAAGACCAAGTGTCCTACCGTGGAGCAGAACGTGGGCAATCTCTCCGGCGGTAACCAGCAGAAGGTGCTTCTGGCGAAGTGGATGTTTACGGATCCCGATGTATTGATTCTGGATGAGCCGACAAGAGGTATCGACGTGGGCGCCAAGTATGAGATCTACTGTATCATTAATGATCTGGTGGCGGCGGGCAAGTCTGTTGTGATGATTTCCTCAGAACTGCCGGAAGTGCTCGGTATGAGCGACAGAATTTATGTGATGAATGAGGGCAGGATTGCCGGTGAGCTTTCCGCTGAGGAGGCGTCTCAGGAGAGAATCATGTCTATCATCGTAAGTTCAGGAAAGGGGGCGTAAGGATATGGAAAAGATGAATGTTTCCGCATTCCTGAGAAAGTATACCATGATTATCGCCCTTGTTCTGGTGGTGATTTTCTTTAGTATTACGACAGAGGGGAAGATTTTATTCCCGCAGAATATTAATAACCTGATCTCCCAGAACGCGTATGTGTTCGTGCTGGCGACAGGTATGCTGCTGTGTATTCTCACAGGCGGCAACATCGACCTTTCCGTGGGTTCCGTGGTCTGCTTCGCGGGCGCGGTGGGTGCGATGATGATGGATAAAAAGGTGAATGTTGTGGCGGCGGTTCTCTCCATGCTGGTAATCGGTATTCTGATCGGCATGTGGCAGGGATTCTGGATCGCTTATGTAAAGGTACCGCCCTTTATTGCAACGCTGGCCGGTATGTACGCATTCCGCGGACTTTCCAATGCGGTGCTGCAGGGTATGACGGTTTCCATCAAGAGCGAAGCCTTTATCAAGGTATTCGGCGGCGGTGCGGACTGCTATGTGCCTGACCTTTTCGGCGGTGAAGGCTTTAATATGACCTGTATGCTCGCCGGATGCGTCGCGGTGGCTGTGCTGATTGCGGTGCAGTTAAAGAACCGCATCAACAATAAGAGCAGAGGCTATGAGACGGCGCCTCTTGGAACCACGGTTCTTAAACTGGCGGTAATTAGTGCCGTGATCCTGTGGATTACATATAAGCTGTCTTCCCACAAAGGTATTCCCACAGCGTTAATTTGGATTCTTCTGGTACTTCTCGTTTACGGTTATCTGACCACGAAGACCAGAATCGGCCGTTATCTGTATGCGGTGGGCGGCAATGAAAAGGCGACCAGACTTTCCGGTATCAATACGAAGAAGGTGTACTTTATCGCCTATGTAAATATGGGATTTTTAGCGGCGCTGGCCGGTATTTTGACAATTGCCAGACTGACTTCCTCACAGCCCACTTACGGGCAGGGATATGAAATGGACGCCATCGGCGCATGTTTCATCGGCGGCGCATCCGCATACGGCGGTGTTGGCTCCGTGGCCGGTGTGGTTGTCGGCGCGACTCTGATGGGCGTGATCAACCAGGGTATGAGTATCATGGGTATGGACGCCAACTACCAGAAGGTGGTTAAGGGTCTGGTGCTCCTGATAGCGGTTGCCTTTGACGTACTGTCTAAGAAAGAGAAGAAATAGGGGAGGAGGATGAAAATGAACAAAGCAATGGAAATACTTAGAAAACACACCATGAAAATAGTCCTTGTCCTGATCGTGATATTCTTCTCGGTGATGACAGAGGGACAGATGTTTGCGGCATCCAGTTTCCAGGCGCTGATCGCGCAGAACGCGTATGTATTCGTGCTGGCGACCGGTATGCTGATGTGTATGCTGACAGGCGGTAACATCGACCTTTCCGTAGGTTCTTTTGTATGCTTTATCGGTGCAATCGGCGGACATATGATGGTGCGCGGCGGTATGTCGGTTCCTTTGGCTATGCTGCTCATGGTAGGCGCGGGTGTGATCTATGGCGTTGTGGAGGGTTTCCTCATCGCTTATCTCAATATTCCGCCATGGATTGCCACACTGGCAGGTTATCTCGCTTTCAGAGGCTGGGGTACAGCGCTTCTTAACGGTGCGACCATCGCGCCCATGCCGGAAGGCTTTATCAAAATGTTTAACGGCAGCGTGCCCGATCTTTTCGGCGGCGCGGGGATGAATATTACATGTCTGGTTGTCGGCGTGATCGCATGTGTGCTGTTTGTGTTCTTACAGTTAAAGGGCAGAAATGATAAGGTGAAAAAAGGTTACGAGACGGAAAGCATGACAGGCGTGATCGTGCGCTGTGTGCTTGTATGTGCGGTGATTCTGCTGTTTGCGGTTAAACTGGCGCAGGCGGGCGGCATCCCGAATAATCTGATCTGGGTGGCAGTGATTGTACTTATTTATAACTTTATCACCTCCAAGACGACCATCGGCCGTTATTTCTACACCATAGGCGGCAACGTGGAGGCGACCAGACTTTCCGGTATCGACACGAAGAAGATTTTCTTCCTCGCTTACCTGAATATGGCGGTGCTCACCGTGATCAGTGCATGGATGACCATGGCGAGACTGTCGGCGGCGACGCCCACAGCCGGAACCAACTACGAGATGGATGCAATCTCCGCCTGCGTGGTGGGCGGCGTGTCCGCATACGGCGGATCCGGTACCGTGTTCGGTATGGTAATCGGCGCGACGCTGATCGGCGTCATCAACCTTGGCATGAGCCTTATGGGTATCGACGCGAACTGGCAGAAGGTGGTTAAGGGCGTGGTGCTTCTGGCGGCGGTTGTGTTCGAGATTATGAACAATAAGGAGAAGACGAAAGACTGAGAAGAGCCGGAAACGGTTGAGATTATGGGAGGGCTGTCCTGTGGGGCGGCCCTCCTTTGTGTGTTGCAGAGGCAGGTAACGCTTATGTACTGAAATCGTTTATCACTTCAAAAAATTCATTTATGTTGGATGCCTTTCTTCCAAGCTTTTCCCAATCATAAGTAGAGGAAACTTTCATTTCATACTGTTTTTTGTTGATTGCGTATTTGTTCCGGATAAAACAATTTTCACTTCTCAGAAGTGACAACATTTGCGCGTATGAATTTCCGTTTGTATTCAGGACATGATAAATCTTTTTGTCCGCTTTAAATGCGTCGACGCTTTTGTAGCCCAATTCTCTGAGCAGATACTGCGCGGTGTTCTGGCCACTATATTTTGGCGTGTGCAGACATGCAATGTATTCAAAATCGGGGTCATTGACAATTAAAAAATGTGGAATCCTTCCGGTTTTGTTTTGCAGGATGCAGTATTTTAAAAGCTCTCCCAGATTTTTCTTCTCGCCTTCTTCCGAAACCGCCCGGTCGCCGTCAATAATAATAAATTTTGCAAGACAGTTTGTGGTGCCGTCGGTCTTCACCTGTTCGAGAAAATTGCGGTAGCCGCCGCCTTCCATATTCACGAGTTTCAGGGTGATTGACAGTTTTTTCTGTCGGCGCAGCTCGTCTATATAATGATGTTCCGTGCCTCCTTCACAAAAAACTTTGAAGATTTTTTGCGTTTGGCGTATTTTTCTACTCAATAGCCGTACCTCCCAAAATCCCCTTCATATAAAATTCGTATATTTTAGTCGTTTCGTACCGTATTTCGGGAAAATCCGCTAAGGAATATAACTCTGAATCCAGAGTTTCCACGTCTTTTGTGATGAAGTAAATCTGCTCTTTCATATAGTTCTTTAAGTCGAGATGCAAAACATTGTGTGTTGTGAAGATGAACTGTCCATGGTGTTCCTTCCCGCAGATGAAGGAAATGATTCTGTCGGATAAGACAGGGTTTAAAACGCGGTCCATTTCGTCTGCAAAGACAATTTTGTCCTCATATACCACTCGAAAAATCTGTACGGCCCATGCAAAAAATTCGCGGACGCCACTGGAATCCTTATCCAGTTCCCGGGAAAATGTACTGCCGTCCTTTTTTTGCCGGACTATCATTGTTTTTGAAAAGGGCTTTTCGGTATCTATTTTGCAGTCTGTTATACTGGAGTCGATCATCCGGAAGATCTCTAAATATCCTGGATCGTGTAAAATCCGCAGATCATCCTCCTCGCTTCTCATTGATTTATAGATGTCATAATTAATCCTGTTAGTTTCCGGACATAAATCATTTTTGACCCGGTTTGTAAAAGCAATCGCGTGTTTGTTGCCTAACAGGGCAAGCTTTATGACTGCTAATCCGACTGCGGTATCTGCATTGACTGCTTTTGCAAGTGCTCTTTCTATTGCCGGATCAGGTAGCTGCATATCCAAATGATATGTAAGTACGGATTGGGTTTGGCAGTTGTTACTGTCTGCACAGTCGTTCTTGTTTTTGCACTCTGTTGTACATTCGCTTCTTTCCAGAGCGAATATTTTTTTATATTTGTTTTTAACGTGACTTTTGACAGAAAAGGTTTCTTTTACGATTCCAACGAAATCTACTTCTAAATGATAAAGATACAGGGTGCTTTCGCTTACGCAGACTTCGAGTTCAAAGGACTGCAAGGTCTGGCTCTTTTTTGGACAAGAACCCGGTTTATTATTCGTGTTTATCGCATTTTTATATGATTTGGGCGTTTCAGCTCCTGTAAAAAATGCCTGTAAATAGGACAGACTTCTGACAAAATTTGACTTTCCGCCTGCATTTTCGCCTACAATCACAGCGGTTTTCAGCAAGTCTGCGCCAGTGCTTGAAGTAATATAATTATTGGGAAATCTGTTTTTCACTTTTGATTTCGGGGCCTGCATCGAAAACTCTGCATTTTCCCGGAAGGACATAAAGTTTTTGAATTTGTAATTGAGTATCACGAAAAGCCTCCAAACCGATTTTTTTGTGTTGCTCTGTCTGACTTTTATTATAATGCACAAAATATGAGCAGTCAAAACATTTTTCTGGTTTGGCTGACATATTCGTGCTTTGGAATACTATGATGTGTAGTCGGAAATTGAAAAATGTATATACAATTATTGATAAATAGAGATTCGCAGAAAATGACAGAAACCGGCGGCCCTCCTTTTTCTGTGAAAATTTTGTGAAAATTTATGAAAACTTCGGAAAGCCGTTGACATTAAATTTTTATTGTAGAAAAATAGAAACATGCGGATTTTACGAGGACAGCGCACGGAGGCATGACGGCCGTCCAGTGCTGTCAGACATAATAACAGAGGGAGGAATGACTATGATTAAAACCCTTGCGGCACAAGTCAAAGAGTATAAAAAGGTTTCGATCATAACGCCGGTCTTTATGATTCTGGAGGTTATCTTCGAGATGCTGATCCCCTTTTTGATGGCGTCGATCATTGACGACGGCGTGGATGCGGGCAATATGCAGCATATCTATGCAGTGGGTGCGGTAATGATCGCGGCGGCTCTTTGCGGGCTTTTCTGCGGTGTGATGGGTGGTAAGTACGGCGCGAGAGCTTCCACGGGCTTTGCGAAGAACTTAAGGCAGGCTATGTTTGAGAACATCCAGACATTCTCCTTTGCCAGCCTCGATAAGTTCAGCACGGCGGGACTTATAACCAGACTGACCACAGATGTGAATAACATGCAGATGGCATACCAGATGATTCTGCGGATCTGTTTCCGCGCGCCGGTCAGCATGATCTGCGCGATGTCTATGGCTTTCCTGATCAACGCCAGACTTGCGGGGATTTATCTGGTGGCGGTGATTCTGCTTGGCCTGGTACTGTTTTTCATTATCAGGGGCGCCATGAAATATTTCAAGCAGGCTTTTCCGAAGTATGACGAGCTGAACGCCTCCGTGCAGGAGAACGTGAGCGCGATCCGTGTGGTGAAGGCTTACGTCAGGGAGGAGCACGAGACGAAGAAGTTTAAGAAGGCCAGTCAGGGCATCTATGACATTTTCAGTAAGGCGGAGCAGCATGTGGTCTTAAACATGCCGGTTATGATGTTTACCGTCTATGGCTGCATCCTGTTGATCAGCTGGCTGGGCGCGAAGCAGATCGTGCAGGACACCCTGACCACGGGCGAGCTGATGAGTCTGCTTACATATTGTATGAACATTCTGATGAGCCTGATGATGGTGGCCATGATTTTTGTAATGATGAGCATGAGTATTGCCAGCGCGGAGCGTATCTGTGAAGTCCTCAACGAAAAGAGCGATCTGACCAATCCGGTCGATCCCGTCTATGAGGTGGCGAGCGGAGACATCGAGTTTCAGCATGTGCGCTTCTCTTATCATAAGGAGAGCAGCGAGGCGGTTTTGCACGATATTAACCTGAAAATACATGCAGGGGAAACCATCGGCATCATCGGCGGCACGGGCAGCGCTAAGACCAGTCTGGTCAATCTGATCAGCCGTCTCTACGATGTGACGGAAGGAAAAGTGCTTGTAGGTGACAGGGATGTCAGGGAATATGACATTGAGACACTGAGAAATCAGGTGGCAGTGGTCTTGCAGAAGAATGTGCTTTTCTCGGGCACGATTCTGGATAACCTGCGCTGGGGCGACGCAGATGCCACGGAGGAGGAGTGCAGGAGGGTGTGCAGACTTGCCTGCGCGGATGAATTTATTGAGAAGATGCCTGACGGCTATCATACTTATATAGAACAGGGCGGAACCAACGTCTCCGGCGGGCAGAGGCAGCGTCTCACCATCGCGAGGGCCCTTCTCAAGAAACCGAAGGTATTGATTTTAGACGATTCCACCAGCGCGGTGGACACGGCGACGGATGCGAAGATCCGAAAGGCTTTCGTGGAGGAGATTCCCGACACCACGAAACTGATTATCGCCCAGCGCGTGGCCAGCGTGATGTATGCGGACCGCATTATCGTGATGGACGACGGGCGGGTGCACGGCTTTGGCACGCACGAGGAACTGCTGCGGGATAATGAGATTTACAGGGAAGTATACGAGTCGCAGACAAACGGCGGCGGGGATTTCGACGAATAACAACGCGCGAAGGACTTTTAATTGCCTGAAAGCAAAGAAATGGAAAGCGAGGGGGAGTATGCCTGTCGGCAAACTCCGCAAAGAACGCTTCGGAATGGAGGAAATTATGCCGGGACCACATGGAAGAATGCAGGGTGGAAAGAAAATAGAGAATCCGGGGAAGGTGTTTAAGCGCCTGATGCGCTATGTGATGAAAAGTTACGGTCCTCATCTGATGATCGTGGCGGTGCTGATTTTTGTGAGTGTGATGGCGAACGTGCAGGGTACCATGTTTATCCAGCGTTTGATTGACGATTATATTACGCCCATGCTGACGCAGGATGTGCCGGACTTTTCGCCGCTGGCGGGAGCGATTGTAAAGGTGGCGTGTCTGTATCTGGTCGGCGTGGTGGCGTCCTACGCGTGGAACCGCATTATGATTAACGTGACGCAGGGAACGCTGCGCAATGTGCGTGACGATCTGTTCTCTCATATGGAGACGCTTCCGATTAAGTATTTTGATACGCACGCCCATGGAGACATTATGTCAACCTACACGAATGATACGGAAACACTGAGGCAGATGATCAGCCAGAGTATGCCGCAGGTATTTAACAGTGCGATTACCATTGTAAGTGTACTGATCAGTATGATAATATTAAGTATACCGCTGACAGTGGTGACGCTTGCCATGGTGGCGCTCATGCTGATCGTGACAAAGAAGGTGGCGGGCTTAAGCGGCCGGTATTTTCTGGAGCAGCAGACGAATCTGGGTAAAGTCAACGGCTTCATAGAGGAAATGATGAACGGCCAGAAGGTAGTCAAGGTCTTTAATCACGAGGAGAAAAATATCGAGGACTTCCGGAGCTTAAACGACGCGCTGTTTGTGAGCGCGGACAAGGCAAACTATCTGGTCAATGTAGTGGGGCCTGTGAACCAGCAGCTCGGCAATGTGAGTTATGTGGTCTGCGCCATTGTGGGCGGCGCGCTTGCGCTTTCCGGCGCAACGGGCTTAACCCTTGGAAAACTGGCGAGCTTTCTGACCTTTAACAGAAGCTTTAATATGCCGATCAACCAGGTGAGTCAGCAGTTCAATTCGCTTGTGATGGCGATGGCGGGTGCGGAGCGTATTTTCAAAATGCTGGATGAGGCGTCCGAGGTGGATGACGGTTATGTGACGCTGGTTAATGTAAAGGAGGAGAACGGTGTGCTCACGGAGACGCCCGAACGCACCGGCCGCTGGGCGTGGCGGCACGAGCATCAGGCGGATCACTCCGTGGATTATGTAGAGCTTACGGGCGATGTGGTTTTCGACGGCGTGGATTTCGGTTATAATGATGATAAGATGGTGCTCCATGATGTGAAGCTCTATGCCGAGCCGGGGCAGAAGATTGCGTTTGTCGGTTCCACAGGCGCGGGCAAGACTACCATTACCAACCTGATTAACCGTTTTTATGACATTCAGGACGGAAAAATCCGTTACGACGGCATTAATGTCAATAAGATTAAGAAGGCAGATCTGCGTCGTTCACTTGGAATCGTATTGCAGGACACACACCTCTTTACCGGAACGGTGATGGAAAATATCCGTTACGGGAAACTGGACGCCACCGACGAGGAGGTGCGCGCGGCGGCGAAACTGGCCAATGCAGACAGCTTTATCAGAAGACTGCCGGAAGGCTATGACACCGTGCTCTCCGGGGACGGCGCGAACTTAAGTCAGGGACAGCGGCAGCTTTTGGCGATCGCGAGGGCGGCTGTGGCCGATCCGCCGGTACTGATACTGGATGAGGCGACCAGCTCCATCGACACCCGTACCGAGCGCATTGTGCAGGACGGCATGGATAAGCTGATGCGGGGAAGAACAACCTTTGTGATTGCCCACAGACTCTCGACAGTCAGAAATTCCGACTGTATTATGGTGTTGGAACAGGGGCGCATCATAGAGCGCGGAACCCACAACCAGTTGATCGAAGAGCGCGGAAAATACTACATTTTGTATACCGGAAACGCAATTACTGCATAAATTGAACTTAATTTGTAGTATAAAGTTGACATATGGAGCAAAAGATTATATATTAAAATTGACTACGAGATTTCTTCTGGTAGTCGGAAAGATATGAGACGAAGAGCTATGAAAAAAATTTATGATATTTCCGATGCGGAAATGGAGGTTATGGAAAAACTGTGGGAACAGGGAGACGGCATTAAGCAGTCAGAACTGCTGGCCCGGTTTGAAGCGGATGGAAAGCAGTGGAAGAGACAGACTCTCAATACCTTTCTGACGCGGTTAGAGGGTAAGGGATTAGTAAAACGGGAAAACAGAATAGTAAAAGTTGTGTACGGTCGGGAAGAGTACAACAACATGCAGATGAAAACTGTGATCGATCATGTGTATGGAGGAAGACTGAGCGATTTCATCGCATCGTTTGTGAAGAAAAATACGATTGCAGATAGCGATGCGAAGGATTTGATTCACTTTCTGGAGAACAAATAGGACAAAAGTGATGGAATATTTGTTGGTCATGTCGCTTTCGGGAAGTACGATGACCGGTATTCATCTGTTGCTGCGGCGCCTGTTGAAAGATAAGATTTGCGCAAGATCTTTTGATCTGCTCGCCCGCGTGGCGTTTCTGTATTATCTGATTCCTTTACCTTGTTTGAAGAAGCATTATATTGCGGTGATCCGCGTTCTCCGGCCGGAAGGTTCGCTGGAGATTTCGCGGGTACCGCTGACTTGGAGAAATCATATTGTTCATGCCGAGGGGACAATGCATGTAAACATCTTTGCCGCGATACAGACGGCGGCAATTATTGTATGGCTGTTAGGGATTTGTCTTCTGCTGGCAGGACAAGTGGCGGAGTACCTGTATCTGGCCCGTCTGGCTGTCAAATATGCGAACCGGATCATGACGTCGGAACAGAAAACCTTTCTCGACGCGTGGAAGAAACAATATAGAATCCGGCGGCGCGTATTTCTGTACGAAGCGACGGCAGAGGAGGGTACGATGACCTTCGGATTCCTGTATCCCGTGATTGTGTGCAGCAGGAAAATGACCAGCCGGGAGGCGGAGCTGCTTGTGCGGCATGAACTGGTACATATCAAACGCATGGATGCGATGTGGAAATTGTTCATGCAGGCAGCGGTGATGTTACACTGGTGTAATCCGATGGTCTGGATGCTGTATCGCGATTTTGAACAGGTTTGTGAGTGTTCCTGTGATGAGATCGTGATGCGGGATAAATCAAAGGAGGAGGTGAAAGAGTATCTGCGCCTGATGGTCGATGAGGCGCGGGAGAAGAAAACGGAGACAGTCTCCTTACGGTGGAAGTCCGGTTTTGGAGGCGAAGCACAAAAGATAAAGGAAAGGATGGAAAATCTATTGAAAATGAGAAAGTGGAATCGTGTTGCGGCAATAACGCTGGTGGCAGCACTTACCTTTGCAAACTCGATGACGGTGTTTGCGTATAGAGATACAGTTGAAAGAGAAATAGCCGAGGAAACCTCTACGGAAGAAGCAGATGAAATGGTGGAGAGTGATACATTTTTGTTTGTTCCTGAAGGAACGGGTGAAGAAGCGGTGCAGGATTTTAAGCAAGCGGAAATGCCTGAGACTGTACAAGAGTTTATGTATGACAGGCAGTTCGTAGATGAAGAAGGAAACATTTATCCGATTGCGGAGGATGATGGGGTAGAACCATATTGTAACCATACGTTTGTCTCAGGAACCGGATATGATCATATTAAACAGTCAGGCGGCGGCTGTAAGATAATAGAATTTAAGGCACAGAGATGCAGCAAATGTGGCTACATTATACAAGGCGAAACACTCAATACGATTACATATGCGAAATGCACGCACTGATAAAATAGATTTTATTTAAAGAGGGTTTCATTCTGACTGGGAACCCAGCGCTTTCGGGCTGTTTGGGAAGCATTGGGCATTAATTGGGCATTAGGGGGTAATGCCGCAGGGAGAAAACGGACAATACAACTGTCACGGGTTTTCTTCTGCGATCATTATAGCACTGCAATACAGTGTAAAAGGGGATAGGATACAGGCGGCTATGTATGTAGCCGCCTGGCCTGGTTTTTGGGGAGAGATATGTGGCGGGGGAATATGTGTTTGATTATTGTAAAAAAATATTTACAATTCCGTTATATATGTGCTATAGTAATAAAAAGCATATTTTCTATATTAACAGATCAGTAAGTACTATCTTTATTTTCTATGTTTCAGAAAATCCATGCTTTGATTCCAATTAACAATTGTAAAAGCAGGGGGATCTGGAACGGTTCTCCTGTATCAGCGACACTATTTTTCGGGGAAGAAGCGTCGCCTGTTAAAGGAATATGCGCAGTATGTGGAATATGTAAGGGCATATGCGGTTGAAATGTCCTTACCGGATGCGGTTGAAAAAGCGGTAGATGACTGCATCAGGAATGGAATCCTTTCGGAATTTTTATCAAAGAACCGTGCGGAGGCGATAGCAGTGAGTATTTTTGAATATGACGAAGAAAAGCATATGAAGAGTGAGCGGAAGGAATGGCGTGAGATCGGGAGAGAAGAGGGAATTGACGCGGGCTTTGATATTTTGAAAACGCTGATAGATGGCGGAAAAACGGAGGAGTTAGAGCGCGCCCTTTCGGATCAGGCGTATCGGGAACAGCTATGCCGGGAATATTTTTCAGAACGCGAGTAGTTTTGGTATTGCCACAAAAAACGGTCAAAAGCCAGTGAATCCATAGCGGAAACACTGGCTTTCTTTTAATTTTATAGGAAATTGCGACAGTGTAAACCATTCAAGGAGAATGCGAAGCATTCTCTGAATCGTCGCTGCCGAGCGACGATTTTTTACATTATGAGGGAAGGGGATTGCTGGAAATGGAGATCCGTTCTGTATTGGGGCTTGCAGTTTTCAGCAGTCCTGTTATAATGTTTTATAGAATAGTAATTCGATAGGGATTGTATGAAAGAGAACGGTTTTCTATTTGTGATTGCAAATACAAAAAGGCGCATGGAGATAACAGAAATATGGATGAGAGGATTTATTTAGACAATGCGGCCACCACGAGAGTGGCCGAGGAGGTATTGCAGGAGATGCTGCCCTATTTCAGGGAAAATTATGCGAACCCTTCCGCTATTTACAGCTTTGCGGGAGAGGCGAAGAAGGCAGTGGGAATCGCCAGAGAGCGGGCGGCAGAGCTGATCGGCGCGAAGCCGAACGAGATCTATTTTACGGCGGGCGGCAGCGAGTCCGACAACTGGGCGATCCGCGCGGTGGCGGAGGGACTGCGGGACAAGGGCAGGCATATCATTACAAGTAAAATAGAGCATCATGCGGTGCTGCACACCTGCGGGTATCTGGAAAAGCAGGGATTTGAGGTGACTTATCTGGATGTGGACGGGGAAGGAAAGGTTTCACCGGAGGTTTTGGAGAAAGCCATTCGTCCGGACACCATACTGATTTCTGTGATGGCGGCAAACAACGAGATCGGCACCATTCAGCCGGTTGCGCGGATCGGGGAGATTGCGAGAGAGCGGGGCGTTCTCTTTCACACGGACGCGGTGCAGGCTTACGGGCATATCCCGCTGCGGGCGGAGGAGATGCATGTCGATCTGCTTTCCGCCAGCGGACACAAGCTGTACGGGCCGAAGGGCACGGGGATTTTATATTGCAGGGAAAATGTGAGACTCCTTCCGCTGCTTCACGGCGGCGCGCAGGAGAGAGGGCGCCGTGCGGGCACCTTACATGTGCCGGGCATCGTTGGCTTCGGAAAGGCGGCGGCTCTGGCAGGAGAAACCATGCAGGAGAGAGGGGCAAGGGAGACTAAGCTGCGGGATTATCTGATCGACCGGGTGCTTAAGGAAATTCCCTACACGAGACTGAACGGGCACAGGCAGGACAGGCTTCCGGGAAACGCCCACTTCTGTTTCCAATTCATAGAGGGCGAATCCCTGCTGATTTTGTTGGACCAGCGGGGCGTTTGCGGCTCCAGCGGATCGGCCTGCACATCAGGCGCGCTTGATCCGTCCCATGTGCTCCTTGCCATTGGCCTGCCTCATGAAATCGCCCACGGGTCGCTCAGACTGACACTCTCAGCGGAAAACACGAAGGAAGAGCTGGACAGGACGGTGGAGGCTCTGAAAGAGATTGCAGGGCGGCTGCGGGATATGTCGCCGCTGTATGAAGATGCGTGTAAGGCATGAGCAGTGCACATCCAGAGGAAAAGCATCCATAATAAAAGCAGACAGGAGGAAATATGTACAGCGAAAAGGTGATGGATCATTTTAACAATCCCCGCAACATGGGGGAAATCGAGAATCCCAGTGGCATCGGCACCGTGGGAAATGCCAAATGCGGCGATATTATGCGCATGTATCTGGATGTTGACGAGACGGGAGTCATTCGGGATGTAAAGTTTAAGACTTTTGGCTGCGGAGCCGCAGTGGCGACCAGCAGTATGGCGACCGAGCTTGTGAAGGGTAAGACGGTGGAAGAAGCCTTACTGGTGACGAATAAGGCGGTGATGGAAGCGCTGGATGGCCTGCCGCCGGTGAAGGTACACTGTTCCCTTCTGGCGGAGGAGGCCATTCATGCAGCGCTTTGGGATTACGCGAGGAAGCACGGGATCGTGCTTGCAGGCCTGAAGGAGCCGGTGGCCGATGTTAGTGATTCTGCTGCGCCTCACGCACCGTCGTGACCTTTCGCACGCCGGGAAGCTGGCTGATCTGTTCGCGCACGGCCCGCGTGTCGGCGTTCATGCGCACGCTCACCCGGTAGTTGAAGGAGTCCGCCAGCGGATTTTCCCTGAAGCCCGAAGTCAGTTCAGTCATTTCCATGCCGTTTTCGTCAGTCAGGTAAGCGGCCTTGAACCCGGCCCAGGCTTCGTCGCCGCTCACATATGTGCAGGTGAGAGACTGGCAGTCAGGGATGTCGCAAATCCGGGCGATTTCCTGACCGATATAGTCAATCTCCGCCCGGGATAAATCCGCATCCATAAAGACGGCAAGCTGCTTCTCCTGATAGACGTTGTAGGCAAAGGAAGTGGAGCCGATTGCGCAGATACAAAAAAGCGCGGCCGCGGCAGCATAGCAATTGCGGTAATGGCTAAGGCGGCTGCGGGTGGGGCGGCTAAAAAGCTTTTTGCCGGCGTTTTCACAGCCTTCTGTCAGGGTGTCCGCCATTTCGGACGGCATGGTGACGATGTTTTTGAGGTTCAATAAATCATTTTTATTCATAGTGTGTTCTCCTTTTTCTTTTTTATTTTTCTTTTCATTCAGGCTTCCAGTTCCAGACGAAGCGCTTCTCTTGCCCGCTGCAGCCGTTTTTTGACGGCGTTTTCCGACAAGCCGAGGATTTCTCCGATCTCTTTTACTGTATATCCCTCAAAATAGTGCAGAATAAGTACGGCTTTCCATTTGGCAGGCAGGGTGTACAGCTCCTGTAAATGCTGCCGTTCCCGTGCGGGAAGACATTCCCGGAGCGGTTCCAGATCCTGACAGGCGTGCCGCTTGCGAAAACGCAGACAATCTTTACAACAGTTTGCAGTGACCCGCAGAAGCCACGCCTTTTCGTGATCCTGCGAGGCGAACGCGGGCGCTTTTTCCAGATAGCGCAGCATTGTCTCCTGCAAAGCGTCCTGCACGTCATGGGAATTGCCCAGAAGCAGATAGGCCGTGCGGTAAAGCATATCGCCGTGATCGTGCAGGATGCGCCGGACTTCCGGTTCCGTCTTTTCGCTCATGCCGGATTCCTCCTTCCTTATCTGAATGTAATGATCAGAATGTAATGATCAGAAATGCCGTGCGGTCGAAATTCCGATGCCGCCGGACTTCAAAGAGGCCTCTCACCCTATATACGGATATGGTTTCGAAAAGGTGACAGGGGTTTAGAAAATCATAGCAGGTATTTACGGCCTTTTCATGAAAAATGCCATTGCAGAGGGATTTCCCGGGGATATATAATATAAGTATCGAAAAATAAGAGGAAGCGTAATAGTACGGACGGATCAGGCAAAGCGGTAAGGGGGAATATGATGTTTTCTTATGTTATCTGCAGTATAAAGAGAAGGAAAGCGGCTAATCTGGTTACAATCGGAATCAGCATCATGCTGGTGCTTCTGCTGAACCTGTATTTCGGAAGCATCCGCAGTTATCAGGCGCAGTTGGCGGAGCTTTCGGAGAATGTGCCGGTTTTTTGTCAGATTACAAATCTGAACGGCACGATGGGGAACGAACTGTTTATCTCGGAACAGATCGTGGAGTCGCTGGAGCAGTCAGCCTGTGTGAAAGACTTATCCTATATGACTGTCGTGATGGCGGGTGAGGGAGATTTTAAGGAGACCGAATATTCCAAATATCTGAATCTCTATGTGGTCGGCGCGAACAAAGTGGAGGCGGTCGGGGAGATGACCGACGACATGTTCAGTCTGGACGCGCAGAGCATGGACGAGCTGCTTGCTTCGGACAGGATGGAGTGTATCGTGAACGGGAATGTGCTCAGGAAACGCGGATGGGAGATCGGGGACAGGATCACCCTGAAATGTTATTATTACGATCCCGCCAGCGAGTTTCAAAAAATACAACTGCATTCTATGGGTGGGACTGCGGAAGTGACCATTGTGGGAACGATGAAGGAAACGGAGGGTAAGACCAATGCTATCCAGACGGATATCATCATTCCGGGAAGGACATCGAGGAATCTCTTCGCGCAGTTCGGATTGAAATTTTTCGCGGATACGGTCACCTTCCATGTGAACAATCCGCTGAATCTGAATGGGTTTAAGGAGGAAATGAAAAATATCGGGCTGATGGAGATCGTCCCAGAGGCGGACAGCTCTTATACAGGGTATGCGCTGGTCGTGCGTGACGCCGACTTTATTGCAAGCGCCACGCATCTTCGGCATTCCACGGAGCTGATGCAGTCGTTTCTGCCGGTGGTGTGTATACTGGTGCTGCTGATCGGCTATGTGGTGAGCTATCTGGCCGGCAACAGCAGGCGTGAGGAGTTTGCGCTGATGCGGCTGCTGGGCGTGAAGAAGTTTCCGGCGGCGTTTCTGTTTTTGACAGAACAGATACTGCTGGTGCTTATTGGAAATGTTGTGGGAAATGTGCTGGTGATACCGGCGGCAGTGTCGTTATCGGGGATATTTGCCGTAAACGGCGTACTGTTTGCTGCCTATCTGGCCGGCGCGGCGGCGGCCTACGGGCGGATGAGTATGGGAAGCGTGGTGTATCTGCTGTCGGCGCAGTATTAAAGTGACTGCCGCGTGCGTAAGAAAAGCGGAGCAAGAGGAAGCGCGTGTAAGAAAAGCGGGACAGGATGTAAGAAAAACGGAACGAGCGGAACTGCATGTAAAATAATCTGGGCTAGATGTAAAAAGAGGGGGAAGAAAATGGGTAAAATCATGGAAGCGGCGGATGTGTTCTATGGGATGCCGGGCGGATGTCTGGAGGTGGTGCGCGGATGAGAAACAGCTTGAAACAGATGATGCGCACGCCTGTGCGCACGGTACTTTTTCTGGGGCTGATGGTGTTTTCGGCCCTTCTGATGACGCTCGGCACAAGCATCTGGCTGAAAGGGACGCAGACTATGGCGCAGTACGAGGACCGTTTTATGACCATCGGCACGGTGCGGCAGATACCGGATTCCTTTGAACAGCAGCTTATCTGGAACGCGGAGACGAAGGATTATGATGTGCGCAAACATGGGCAGTACAGCGATTACTATACGCCGGAAGATCTGCTTTTTCCAGGAGCGGAATATCTGGCGGAGCCGGAGCAGCGGGCGTTTTATATCTCTTATCAGCCGGATTACCTGATGAAGAACGTGAGTGTAAATCCGGATGCGATTTTGCATGGGCTTTTTATAGCGGAGTTTTCACCCATGGAGGACGCTATGCCGGATGAGTCGGTGCCGGTTCAGATCACGAAGGTGATCGGTGGTGATCCGCGTCTTGAGGGCGTGGTGGATTATTTCTGTGACCACAGAAATCCCAGCCCGGAAATGCTCTGCAAGGATAAGACTTATGTGGCGATGATGGGTTCTCAGGGTACCTATATACACGGTAAGGTCTATGAGGAGAAAATGCAGTCGAAAAACGAGGTGCATATCGGACTGGAAATGGTGCCGTTTTCGTTGGAGTCGGACATACTTTTGCCGGACGGCAGCCAACCGGAGGATGTACTTCGGGACGGGCAGAAAATCTTTGAAGTTACCGACGGTTTTTATGAGACGGAGGCGGGGCGGAGGATCCTGAATCTGGCGAAGACGAGTGTGCTTTACCGAAACTGCCAGCCGGTTACGGGCACGAACAAGACTTCTCTTCTGATGCCCTTCTATAACGGGCAGTGTTTCCTCACCGAAGGCAGGGATATCAGCGGGGAGGAGTTTGCGGCTGGCAGCAAGGTATGCCTTGCGCCCAAAACTTTTATGGAGAACAACGGGCTGTCCCTGGGGGACACGGTGAAAGTACAGCTTCTGCTTACGGACAGACAGGAGAATGCTGGACAAAAATTCTGGCTGGATGGAAGTGTCGGCTTTTATTCCGGGCTGGTGTCACCCGACGGCAGTTCCCTCGAAGTCTTTGAGACTTCCGGGTATACGGTGGTCGGGATTTACGACGTCACTTTCAGCGGCACGGACAGTATTTTTGACCCAGGGGCGGATGAGCTGATTGTGCCGCTGGAATCCATTGAGGCGCGGCACGGAATGAATCTGGCAGACTGTGGCCCCATGACGGATGCAACCACCTCCTTTCAGATTCCAAACGGCGGCATTGACGACTTCCTGAAAGGCTGGGCAGAGTACGGGACGGACAAGCTGACGTTTACATTCTATGATAAGGGATATTCCAGGCTTAGGGAGGGAATCGACAATATGAAAGTCATTTCTTTTGTACTGCTTGCGGCGGGCGTGGTTTTGACGGCGCTTTTACTGTTCTTTTTCAGTCACCTCTTTATCACGAAACAGGCGCAGCGGACAGCTATTGAGCGGTCTCTCGGTATGCGTAAGGCTGCGTGCCGTTTATCCATGCTCTCGGGCTTTGCTCTGCTAGTTCTGCTGGGGAGCGTGCTTGGTGCGGCGGCAGGCTATCGGATTTCAGGCAGAATTTCTGCAGTTAATACGGGGGAGACTTACTATGAGACGACTTACACGGCAGGTATGACTAATACAGTCAACGAAATCGAGGTGGAGGAGGCGGCAGCCACGGCCGGACCGGCAATTTTCTGTACGGTTCTGATTATAGCGGCGGGCGTGGGGATCGCATGGATAAAAATGAACAGGAGCCTGAAACGGGAGCCGATGCGGCTGTTAGCGGAACGGGCGGAGGAATAGTGTGGTCAGAGTGATATATGATGAGCGGGCAAGGCGGAGCGTGGCCGCATATCTGGAGCGATAATCTGAAGGAAAGGAAGAAAAAGACAATGGAACTGCAGGAAATCATTGCGCTGGTAAAGGAGACGAAGACTTTCGTTGGAAACAGGGAGAGGGCCGGTCATATCAAGACCAAGGGCCGCGCAGACTATGTGACTCAGGTGGACACCGACATCCAGAACTTTCTGGCAAGAGAGCTTGGGAGTCGCTTTCCTGATATCCAGTTTTTGGGGGAGGAAGAGGGGCTGCACGAGATGTCCGGGGACACTTACTGGATTCTTGACCCCATAGACGGCACGACCAACCTGATCCATGACTATCAGCACAGCATGGTTTCGCTGGCGCTTTATGAAAAAGGGGAAATTACACTCGGCATCGTGTATGATCCCTTCCGTGAGGACGTCTATCACGCGCAGAAAGGGAAAGGCAGCTTTCTAAATGGCAGTCCCATTCATGTTTCGGAGGCCGAGACTCTGAGCGAAACGATGATTGCGGTAGGCACTTCGCCCTACGACAGGGAATTGGCGGAAGAGAACTTTAAACGGATCCGGCGGGTGTTTGACAGCGCACAGGATATCCGCAGGACGGGGACTGCGGCGATGGATCTGGTCTATGTGGCCTGCGGCCGTACCGGGGGATTCTTCGAGCCGCGTCTGAGTCCGTGGGACTTTGCGGCCGGTATGCTTTTGGTCAAAGAGGCGGGCGGACAGGTGACGGACTTTGCGGGCAAACCGCTTGACTTTTCAAAGCGGGGAAGCGTGGTGGCATCCAACGGGAGGATCCATGAGGAGCTGCGGGGACTATTGCAAACTGAAAAATAAGGCGGATTGTTTCCGACGTGTGTCATCGCAGCAGATTATTTGACATGGAGATTGGTTTGAGAGGAAACCATGGGAATTTGCCCGGGTATATTGCGGATTTACAATGACTATGGAGAAAATCGGATATAGCACATGTTATTTAATTGATATAGGAAGGGAAAGGGAGGAGAACAGAGTCATATGACGAGCAGAGCATGGTGGAAGGAAGCGGTTATTTATCAGATTTATCCCCGCAGTTTTATGGACAGCAACGGGGACGGGATCGGAGATCTTGCAGGAATTATAAGCAGACTGGACTACTTGAAATATCTGGGGATTGATGTGATCTGGCTGTCGCCGGTGTATCAGTCTCCCAATGATGACAACGGTTATGATATCAGCGATTACCGTGCGATTATGGACGAGTTTGGCACGATGGAGGATTTTGACACCCTTCTTTCGCAAGCCCATGAGCGGGGCATCCGCATTGTCATGGATCTGGTGGTGAACCATACCTCCGACGAGCACCGCTGGTTCGTGGAGAGCCGGAAGTCCGGGGAAAATCCTTACCGGGATTACTATATCTGGCGCGAGGGGAAGGACACGCAGACACCTCCCAACAACTGGGGCGCCTGCTTCGGCGGATCCGCCTGGCAGTATGACGGGGAGACGGACATGTATTATCTGCATCTCTTCTCAAAGAAGCAGCCGGACTTAAACTGGGATAATCCGAAGGTGCGGGAGGAAATCTTTGACATGATGCGTTGGTGGTGCGACAAGGGCATTGACGGCTTCCGCATGGACGTGATCAGCATGATTTCCAAGACGGCGGATATGCCGGACGGAAAGGTAAACGGCCTGTACGGGGATTTCGGCCCCTACTGTGTCCACGGTCCCAACGTGCACAAATATCTGCGGGAGATGAATGAGAGCGTGCTCTCCCGGTATGATATCATGTCTGTGGGCGAGACCGCAGGGGTGACCACGGAGCTGGCGAAGCAGTATGCCGGAGAAGACGCGAAAGAACTGAATATGGTATTCCAGTTTGAGCATGTGGAGAGCGACGGAAAGTACGGCAAGTGGACGGATGAAAAAATATCACTTGTTACGTTAAAGAAAATCCTGTCCCGCTGGCAGACAGAGCTGTACGGCAAGGCCTGGAACAGCCTCTTCTGGGATAATCACGACCAGCCCCGCGCTGTCTCCCGTTTCGGAGACGACCGGCCTGCGTTCCGGGAACTTTCCGCGAAGATGCTGGCTACCTGTCTGCACATGATGCAGGGCACCCCTTACATTTATCAGGGGGAGGAGCTTGGCATGACGAACTATCCCTTCGGATCCACCGATGAGTTCCGGGACATCGAGAGCATCAACGCGTACCGGGAGTGGTGCGCGGAGGGGGAACTGTCCCACGAAGTGTTCTGGCCGTGTCTGGTATTCAAGAGCCGTGACAACGCGAGGACGCCCATGCAGTGGGATGACAGCGCGAACGCAGGATTCACGGAGGGGAAGCCCTGGATTGCGGTCAATCCCAACTATAAGGAGATCAATGCAAAGGCGGAGACGGCTGACCCGGATTCCGTGTTCCATTATTATAAGAAGCTGATTGCGCTGAGAAAGCAGAATCCTGTTATGGTGTACGGAAAATATGAGCTGCTTTTGCCGGAGAGCGAGGCGCTTTTCGTCTATACAAGGACGATGGAGGCGGAGAAACTGCTGGTGGTGTGCAGCTTCTGCGATCATGAGACGGACTTCACCATTCCCGATGAATTTTTGGGGACTCCATGCCTGATTTCCAACACGAATCGCTGCTATGACGGGAAGGAAATCCGGCTGGGGGCTTATGAGGCGTTTGTGCTGCGGAAGGGATAGGGCGGCAGCGGCGGTCAGAAGCTGACAGATAAAATAACGGAACCATTAGTACCCACTGTGACCACATAGCCTTAGAGGAGCCGTATAAATCGAATTTTTATACAGGTATCAGAAAAGCAATTATGGAGGCAGGAAATGAAATTATCATTACAGATACAATACCGTTGTATTTAGTGCAGAAACCGCTTTAAATCCGGTATTGTTATGAGTGATGAGGGTGTTGCAAAATCATCAAATCAGATGATTGAGCGACGCCCTCGTTCTATATATGCAAGAATCCGGAAAGAATCTTTTGTTTTGCTGAATCGGGCGGTTCTTCCGATATTCCGACAGGCGGCGTTTAGAAAGAATGCAGGAACGTTTCCACCTCTTCATAAAGGGGGATAGAAGGTGCGGCATTGGGACGCGAGACGGCAATCGCAGATGCGGCGGAGGCTTCTTTAAGGGCAGTTTCGATGGGAGCGTTTCTACAGAGCGCTGCCAGAAAATATCCGCAGAAGGTGTCCCCGGCGGCAGTGGTATCCACAGCTTTTACGGGGAAGACCGGGTGGCTGAGCCGTACGTTTCCGTGGGAGAACAACACACCGTTGTGTCCCAGCGTCATGGTGATCGCAGCGCGAGGATATTTTTTAGCCAGGCAGTCCAGAATGGATTCACAGGGCGTATCCGGGGGCAGGTCTGCAAGCAGCGCGGCCTCCAGTTCATTTACCATGAAATAATCCACAAGATGGAGCGGCAGGGATGCCGGATCCCGGGGGATGGGAGAGGGATTGAAGACAATTTTCAGCCCTTTTTCATGGGACTTAAGGAGGATAGAGGCGATCAGATTGGTCTCGTTCTGGAGCAATGCCAGATCGCCAGACGCTGCCTTAGACAAAACGGTATCAAGGTAATCCTCCGTAAGCATCTGATTGGTTCCGCCGTGGACAATAATGCGGTTCTGGCCGGCGGCATTTACTTCGATGACCGTATGTCCGGTAGACGCATCCAGCGTAAGAAGATTGGAGATGTCTACGCCGGCTTCCTGCATAAGGTCTGCCAGAAAGGCACCGTTTGAACCGATACAGCCGGCATGGATTACCGACGCGCCCGCCCGCGCCGCCGCAATCGACTGGTTTAAGCCTTTACCGCCGGCGGCAACCTGGAAACTGTCAGAGAAGATGGTCTGTCCGGGTTTTACAAATTCCTGCACGTTGTATACATTATCGATATTGAGCGAGCCGAAATTGAAGATTTTCATAGAGGAGATTCCTTTCTGTTTTATAGTGTATAGGCAATTGCGTAACTCTTTTAAGGTTGTTGAATTTGCACAAAAAAAGCCACAATTTGATGAGTTTCGCAAATGCCTGTTATCGTGGTTTCAGGTAAGTGGTTGCGGTCATACAAGACGTTTCGTGCTTCCGCGTACTTTCAGGACAGGCTCTAAGACAAGCGGTTCCTGTGCCGTTTTTCCCGGGGATGCGATCTGTTCGACGATCCGCTCCACCACGTTTTCTGCAATCTCATTGACCGGCTGCGCTACGGTCGTTAAAGGCGGCTGCAGAATTTCGGACAGAAAGATATCGTCAAGTCCCACCAGAGACAGGTCATCCGGCACAGAGAGATTATAGTTGCGAAGTTCCTTGTATACGCCGTAAGCAATCAGATCGTTGAAGGCGAAGATGGCGGTGACGTTCTGCCCAAGAAGCGTGGACAGGGCATGGATACCGCATTCAATATTGAGATTCTCTTCATAAATAAGATTCGGGTCGAAGGGAACATCAAATTCTGACAGCGCTTTCTGATATCCTGCCAGACGATTCTGACAGTTACTCAGGCCCAAGGGGCCGGTGGCGCAGCCAATCCGCCTGTGTCCCAGATTAAGCAAATGTCTGGTGGCCAGATAACCGGCCAGCTTCTGATCTGTTACGACGGAATTCAGATTGCTTCCCTTGTCGATCCGGTCAACGGAAACAACCGGAATATGCAGGTTTTTGATAAGCTGCATACATTTTTCGCTTTCTTCCGGCAGGGAGAAGTCCGCCTGCGCCAGAATGATGCCGTCCACCGCGTGGTCGGTAAAGATGCGGAGATAATTCCGCGTACTTTTTGCACTGTTGTTGGTGTTGCCCAGAATAATGGAATAGCCATTGCGGCTGGCGGCCTTCTCGATCTGATTCGACAAAGCGGCGAAGAATGGGTTGGAGTTGTCCGGTATGATCAACCCGATGGTATTGGTCTTATTGGTAACGAGACCAACGGCCAACTGATTGGGTCTGTAGTGCAGTTCTTTCGCCGCTTTAAGGACGGCATCCCTCGTCTGCTGGGAAATGGGGACAGACTTGTTGTTTAACACCAGAGAGACTGTGGAAGTAGACACGTTGGCCCGTCTGGCGACATCTTTGATTGTAGCTCTCATAGAGTATCTCCGTAAGCATATGTATTTGACACAAGGTTCAATTAAAACGATTTATTACTGGGTCTTACAAAAGTCATGATAGCATAATTAACAGAATAAGTCAATTCTTTTCCCTGGTAAGGCGTGGAAACGTATAATTACAGCTTATAATAATAAAACGATTTAAACAAAACGGTGTTTGTCAAAAATACCCAAAAATTTTTGAAAAAAACAAAATTTTAGAACAAATTGCAAAAAATATGCTTGACTTCCTGAGTTGACAATGTTAGATTAGTACATAACAAATCTTCTTGGATTAAATTTATTAAAACATTTTAATAGATTATCATGGAAGACAATAGGTCTTTCAGAAAGAGATTTGTTTTGTTTTTAACAGTTAAAACGTTTTAATAAGAAGAAAGGAGAGAACAGATGAAATTTTCCTGCTGTATTGAAATGATTTATCCGGAGTATGACTTTTTAGAGAGGATCCGGAAGGCAAAGGAAGACGGTTTTGCCTATTTTGAATTCTGGAACTGGGACAACAAGGATATTCCCGCAATCAGGCGTGTGATGGAAGAGACAGGCATGAAGCTGGCGGCTTTTCAGGGTAATTCCGAAGGACGTATGTGTGATGCGCTGGATGCGGAGATTTATCTGGAAGGGGTTAAGAAAGGCATTGCGGTGGCAAAAGAGCTTCACGCGGAAAACATGTTCCTGATGAGCGATATTATGCAGGAAGACCGTTCGGTAAAACCTTTTGACCGCCCTGTGACGGAAGAGGAGAAACGAGATGCAAGTCTTGCAATGCTTAAGACGGTTGCAGGACTTGTGGAGGAAGCGGGAATAACAGCAGTGATCGAACCGCTCAACACGATTGTAGATCACAGCGGATATTCTCTGTGTCATACGGAACCGGCGATAGAACTTTTGAAAGAAGTCGGAAGCCCGAATATCAGACTTTTGTATGATGCTTATCACATGCAGATTATGGAAGGGAATATCTGTGATACGATCAGGAAATACAGCTCTTATTTCGGGCATTTCCATATCGCGGACGTACCGGGCAGATGCGAACCGGGCACCGGAGAATTAAATTATACCAATATCTTAAAGACACTGAAGGAGACCGGATATGACAGAATCTGCGGTTTTGAATGTACTACTGCAGGTGGAAGCAGCAGCGAAGTCATGAGAGCCCTTCTCAAAGAATACGGGGAGATCTGAGCGGTTAGAGATTGTGACGCTTCGAAATGGAGGAAATATGAAGAGGACAACTTGTATCAACAGTGAGATCTCCCGCGTAATTGCCAGGATGGGACACTTCGATACGCTGACGGTGGGGGATGCGGGTCTGCCTGTGCCGGACGGCGTGACAAGGATTGACCTGGCCGTGAAGCCGGGACTGCCGCAGTTTATTGATGTGCTGGAGACGATTTTAACAGAGCTCGAGATCCAGAAAGCGACGATTGCCGCAGAGATGGCGCAGTCTAATCCGGAACTGCTTACATATATGGAGGAAAGAATCGCCAGGGAGGGAGCCAGGCTTGTTATGGTTCCGCATGAGGAACTGAAACGAATGTCTAAGGAGAGCAGGGCTGTGGTCAGAACCGGAGAATGCAGGGCGTATGCCAATGTCATACTGGAGTCTGGTGTAGTTTTTTAGGAGGAATGATGTGATGAAAGAGACGATGAGAGCAGCAGTATTTGAGGGCGAAGGGCGTCTTGTATTGAAAGAAGTGCCTGTTCCTGAAATTGTGCGGCCGGATCAGATGATTGGAAAGATTGAGGTATGTTCTATCTGCGGAACGGACGTGCATATGACTAATGTTCCGGCAGGATATCCTGCTACGCCGGGAACGATTCTCGGACATGAGCTGGTAGCAAGCGTGGTGGCGGTTGGAGAGGATGTGACACAGTTTAAGGCTGGCGATCGTTTTGTGGTAAATCCCAATGAATATTGCGGCGCCTGCTATTATTGCAAGAACAATCTGCCCAATGAATGTGAAAAGATTGAAGCTATGGGAATAGACGTGGACGGCGGGTTTGCAGAGTATGTCAGAGTGGCGCAGAAGATGGCTTTTAAGCTGCCTGAGACTCTGCCTGCACCGATTGCAGCCTATGCAGAACCCCTCGCATGTGTCATAAACGGGGCGGATAAGATCAGGGTCAACCCGGCAGAGAGCGTATGCGTGATCGGCGCGGGCCCGGTGGGGCTTCTGTTTATCCAGCTCTTAAAGGCATCCGGAGCGAAACCGATCATTGCGGTAGAACCAAACGCCATGCGCAGAGACTATGCTAAAAAATGCGGTGCGGATATCTGTGTGGATCCTGTGACGGAGGATGTGCGGGAAGTGGTGAAGGAGCTTACCCGGATCGGTGTGGATTATGCGATTGACGTAGTGGGCAATCAGATGCCTGTGACCATTGATGTGATTCGTAAAGGCGGCACCTGTCTTCTGATGGGCAATAATGCGCGCGCCAATCCGAATATCGTGCAGAGCCTCATTACATACAAAGAGGCGAAAGTGCTTGGGACATGGCTTGCGAACGCGTCCTTTGAGCAGGCGGTGAAGCTTCTGGATTCAGGGCTTTTAAACTTAGATTTTATGATCACCCATACACTGCCCCTGGAGGAGATTCATGAAGCCATCGATCTTCTCAGGAGAGGGGAAGGCGTGGAAGTGCTGGTAGATCCGAATTTGTGATACAGCAGCAGGAAAGGCGGGACAGATATGAAAGAGTATAGAGAAGATAAATCCATACAGGGGAGAAAAGAAGAGATTGCAATCAAGGTAAAAAGGCTGCAGGAAGGGATGGAAAAGGCCGGGCTTGACGCCGTGATCATCAATAAGAGCAATAATTTCGCATGGATTACGGCCGGCGCCAGCAATATCATTACAAGATACAGTGAAGAAGGCGTGACTTCCATTGTGATCACGAAAGAGGGAGGACAGTATATTCTTTCGAATAATATCGAATATCCCCGTATTGTGAAAGAAGAAACCATCGGGGAGCTGGGCTTTGAGATTAAATCCTGTTATTGGTTTGAGAACAGGAATCCGGATTTCGTGAAAGAAATTGTGGGAGAGGGCAGATATGGAGCAGACACAGCCTTTCCGGGGGCGGAGAATGCAAATGCCCTGATCGAGACATGCCAGTACAGTCTGACCGACAATGATATTGCCAGATATCAATATCTGGGAGATACCTTTTCGAAAGCGTTGGAAGAGTGTCTTTCTAAGGTAAGACCGGGAGATATGGAGCTGGATATTGCCGGACGCATCAATGAGGCTTTGTGGAAATATGATATTGATCCGGTATTGTTCCTGGTGGCAGGGGATGAGCGTATCATGGATTTCAGACACTGTATTCCCACAGCGAACAGGATCAGGAAGCGGATGATGGTATCCTGCAACGGAAGATACAAAGGACTGGTAACCAAGACCACAAGATTCGTGAACTTTGGCGAGCCGGAAGAGGCGTTTATGAAGCAGTATATGGATACGCTGGATATTGAGAATCAGATGATGGCGGCGACGACCGCAGGCACAGACGACATCGTACCCCATAGACTGGCCAGGGAACTGTATGCAGAGAAAGGGTATCCGGAAATGTGGAAAGTGCATCATCAGGGCGGCCCGCAGGGGTATTCTAACGGCTATTATCTGGTGACAGAGGACAGACATGGAATCATCCAGCCCAATCAGTGCTACTGCTATAATCCTTCGATCACAGGGACAAAAACGGAAGACGGATTTATTGTAACGGAAGAAGGTCCGCTGATGATCACGAAACCGGTCGTCTTCCCGGCAGTGGAAGCACAGGTAAACGGTGTTACCGTAAGGCGCCCGGGGGTTCTTGTCATCGAATAGATTTGAAAGGAGTTAAGAGTGGGAAAGCAAATCTTAAAGCTGGAAAATATAACGAAAGAATTTCCGGGTGTTAAGGCGTTGGACGGTGTGACCTTTGAGCTGAATGAGGGCGAGGTTCATGTGCTCCTGGGTGAGAACGGCGCGGGCAAATCCACGTTGATGAAAGTGCTGGCGGGAGTACATCAACAGAACGGGGGACGTATCATCTATAAGGGGGAGGAAGTGAAGTTCTCCAATCCCAAACAGGCTCAGGACAAGCATATAGCCATTATCTATCAGGAATTTAATCTGATGCCGAATCTGACGGTAGGACAAAATATCTATCTGGGCAGAGAGCCCCGCAACAAGTATGGCTTGATCGACAAGAAGCAGATGTACGCGAAAGCGCAGGAGATGTTGGATTTCCTGCAGGTGGATATTGACGTGCAGGAGCAGGTATCCAGACTGGGGGTTGCCAGACAGCAGCTGGTGGAGGTTGCCAAGGCGCTTTCGATCGACGCGGAGATACTGATTATGGATGAGCCGACCGCATCTTTGAGCGACCCGGAGATTGAGCAGCTGTTTCGCACGATTAAACGGCTCCAGGAACAGAAAGTGTCTATCATCTATATCTCCCACAGGCTTCAGGAACTGAAAGTTGTGGGGAATCGGATTACGGTCATCCGTGACGGTAAGAGTATCGGCACAAGAGAGGCAGACAAGTGCACAATGGATGAGCTGATCACTATGATGGTAGGGCGGGAGATTGGCAATACCAGAATCCGCTCGAAGAACACGGCACAGGATGAAGATGCCGTCAGAGTAGAGCATGTGAACAATCGAAAGCTTGAGGATATCAGTATTCATGTCAGGAAAGGCGAGATTGTCGGAATAGCGGGGCTGGTAGGATCGGGCAGAACAGAACTGGCCAATGCAATCTACGGTATTGATGCAATCAGGAGCGGCAAGGTGACGCTGTTTGACAGGCAGCTTCGCAAACCCTCCCCGGGATTGAATATCAGAAACCATATGGGCTTTATACCTGAGAGCCGCAAGGAGGATGGGCTTGCGTTATCTATGTCCATCCGGAAGAATACCACCTGTGCTTCTTTGAAAGAACTGTTCCCGTCCGGCTGGATTAACGAAAAGAAAGAGACAGAAACGTCGGCAGGATTCTGTAAGGATATGAAGTTAAATACTGAGAACATGGAGATGCTGGTGCAGAATCTGTCCGGCGGAAACCAACAAAAAGTGGTATTAGCCAAATGGATGTGTACGGACTCGGATTTCCTGATTTTCGATGAGCCCACGAGGGGAATCGATGTGGGCGCGAAAGAAGAAATTCATAGTCTGATGAATGATCTGGCAGTTAAAGGAGCCGGCATTATTATGATTTCCTCGGATCTGCCGGAGATTTTGAACCTTTCTGACAGAATCTATGTGATGCGGGAAGGACGTATCGTAAAAGAACTGCCGGGAGAGGGGACCACACAGGAAGAAATCATCGGTTATGCGGCAGGAAAGGAGGAAAAGAATGCATAAGATATCTTTGGCGCTCAGGCGGGTGCCGGGCAATATATATACCCTGCTTGCCATTACGCTGGTGTTCTGGATTGTCTGTAAACCGGGCACTTTCCTGACGGGAAGCAATATGATCAACATTGCGGGCCAGTGTTCTTTTCTGGCAATCGCATCGATTGGCTCTCTGTTAGCGATCATTACGGGCGGCATCGATCTTTCTGTGGGCGGCATCATGTGTTTTTCCGGGGTTGTGGCGGCGGTGCTCGCTAAGGGCGGTATGCCTATGGTTTTTGCAGTGCCGATTGCACTTTTAGCCGGAACCGCGGCAGGTGTGGTCAACGGTCTGATCATTGCCAAAAACAATGTGGCACCGTTTATTATCACACTGGCTATGTGGAATATTACGGAATCGCTGGCGCTTGTGGTAGCGAAAGGGGCGACGGTCTCTGTCAACACAGAAGAATTCAGACTGCCTGGCAGTGGAGAACTGGGCTTTCTGCCCTACTGCGTGATCATTGCGGCGGTGGTGTATACCATTTTCCATGTGATTACCAGAAAGACAAGGACGGGCACTTATATCTATGCCATTGGCGGCAACGAGGCGGCGGCGCACCTGACGGGAATCAATGTGGCCAGGAGTAAATTTCTCGTGTATACCTTCAGCGGACTGACCGCGGCCCTGGCAGGAGTGCTCTTAGCGTCGAAACTTGGCAGCGCTAACCCCGGACAGGGCGCAGGTTATGAGTTCTATGGAATCGCCAGTGCGGTAGTGGCGGGAGCTTCCATGGCCGGAGGAAACGGAACTGTGTGGAATACGCTGGTCGGGGCGCTGATCATTACCATTCTGCGAAGCGGACTCAATATTGCAGGTATGCCGAATTCCTGGCAGATGGTGGTGCTTGGGCTGGTAATCGTGGGCGTAGTGTTTATAGATGTGATGAGCAGGAGGGAAAAGTGATGAAAAAGAAAATAGCCATACCTGATACTTTGTCCCGTCTGCTGGCAGTGATACTGATTGCGGTATTGCTCAGTATTACATGTCCCAATTTCCTGACGGTGAATAATATCCTGAATATTTTCAATCAGGCATCTTTAAATGTATTTATCGCGATCGGTATGATGATGACGATGCTGATTGGCGGCATTGACCTGTCGGTGGGATCTGTACTGGCAATCTCTTCCGTGCTGTCGGCCAGATTTTTCTTCCGGGATGATTTGGTGAGCATTATTTTGGGAATCCTGTTTGCGATAACGATTGGTATTGCATGTGGTCTGGTGAACGGAACTATGGTATCTGTCTTTAAACTGCCCGCTTTTCTGGTGACATTTGGTATGTCGCAGATCTGCAGAGGATTTGCCTATCTGTATATGAATGGCAAAGTATTTAACGGATTCAGTGACAGCTTTAAGGTGATCGGAAAAGGGAGACTTGTAGGTAAGGTACAGATGCCGATCCTGATTTCACTGGTCTGTCTGGTACTTATGGCGATGTTTTTAAAAAAATCCATTTTGGGAAGGCAGATTTATGTGTCTGGTTCCAATCCCAGCTGCGCCAGATATTCCGGCATCAATATCAATAAAATCACCATGCTGTGTTATGCCTTTTCCGGCATGTTCGCGGCATTGGCCGGTGTGGTCTATGTATCCCGCTTAGATGCAGCGGAGGCGACGATTGGTACAGCTTATGCAAACGATGCGATTGCGGCGGCAGCCATTGGCGGTATCTCCTTCGCAGGAGGAAAAGGCAATGTGTATGGCACGGTGATTGGTGCGGTTCTGCTTACACTGATTAAGAACGGCATGAATCAGCTGGGAATCGCCACAGAATATCAGAAATTAGTGACCGGACTGGTAATCATCATTGCTGTTTTGATTGATCGAAAGTCTGCAAAGATAGCACGGTAATATTACAGAAACAAACTGTCATAAGGCAGTTTGCAATAAACTTTCAGGGAATCCGCCCGGAAAAAGGCGATTTCCGGAAAAAGGAGGAAAAAATATGAAAAAAAGGTTAGCAGCATTATTGACAGGAACACTCCTTGCAGTATCCGTATTGTCCGGATGCGGCGAAAGCGGCCAGGGCGGCAGCACGGCTGAACCGGCGCCGGCACCGGAAGCGGAAAGCAGCGCCCCGGAGGCGGAAAGCGAGCCGGCGGCAGAGGAAGAAAGCGCATCTGCAGAAGGGACCACAGGCGGAGATTATACGATTGCCGTTATGGTCAAGGATTCCTCGACCCCGTTCTGGCGTTATCTGGTATCCGGTGCACAGGAAGCGGCGGATGAGCTGGGCGTTACGGTAGTGGAGTATGCGCCTATGGAGGCACAGTCTCTGGATGAGCAGACCAAACAGGTAGAGGATGCGATCCAGGCGGGTGTTGATGCGATCTGTATCGCACCGGTAGACTCTGACGGCATTGTTCCTGCGCTCGAGAAAGCAAATGAGGCGGGTATTCCCGTCATTGCCATCAACACAAAGGCTAACGGCGCGAAAGTGGAGACGTTTGTAGGTATCGATAATGAAGCGGCAGCTGAGAATCTGGCGCAGTACATGGCAGATGAGTTGGGAAATGAAGGAAAAGTAGTTATTATCGAGGGTAATCCGGCAGGACAGACTTCTGTAGACCGCGTGGCAGGCTTTACCACAATCTTAGAGAAGTATGAGGGGATTGAGCTTACGGTTTCCCAGCCCGGTTATTTCAAACGTGATGAGGCGATGACAATCATGGAGAACCTGATTCAGGCCAACCCGGATATTGATGCGGTTCTGGCGCTGAATGATGAGATGGCGTTGGGCGCATGGCAGGCTTTGGACGATGCCGGTATGACAGAGGATGTCGTTATTTCCGGCTTTGACGGCGCAGTAGAAGGCTGTAATGCGATTATTGGCGGCAAACTGAAAGCTTCCATGGATCAGGATGCAATCGGCACCGGTTATCAGGGTGTGAAAGCGGCTGTAGAAGTTTTAAACGGCAATGCTGTGGACGAGTGGATTAAGATAGGCGGAACCGTTGTAAACGGTGATAATGCACAAGACTATCTGGATAATTTTGCCGCACACGGGTTCAGCGAATAATCTATAGGCATTAAAACGTTTTAATCAGGAATGGGAAGCGGATGCTGTGAAGGGGAATCGTTTGCGGCATCCGCTTTTGCCTGTTCTGTCAGCAGAAGAAAAGGAGTAAATGTGTTATGAGCAGGATTTTATCTTATGGAATGGCAGGCGGCGGCATAGGCTCCCTGATCGGGCCGGCTCATCGAAAAGCCATCGCTATGGATGGCAAAGCAGCGCTGCGTGCGGGATGCTTCTCTAGGCAGGAGGAACATAACAGACAGACGGGAGAGGCGTTGGGAATCGAATCTGGCAGGATTTATAAGGATTATATCGAAATGGCGGCGGCAGAGAAGGAGCGGACGGATAAAATAGATTTTGTGGTGATCGTGACGCCGAATGTTTCCCATTATGCCATTGCCAGAACGTTTCTGGAAGCCGGGATTGCGGTGGTCTGTGACAAGCCGCTTGCAATGACAGCAGAGGAGGCCGGACAGCTGTGCGCTCTTGCTGAACAGAAAGAACTTCTCTTTATGGTGACCTATGTCTATTCAGGGTACACAGCAGTCAAACAGATTCGCAGCATGATAGAGCAGGGAGCAATCGGCCGGATCAGGACCATCGCCGCGGAATATCCGCAAGGATGGCTGGCGAAAGAGGACATGACGGGAAACAGACAGGCAGCCTGGCGGCTGGATCCGAAACAGGCCGGGAAATCCAATACCCTGGCGGATATCGGTACGCACATCGAGAATACCGTCCATCGTATGACAGGACTTTCCATCCGCAGACTGATGGCGCGAATGGAATCCACGGTGCCGGGACGTAAGCTGGATGATAATTCTACCGTCTGGGTGGAATATGAGAACGGAGCTTCCGGCGCCTATTGGGCTTCTCAAATTGCAATCGGACATGACAATGGTCTGCGCGTTCGAATCTATGGGGAGAAAGGAAGCCTGCACTGGTTTCAGGAAGAAGGGGAAAAGATTCTTTACTATAAAGAAGACGGCAGCAGAATGGAAATCCACAAAGGAGACGCTGTGATTGATGAAAAAGCGGCGGCTTACGACAGGATTCCCGGAGGACACAGCGAAGGCTGGCTTGGCGCACTGGCAAATCATTACTGCAATTTTATAGAATGCTTCCATGCAAAAGAGGCGGGAGAGTCCTATGAAGCGCGAAAGAACTTCCCGGATGCCCGTGACGGGCTTGCGGGAATGCAGTTCATAGAAGCGTGTGTGGAAAGTCAGGAAAAGGGGAATGTGTGGGTGGAGCCGAAAAGTCCCGGGCAAAATCCGGAATAACCGAAAACTGTTTAGAGAACCCCGTGCCGCTCATGGCATGGGGTTCTGGTGTTTCGCAAGTGTATGGTAAGAACGGGGAACAGACAGGCTGCCCTTTTCCAGGATATTTAAAGTCATTTTGAAGTATTATGTCATGGTTTTAACATTTTCTGTATTTTTCTGATATAACATTCCCGAAGAAATAAATAATATCTAACTTAAAGCTATTATCTGAGTCTGGGACAGGAGCATTTAAAATTAAAAATATAATAGCTGCGATAAGGAGGATGTCAGGTATGGAAACCATTCGTTTTCAAAACAAAGACGGTGTTTTTCAGATGGAGCGGCCGGAGAATTACAGCTATCTGTACTTTCCGATTGCGGGAGAAAAGGGTCTGAAAAGCTGTGTCACGCCGAATCTGGGAGGAGACAGCAAGATTGATCAGGAATCTTTTCTGTTAGAGCCGGTAAGTTCGGAAAATCTGCACAACAACAGGTCTGCCAGGAACTTCTGGTGCATCGTGGAGGGTGTCGGATGCTGGTCTGCCACAGGTGCGTCGGCGGAGGCGGAAGATAAGAAATTTACCGAAGATCAGGATGAAAGTATATTGACGGCTGGCTTTATGTGGCAGACGGTGAAGAGAAGTTCAAAGAAATATAAGCTGGAGGCGGAGATCACCTCCTTTGCCGCGCTTAATGATAATGTGGAAGTTATGTGTGTGACGCTTCGCAATACGGCGGAGTCAGAACAGAAAATCACCCCTGTTGCGGCTGTTCCGATTTACGGAAGAAGCGCCGATAACATCAGAGACCACAGAAATGTTACATCAATGCTGCACAGGATACATACGAAACAATACGGCGTCACGGTAAAGCCGACCATGTCTTTTGACGAGAAAGGACATCGGAGGAACCATCTGACCTATTTTGCTGCGGGAGCGGAAGGAAGCGGTGCAGAGCCTGCCGCCTTCTATCCTGCGGTGGATTCCTTTATCGGGGAGGGCGGAACCTATACGCATCCGGAGGCGGTATACCGGGACAGAGAAGGCGTACCGGCGGGAATGGAGACCGCAGGAAAAGAGGCGCTGGGAGGCATCCGCTTTGGACAGATAACGCTGAAACCGGATGAGACTGCGGAATATGTGGTTGTTATGGGAATTGCCGGGCAGGAGGAGGAAGCGGAGCGGCTTGTTTTAAGTTATAATTCCTCTGTCAAGGCAGGGAAGGAGCTTGAGCGGGTAAAGGAATACTGGCAACAAAAGGTAAATGTCAGATACCATACCGGCGACGAGCGCTTTGACCTTTTCATGCGCTGGGTGAGTTTTCAGCCCTTTTTAAGGCGCATTTACGGGTGCTCTTTTCTGCCTCATCACGATTACGGGCGAGGGGGGAGAGGATGGCGGGATCTGTGGCAGGACTGTCTGTCCCTTCTGCTAATGGATCCCGGAGACGTGCGCCGGATGATGGTCGACAATTATGGCGGGGTACGGATTGACGGAACCAATGCCACAATCATAGGAAGTAAACAGGGAGAATTTATTGCCGACAGGAACGGCATCAGCCGTGTCTGGATGGATCATGCTGTCTGGCCTTTTATGACGACGAAGCTATATCTTGATCAGACAGGGGATCTGGAAATTCTGCTGGAAAGCGCGCCGTACTTTAAGGATGCACAGGCAGGACGGGGAACCGGAATCGACAATGACTGGAATGAAGAATATGGTATGCGGCAGAAAATGGCAGGCGGCGGCACGTATACAGGGACTATTCTGGAGCATCTTCTGGTAGAGCATCTGTGCGCTTTCTACGAGGTGGGAGAACATAATGTAATGCGTCTGCGCGGTGCGGACTGGAACGATGCGCTGGATATGGCGGCGGAAAACGGGGAGAGTGTGGCGTTTACCTGCGCCTATGCGGGAAATTTAAAACAGCTTGCCGACTGCCTGGGAACTATGAGAGAGAGATTGTCCTGTACGGAAATTGAACTGTTGGAAGAAGCGGGTGTTTTGCTGAAAGACGACAGGGAACTTTATGAGAGTATAGAAACGAAACGGGCGGTCTTGCAGGAATATACGGATCTGTGCAGACACGATATCAGCGGCAGAAAAATAAAGGTGTCAGCCGACAGTCTGATTGATAATCTGACCCATAAGGCCGACTGGCTGATGGAGCATATCCGCAGGAAGGAATGGATTCGGGGAGAATCCGGGGAAGGCTGGTTTAACGGTTATTATGATGATCATAAAAACGCGGTGGAGGGCATTTTTGAAAACGGTGTCCGGATGATGCTGACCGGTCAGGTATTTGCCATTATGAGCGGAACGGCAACAAATGACCAGATAAGTCAAATTTGTAAAAGCGCCGACCAGTATCTGTATGATGCGGCAATCGGCGGCTATCGTCTGAATACGGACTTTAAAGAGCTTAAGTTTGATATGGGAAGGATGTTTGGGTTTGCCTATGGAGAGAAGGAAAACGGAGCCGTATTCTCCCACATGACGGTGATGTATGCGAACGCGCTTTATAAGAGGGGTTTTGTAAGGGAAGGGCATAAGGCGCTTCAAACATTGGCTGATACGGCGCTTCATTTTGACACGAGCAAAATTTATCCCGGCATTCCCGAATATTTCAACAGCGAAGGGCGGGGAATGTATCACTATCTTACAGGCGCCGCAAGCTGGTATATGATGACCATGATTACAGAAGTATTCGGAGTACGCGGGGAAACGGGCGATCTGGTGATCAGACCGAAGCTTTTGAAAAGTCAGTTTGATGAAAACGGGACGGCTTCCATCAGACTATATTTTGCGGGGAGAGAGTTTGCAGTTTCTTATAGAAATACGGAAGGATTGGAGTACGGCGCTTATAAAATAGGGAGGGCTGCATGTGACGGAAAAGCCGTACACATTGTTGACGGCATATATGCGCTGATCGGGCGCAATTATGTGACATCTATGGAGGAATGTCTGCATCGGATAGAAGTTGAGCTTGTTCCTGATGAAAGAGGTTACCAGGAAGTACGATAATAGTGGTCCCGATATTTTTTGGGAGTCACGCCGGTCAGCTTTTTAAAGGTCTGGATAAAATGGCTCTGTGAAGAAAATGCCAGATAATTTGCAATATCAACCATACTGTAATCGGAATACTTTAACAGATGCTGGGCCTTTTCAATTTTCATTTCGCATATGTAATCGCTGACGGAAATACAGAGCTCCTTTTTAAAAAGCCGGGAGAGATAGCTGGGAGAGAGCGCGGCATGTTCTGCGAGATCTTCTACCGTAATTCTGCGATTGATATGGCTGTATATATAGTCCATGCAAAGGACAATCGGTTTTGATAAGGCACTGCTTTTTTTCACCAGCAGCATTTTTCTGGTATAGTCGAGAACCATCTGAGCATGGAGTTTTGAGACCGCTTCGATGGAAGTGCAGGCATCCATTTTCAAAATATAGAAGTCGCTGAGGCGGAATGCCTGTTCTAATTCCATGCCGGCTTCTACACAGCGCCGTGTGATCATGGCGACTGTGACAACAAAATGATATTTTATATTGGTCAGAGAATTTGCAGAGAGGATCCCCATGCCTTCAGGGTTGGTAAAAATATTCTCTCTGCAGTTTTTCTGCACAAAATCCGTATCGCCGGAAGTGACGGCCTGATAAAAAGAATATTCCTCCTCCAGCGGACGGTGGGGGACAGATTCTTCACTCTTTTGCAGTTCTGATTGAAACCATTCGTTTTGCAGGTTCATATACGTTTTCCTTATTTCGCATTTGTGACGCTTGGCGGGCAATGTTGATGGATGCTGCATTGTTATAGCATATTCCCGGAAGCAGTAATCCATAGCAGGTTGCGGCTATTATAGCATAAATCTGACATTTTTGTATATAGCATTGTATAACAGAATCCCATAATTGCCTATACTTGTGAAAAAATGACAGGAGGTTATGTATGAGGTTTGGTTATTTTGATGATGCGGGACGGGAATATGTGATTGAGCGGCCGGATACGCCGGCACCCTGGGCGAACTATCTCGGTTCTCCGGAATACGGCGCTGTCATTTCCAATAATGCCGGTGGGTACAGTTTTGCCAAATCCGGTGCAAACGGAAGGATTCTGCGCTATATTTTCAATCATTTTGATCAGCCGGGGCGTTACATTTATATCCGTGACAATGAAAATAAAGATTACTGGTCCGCTTCCTGGCAGCCGGTTGGAAAGGCACTCACAGATTATAAAAGTGAGTGCCGCCACGGGACGGCATACACGAAAATGGCGGCGGATTACGGAGGGATTCATTCCGAGGCGCTATATTATGTGCCGCTTGACAGGGCTTATGAAGTCTGGAATTTGCAGGTGACGAATCAATCCGGGATTACGAGAAATCTGACGATTACAGGATATGCGGAATTTACAAATGTCAATCATTATGAGCATGATCAGGTAAATCTGCAATATTCTCAGTTCATCACCAGAACTCTTTTTAACGGCAATCGGATCTGCCAGCGGATCCACGGTAATCTGGACACGCTGAAAGAAGGAGAGAACGTAGATGACAAGATTGTAATTGAGCGGTTTTTCGGTTTGGCAGGAGCGGAGGTTTCTTCGTACTGCGGAGACAGAGAAGCTTTTTTAGGAAGGTATCATGGCTACAATAATCCCAAAGGTGTGGCGGACGGGGATCTCGGAGGAGAACTCAATTACAATGAAAACGGCTGCGGAGCGCTTGCTGCCCGGATTGTTCTGGCACCGGGCGAGACGAAACATATCGCATTTATTCTGGGTATGAAGAAAGACGCGGAGGCCGGAAGGATTCTGGATTGTTATAAAAGTCCGGAGGAAACCTGTCGGAAAGAATGGGAGGAGCTGATTGCTTACTGGCATGGAAAACTTTCCCGTTTTCAGGTCAAAACGCCCAGCCCGGAGTTTAATACCATGGTCAATACATGGAATGCTTACAATTGTTTTATGACTTTTATCTGGTCACGGGCGGCTTCCTTTACTTATTGCGGGCTTCGCAACGGCTATGGATACCGTGATACCGTACAGGATATTCAGGGCGTGATCCATCTGGCGCCGGAGATGGCGGTGGAAAAAATCCGTTTTATGCTTTCCGCACAGGTGGATAACGGCGGCGGTCTGCCTCTTGTCAAATTTACCCATAATGCGGGCCGGGAGGACACACCTGATGATCCGTCTTATGTGCAGGCGACAGGGCATCCGGCATATCGTGCGGACGATGCATTATGGCTGTTCCCTACGGTCTATAAATATGTTTCCGAAGCGGGAGATCTTTCGTTTATCGACGAAGTGATTCCTTTTGCCAACAGGGACGAGGGTACGGTGTACGAGCATCTGAAACGGGCGATTGATTTTTCTGCAAGTCATTTGGGACCCCATGGCATGCCGGCGGGACTGTATGCGGATTGGAATGACTGCTTAAGGCTTGGCAAAGACGGGGAGTCTGTTTTTGTGGCATTACAGTTTTATCTTGCCATGTCAATTATGAAGCAGTTTGCGGCATATAAGGAAGACGGGGAGTATATCACCTATCTGGATGAGGAGCAGAAAAAGCTGGGCACGGTCATACAGGATTTGTGCTGGAACGAGGACAGATTTATCCGTGGGTTTACGGAGAAGGGCGAAGTCATCGGAAAGCGGACGGATCCGGAAGCGAATATGTGGTTAAATCCGCAGAGCTGGGCGGTCATCAGCGGGTTCGCCTCAGAAGACCAGGCGGATGCAGCGTTAAATACGGTGTTCGGGCGGCTGAATACGGAGTATGGCGCGCTGCTGATGGATCCGCCGTATCATGCAAATGCTTTTGACGGTGCGCTTGCCGTGATTTACAATGCGGGAACCAAGGAGAATGCGGGTATTTTTTCGCAGTCACAGGGGTGGATCATCCTTGCAGAGGCGCTGCGGGGACATGGAGAACGGGCTTTTACATATTTTATGGAAAACGCACCGGCGGCTCAAAATGACCGGGCACAGATCCGCAGATTGGAGCCTTATTGTTACGGGCAGTTTACGGAAGGAAAGGACAGTCCGCATTTTGGACGCTCTCATGTGCACTGGCTGACAGGAACCGCGTCTACGGTTATGGTGGGGTGCGTGGAGGGAATATTGGGTATGCGTCCTGATTTTAATGGACTTAAGATTGCACCCTCTGTTCCAAAGGAATGGGAATACTTTGAGATTGAAAAAGATTTCAGGGGGAACTATCTGCATATCGTGGTTAAGAATCCGGGACACGCCGAGTCCGGGTGTAAGAGGCTCACGGTCAACGGAAAGGAAATGAAAGGGAACTATATTCCGGCGGAACTGTTGGAAAAACAGTCGGAAATTGAAATGGTTATGTCATAAAAAAGAGGTTAAGACATGAAAATGATATTTTTAAAGCTATTTTAATATATCATCAGGAGCAAAACCAGTATTCTGTTATTGTAAGAAAACGGAAAATACTATTTCCGGGATAAGATAATCATTTAAAAAGGAGGAATCTGTTTTATGAAAAGGAAATTACTCAGTGTAGTACTTGCGTCCGCCATGCTTGCAGGCACTTTGGCCGGATGCGGCTCAGGCGGTTCCGATCCGGCTCCGGCTGATAATGGAGGAAGTGCAGATGCAGGAACGGAGGCAGCGGCTGGAGATGACGCTGCGGCTGCTGACACGGCTGGTGCCGATGCACAATCGGATCAAGGCAAAGTTATCAACATTTACAGTTTCAACGACGAGCTTCGTACACGTATTACGGCAGTTTATCCGGCAATAGAGAACACATCCGACGACGGTACGGTGTCTACTTTAAATGACGGCACGGAAATCCACTGGATCATCAACCCCAACCAGGACGGTGTATATCAGGACAAACTGGACGAGGCGCTGATGAATCAGGCAAACGCGGCAGACGACGACAAGGTTGACCTTTTTGCGGCGGAGCTTGATTACATTGTTAAATACACGGATGCAGAGGCAGGTGTAGCGATGCCGCTTGCCGATCTGGGGATCGATCCGGATGCGGATCTGGCGGATCAGTTCGCGTTTACCAAGACGGTGGCGTCAGATGCGAATGGCGTACAGAGAGCTTCCACATGGCAGGCATGCCCCGGTGTTTTAGTATACCGCCGCGATATTGCGAAAGAGGTTTTCGGCACGGACGATCCGGTTGAAATCGGGAAGAAGACAGCGGATTGGGCGACCATGAAGACGACTGCGGAAGAACTTAAGGCGAAGGGCTATTACGCATTCAGCTCTTATGCGGACACCTTCCGTACATATGGCAACAATATTGCGGGTCCCTGGGTTGAGGCAGGTTCCACTACGATCAAGGTTGACCAGAAGATTCTTGATTGGGTTACTGATTCCAAGGACTGGATGGATGCAGGCTACTTTGATCCCACGGTAACGGGACAGTGGACTTCTGATTGGTTCACCGCAATGAGCTCCGGCGCAAAGGTATTTGCATTCCTCTTCCCGGCATGGGGCATCGACACGCAGATGGTGCCTAACTGGGACGGCGAGGAAGGCTCCTGGGCGGTTACTGACGCGCCTCTGCCATACAACTGGGGAGGTACTTATCTTGTTGCAGCGGCAGGGTCGGATAATCCGGGTCATGTAAAGGATATCATCATGGCGCTGACGGGCAATCAGGACAATCTGACTAAGGTTGCAAAAGAGTATACCGAGTTCACGAACGCGCAGACCGTTATGGACGCGGCGGCAAGCGGCAACGAGTTTAATTCCGCTTTCCTTGGCGGGCAGAATCCGTACGGTTATTTTGCAGACAGCCTTTCCAGCATTAAGATGGCTCCGTTGTCATCCTATGATCAGGGTTGTGTGGAGCTGATTCAGAATGCGTTTGGCGATTATTTACAGGGACAGATTGATTACGACACAGCGAAGGCTAATTTCGAGACGGCGATCAAGGAGCGTTACCCTGAGATTACAGAGATTCAGTGGCCGTAATTTTTAAAATGATTCAGAATGCGGTGTATTTGTTACGCCGCATTCTCAATATAAGAAAGGAGTGCTGTTCGTGCAGAAAAAACGTAAATTGGTAAGTTACGCAAAATGGGGATATATTTTTATTCTTCCTTTTTTTGTAAGCTTTTTTGTTTTTTCGCTCATACCGTTGATAGATACCATACGATACAGCTTTTATGAATACTATCGTTCGGGAATCAAAGAAATCGGTCCCAACTTTATCGGGATGACAAATTATGCGAGCCTGATCCAGTCCGATATGCTGAAGTATGCAGGAAATACTCTGATTCTGTGGCTGATCGGCTTTATTCCGCAGATCGTGATAGCGCTGACGCTTGCTTCGTGGTTTGTGGATGTTCGGATGAAGCTTCGCTGCCAGCAGTTTTTCAAGGTAGTCATTTATCTGCCGAACCTGATCATGGCAAGTGCATTTGCTATGCTGTTTTTTACCTTGTTTTCAAAGACGGGTCCGGTCAATTCCATTTTGATGTCGCTTGGCGTGATAAGCGAGGTTATTGATTTTATGCGCACTGCGCTGGGGGTAAGGTCTTTAGTTGGAACGATGAATTTTCTGATGTGGTTTGGCAATACGACAATTATGCTGATGGCGGCAATCATGGGTATCAGCCCTGATATTTTTGAGGCGTCGGAGATAGACGGCTGCAACAGTATGCAGAGATTTTTCCGCATCACCCTTCCGCTGATCCGTCCTATTCTTGCTTATACATTAATTACATCGATTATCGGCGGCCTCCAGATGTTTGATGTGCCTCAGATTCTGACGAACGGGCAGGGAAATCCCGACCGTACATCCATGACGTTGATTATGTTCCTCAACAGCCATTTGAGAAGCAAGAATTACGGCATGGCGGGCGCATTGTCAGTATACTTGTTTATTGTGAGCGGTATCCTGTGCTTCATCGTTTACCGGATTACAAACGATGATGATCCTGACGGATCCAAAGCGGCGGCCAGAAAGAAAAAGAAGGGAAGGAGATAAGAGAATGAAAGCAAAAGGATATAACCTGTTCCGCACTGTTTTTGCATATGTGCTGTTGATTATTCTGTCCTTTTTGTGCCTGTTTTTCTTTTACATACTGATTATCAATGCGACACACTCCCATGCGGAACTGCAAAGAGGGTTTCATGCGCTTCCGGGAAGCAGCTTTTTAGAGAATTTTAACAATGTTGCGAACAACGGTGAATTTCCGATGATACGGGGTATTGTAAACAGCCTGATCGTTTCCGGATGCTCGGCGGCAATCTGTATTTACTTCTCGGCATTGACAGCCTATGGATTGTATGCCTATGAGTTTAAGGCGAGGAAGGTGGCGTTTACCTTTATCATGGCGATCCTGGTCATGCCGACTCAGGTTACGGCGATGGGGTTCCTGCGCCTGATTACAAAGATGGGGATGTATGATTCCCTTCTTCCGCTGATAATTCCGTCGATCGCTTCACCGGCTGTATTTTACTTTATGTACAGCTACTTAGAGTCATCGCTTCCGCTTTCTCTGGTAGAGGCGGCAAGGATTGACGGTTCGAAGGAGTTTCGGACGTTTAACCAGATTGTCCTTCCGATTATGAAACCGGCGATGGCCGTACAGGCAATTTTTACGTTTGTCGGTTCATGGAACAATTACTTTGTTCCGGCTCTGGTGATACAGTCAAAAGATAAGATGACAGTGCCGATACTGATTGCTCTCCTTCGTGGCGCGGATTATATGAACCGTGACATGGGTAAGATATATATGATGATTCTGGTGGCAATCGTGCCGATCATTCTTATCTATCTGTTCCTTTCAAAATACATTATTGCCGGCGTGACACTTGGCGGCGTAAAAGGGTAAGGGTATTGTTATACGATATTATGTTGACTAAATGGGATGCCGCATGATGGACGAGTCACATTGTGCGGTGTCTTTATTTGGAAAAACTGCCTGCTAAATTCAAAAATCTACAATTTAATTTTATAAATATCTGCTATTTCATTTTCAATAGGAAAGACAGTTTCCTAAAATTTCTTTTGCGTTTTATTTCACCTTTTGCTTTTACGGAAGTTATGCCGCCAACGGCAACACCATCCGTTACGACTGTAACAGTCAGGGGAAAGTCTGCTCAAAGAGCAGTATAGCGGCAGCTCCGTTGACGCCACAGAAAGGTACCGCTATAATGTAAAAAACGAGCTGGCGAAGCGTGTAAAGGCGGAAAGCTTTATCGTTTATCATTACGATAAAAACGGCAGTATCATTTCGGAAGAAGAGGGGAGGAGAAGTGAATACTGTTACGATCTGTTAAAACGCCAGATTTATGTGAAGACATCGGTCGGAAGAGGGCAGGAGAATGTAATAGAGAACTGTTACCAGTATGATGCTTTTGGAAATATACTGGAAAAACGGGAAGGTATCAGAAACCGCATCCTGTATACGAGAGGCAGTGCGATCAGGAGATAGGGCAGTACTATCTTAGGGCGAGGTATTAAATCTTGTGGTGGGGAGGTTTTTACAGGAAGATACCTGCCGAGGCGATGGGCTGAATCCGTATGCTTACTGTGCGAATAATCCGGTGATGTATTATGATCCGAGTGGGGTATGTAAAATGAATATAGAAAAAGCTGATTATGGAACTATAATCCAGTTTGGAACTATGGATGATTTTTTTAGAAAACTACAGATAGAAGGGAAAAAGCTGGATGAAGTGATGAATATCACAGATAAAAACGGGGTAAGCCTTCTGGAAAAAAGTCTGGTTGCAAGAAAATTTGATATAGCAAAAGAACTATTAGCAAATAATGCAAAGGTAAATAATATTTCAAAGGGAGGATGTAACGAGTTTCATTTCATTGCAAGTAATATCAATTTTTATGGTGCTTTAGATATTGCGAAAATTTTGTTAGATAGAGGAACATCTTTAACAGTAAAAGAAAAGAAATACGGTAATTCTGCATTTTATACCTTGTGTATGGAAGTATTCAAAGTGCGTTCTGCAGAAGGACTAAATTTCATAGAAACATGCTTTGAAAACATACAAGATTATGATTCATGTAACAAAAGGGGATATAGTATCAGAATGCTTATAAACGAAAGAGGAACAGATAAGCTAAAGCAGATGATGGAGAGTAGAATATGAAGCAGAGTATGAATATGGGTGGTTCGGTTGTCTAAGGAACATTTTAGAAAAGAATTGTAGAATGAAATGGTGTTTTAGAGAAGAAAGCATAGAGGGAACAGAATTAACTTTAGTATATGAGAATGGTTATAAATATTTTATCTATAGAGAAACGGGGAAAATGTGAATTTTATAATGTATAGTAATGCCTGAATTATTTTCAGACAAATACCAGGGAGATGGATATTTAGTTGGTCATGGATCGGAAAATCCAGATGCATCAATGCCACATCTTTAAATACATCCACCAAAAGGGAAGATAATAAGGATTTTCTTTAAAGTAGTCTGCAAATAGAAAGTCAAGCAGAAATTAGAGAACTTTGAAAAAATTATACAGGTTGAAAAATAAGCACTACAAAAAGGCCACCGCAGATCGCTGGCCTGATGGGAAGTGAAGGTATTTATT
>ERZ808040.116-NODE-116-length-78326-cov-9.716865_pt1 | contig 78326 bp, 76 predicted proteins | sample MGYA00380191_ERZ808040 | MGnify/ENA primary metagenome ERZ808040 (study PRJEB31490, sample SAMN06133395) | mouse gut metagenome | isolation source: J6 | host: mice | place: China: Chengdu | collected 2015-05 ...
TAAAATAATCTTTTTTGATCTATTGGCAGTTGATGCCAAATCCTATTTTTAAATCAATGAGTTTTGCTCATCGCTCATTTTTGATATTGATTATTTTAACAAAAGCGTATCGGAATGTCAACCTCTGCGTTTCCGTGCCTTTCCGAAACCGTACTGTGTTTTCCTATCTTGAGGGCACCAGCCGAATGATCCTTCCGGCAAACTCATTGAAATTCTGTGTCTGCAAAATGACTCTGCCCGGTCCGGTCAGCTTCGTAAGGAACAGACCTTCACCGCCCATAACGATATTTTTCAGTCCTTTTACCATTTCAATCTCATAATTTACGGTTTTCTCAAATGCTACCACGTTTCCCGTATCCACCTTGAGAACTTCTCCGGGCGCCAGATTTTTTTCCACTTTATTTCCATCAATTTCAAGAAATACCATGCCGGTTCCGCTGATATTCTGCAAAATAAATCCTTCTCCTCCAAACAGGCCGGCGGAGAGTTTCTTCGTAAATGCTACGCTTAAATTCACCGTTTCCTGTGCACAGAGAAAAGCGCCTTTCTGGCAGATCATACCGCCGCCTGCCCCTACGTCGATCGGAAGCACTTCTCCGGCTACCGTAGATGCAAACGCTACCATACTGCCTGCGCGTTCAGCCCTATAGGTCGCCATAAACAAAGATTCACCGGAAAACATTCTGCCGATACTTTTTCCCAGGCCGCCTTTCATATTCGAATCCATGGTGACGCCCTCCGACATCCAGGCCATTCCTCCCGACTGTGTATATATGGATTCTCCCGCTGCGTCAAAAACCACCTCTACTGCCGGCATTGTATCGCCGATAACCTTATACTGCATACTTAAACTCCTCCTTTAGCTTAAATTTATGATAGCACATATTCACACCTTTGACATACTGCCGCGTTTTTTACGTCTCGGCCGCTTGATGTCATTCGTTTTTCTGCCATCCGTTCTTCATTTTTTCCCTCAATTCCGGAAAAGATCTCAGGCCGCTCAGCGCATCGTAAGCTTCCACACAGGACGCGCCGGTTCCTGCTGCCAGCTGCAGCGCTTCCGCAAGCGGGCAGCCTTCTAAAACGGCGGTCAGAAAGGCCGCAATACTCGTATCTCCGGCGCCGGTTCCCGACACGATCTTATCCGGCACATAGCTTTTCTCAAATCCGGCTCTGTCCGCCCACTGCGAAAGATTCCAGGGAAGACCGCCTCCGATCTTTTGCAGGATCTCTTCTTTGGCCGTGCAATAATACATCCCCGGCGCGCCGCACTTAATCAACAGTACCTTGGCGCCAAACTCCATACACTGCTCCGCAAGCGGCCTTATGTCTTCTTCCACATCCAGAACTCCCGTAACGTCCGCACCATCCGCTCTGCGCTGCCACTGTATGAAGCGATCACGGTCCAACATAAAACACAGTTCTTCCACGCTCGGCACAAAGAAATCGACAAACGGCAGCGTTCTTTGCAGGATCTTTTTCCAATCGGCACGTCCGGCCTCCGAATCGGCATCTACCGCCGCCATATCCAGTGAAGTGGCGATCCCCGCATCTTTCATGCGCTTCATAAGTTTACATAACTCTTCTCCATCTGCTTCATACATGGAACGCATTAACGTCGGATATCCGAAATGAAAAAGGGAAATATCCCGCAGCGCTTCCTGTGCAATATCATCGGCCAGAAAACTGTCGTTCGCTCCCGGATTATGCAGAAAGATCCGATCGATACCCGGCAGTGCAAGAACCACCGAATAGGAGGTTGACAGTTTCTTATCGCGCAGCATACCGCTTTCTGCGCCGTATCGTTTCAGTACACTGCATACCATATCACCGAACGCATCCGTTCCGATCTTACCCATAAGCGTCACATCCGCCCCCAGGATCTTCATAGCCAGGCCGGTATTGGCTACGCATCCGCCCGAATGTACGTCCGCTGCTCCCATTTGCACCAACTTTCCCGGAGAGAGGATCTCCCCCGGATGCTTCACTTTTTTATCCGGAAATACCGGGGTGATGTCCAGGCAGATATGTCCGGCCACGATCACTTTTTTCTTGGTCATTTCTTTCCTCCCCTGATCGGATCTCAAACCGTCTCCGTCCATTTGTCAATTTTTTTCATATAGAAAAATGCTTCCGCGGGAACGATCGTCGTATCCGGCGCAACAGGCGTCTGTATCATACAGCCCCTTAACGGAAGATGATGCGTCCCTGTTTCCCGGTCCGGCTTCATGCGCACCATCAGCATAGAAGAACTCCCCCTGCGCGTTTCCGGCCTGGAACCCAGAAATTGTTTGGTATAAAAAGACAGATTGATATCTTTCGTACATTCATATTCCACGCCGATATAGCACATTCCTTTCGGAACGTTTTGTTCCAACGCATCCTGACTGAATTTTCTGGCCTGCTGCAATTGTTCCTGGGAAAATTTTTCAGCTATCTTCGGATCGCTCCATTGTTTCTCCATATCCGCCCATACGTCGATCAGCAAAACGTTGTTTACATAACATCTGACAACATCCCCTTCATGATCCGTAAAAGAAAAAGAACGGCTTTTCCCTACCTGCAGTGTGACAGTCTTCTCCAGGAGATGCCTTGTCCAGGAGATTCCGTGGCATATGGTCACAGGCATATCCGGCGAATATCCGGGCAGTTTTTTCACATCGCCGGTCATTGTCAGCGTAATAAGCATCAGATCGTCCCATTCCGTATCTTTCAGCCATGCGGGAATCTGCCAGCCGGCACTGATCATGTCCATAAATAACTGTATGGTTCTTTGATTATGCTCCGCATATCCCAAAGGCTCTCCGCTGCCGCCCTGTACCTGCAGGTTTTTATTGCCGAAACGAAACTCGCTGCAATGCAGATAGCTGAATCTTTCCTCCCTGTCTTCCCGCAGGGTCCGTCTCTGCGTACGGATTCCCCTGCCCGGTCTGTCCGTATCCTTTGCTCTGTCATAGGGCTCTATGATATAAAGATTTACCTGATCGGTTAACGTCATACCGACAATATGACAGTTCCCTTCCGCCCGCTCTATGGTCTTGCCGATCACGCATATGTCCTGCCATGTCTGATGCGCATCCTCCAGAAATGAAAAATCCATATTGACACCACGCCTTTCTCTTATTGATTTTTCTCCCGCTGATCCTTCCCTTCTGCAAGCAGAAAATCGACCCGCATATCGGTTTTTTGCTTAATCCGGAACACGATCCGCCAACGGACACTCTCTACCGGCTCAAAGTGCATGGAAGAAGCTGCCGCCCGTTTGTCCGGCACAGCGCTTCTGCCGGCCGCAAATACAGCCACAGCGCCTGACTGTCCGGACTTTGCCCGGCTGCCGGCCGGTCTTGGCGAATCTCCTTGTGCACAATCTCTGATGTCAAACAGTCCGCGGTCTATCGCAGGCGTTATCGTATACGTAAGCATCCGGCTATATTCCGGATAAACCATCCCCTTTGCACCGATATCGGACAGATCGTGTTTTTCCTGCTCACATGCATATAATGTAAGCGTATGCTCCTGTCCTGTAGCCGGATGCACGATTCTTATTTCGGATGGATAAGATTCGATTGACTGATCCGGTCTATCCGTTGATTGTCCAAATGCCGTCAAAGAAGGCCGGCCGGTTGTAAAATGCGCAGCCGTAACGTCTCTCATACCATCCTGAAACAACAGGGATATCCGCTGCGGCGACAGGATCGGTTTCTCCTTCCACCGATAGGAAAGACGGGCAAAATGCCAGCAGCTTTCCCGGCTGCATCCATAGGCATCCAATATTTGTTCCGCTTCCCTGTCATTTTCCCATTCTCCGGCAGAACGTGCTTCTATTCCGTCTTCATTTCCTGCCGCAAAGATTTCTTCCGGATACCAGTTGATCGTGCTGCGCATGCTCTGCATTAACGCTTCGCCGTCAAAGCACATCTCTATCCCGAAATCGATACAGGACGGATTGTCCGCTTCCATTTGTTCATATTCTTCCTGCGTTTTTAAAGAAAGCCGCAGCTCTTTATGCCATTTTTGCAAAAACGCGGTCATATCTTCCGCCGGAATCTTCACGCATACATCCAGAACAGCCCCCGTCCTGCCCGTATAGACCGCAGGAATGAATATTTCCTGTCCTTCCCAGAAGTAAGTCCGGTTGACCGGATGAGGCGTCAGTTTGTTCCCCCTTCTTCTGCCTCCTCTGAAGCTCCCGTTATTCCCGTTATCATAAACATCCAATCTGCTCATATAGGTTCTCCATCTTATACCATACAGACCGCAGAAAAGTTACAATGATGCCGGTCTGTCCGCTATCTACCACAATATAATATAAATAAGCGTAAGCGCCAGTCCGATACCGAACATCAGAAGACCGAACGAAAGACTCCTTTGTATGATCATAAAGCTTTCCCGGAAATCCTCAATGCCCGAGGCCGTCAGATGTACGAAATCCTTATGCGTCGGATGTTTCTTTCCCCACAGACGGTTTCTGAACGCCTGGAAGAAGTTCATGATTCTCCCGATTCCTTCCGTAAACGCATTCCCCTCTTTTCTTTCATATGGCAGCGGCGAATCTTTATACACCGTCTTTCGAAGCCCGACCACGCCGATGTCTACGAAGCTGTCGCAGATCCTGCATGCGATACCGCATACAGCCGGCAGAAAACCGAGCAGTACCGGCCTGTAGAGCAGATGTTCCAGATCCAGCCACTTCGGCCACACATTGACGTAATCGCCTCTCCTCATCATCAACCGGCGTATGATGAAAAAGTATACGAATACACCGATTGCAATGGAAAATAACGCTCCTTTTAAATTTTCCGGACTGAAATAGGCCACCTCGGATTTGGCGCTGGAACGATACATACAGTCCATAAATTTTTTCGCAAACGCCGCAATCCTCTCCATCAGCGCATGCGGGAAAAGTCCCCACACAAAGAGCACAGCCGCGCTTCCCGTCAGGGCGAAACCGCTCGCCTTATTCATATAATGTCTGTTTTCATCAAACTGCTTCTGCTTTTCCTCGTCTTTATTTTTTTCCACGAAGACCGCCACAAACAGTTTCGTCATATAGGCGACCGTCAGTCCTCCGCTGACTATGAAAATGATCTCCGCCGCTTTCATCAGACCGCCTCCTCCATAAGCCAGAATACTCTCATGCAGAAGCGTTTTGCTGACATAACCGCCGAAAAACGGAATGCCGCCGATCGCCAGCGCGCCGGTCAGAAAGATAATCTTTAAAAGCGGTTTTTTGCGTCCGTACCCTCTTATTTCGTTCAGATCGAGCGCATGCGTATTCATAAAGATCACGCCGGCCGCCATAAACAGAACGAGTTTGATGAGCGAATGATTTACCATATGAAGAAAAGTCCCGTAAACGGCATGTAAGACCTCTAACGGATCTTTCATATGAGAAACCGTATCCGAAAGGATCCCGGTAAGCAGGTTTTTATCCGATAAGAGCGCTAATATCCCGATACCGACCATAATAAAACCGATCTGTGACATGGAAGAACAGGCCAGCGTACGCTTCAGATCCACCGAAAAGACCGCCAGCAACGCACCGCCGAACATCGTGAGCACACCGATCGTAAAAATCAGGATCCCCCATGTTCTATCGTAGATAAACAAATGGCAGCTCAGGATCAGAATACCGAATATCCCGGTTTTCGTTAAAATACCGGACAAAAGCGCAGAAGCAGGCGCAGGCGCAACGGGATGCGCTTTCGGCAGCCAGATATGCAGCGGAAACGCCCCGGCTTTGGCTCCGAAACCAAAAAGCATACATGCGCCTGCCGCATATAACCGCATCCTGCTGCCGCCGTTATGATACGTATTCACCCGGTAAGCCTCGGCCAGAAACGACAGCTGATTTATCTTCAGTGTCCCAAGTTCCTGAAACAGGATGAAAATCCCCATTAACATTACCAGTCCGCCGATGATCGAAACGGCCAGATACGTTTCTGCCGCCTTTAGCGAAACTTCCGTCTCTTCCTGCGCTACCCACACATAGGAAGTCAAAGACATGATCTCGAAAAAGATAAACAGCGTAAACAGATCGTCTGAAAGGAACACGCCCATCGTCGCCCCGAGCGTCGCCAGTAAGAACAGATAATACCGGTTCTTGTGCTGATGATGCGCCATATATTCTCCGGAAAGGATCGTTGCCATCATCCACATAAAAGCCGCGATCAGCACGTAAACAAGCCTGAACCCATCCATTTCAAATGAAAGCGCCCGGCCGCAGATCCCCGGCATGTAAGAACTGAAAAGAATCGCCGCTTCCCCGTCCCCCCGGTTCATGATAAAAACCGCAAGCACGAGCAGAAACTCACTGATTACCACAAAACCGGCAAACAAGTCCCTCGCCTTTTCCCATTTAGCGCCTATTATCCCGGAAAGAAGCGCCCCCGCGAAAGGATAAAACACCAGTATTGGAAGAATCATATGTGCACTCATTATCTATCAAACTCCTTTCATATCCCGTGTGACTCCCGAACCGTCCCGAAACGCCAGGGCGCGCAGGCAGCAGCGGAAAAAGTTTCTGCTGAAGGGCCCTATAAAAACGCCGGTTCTTAGTGAGAGAGGCATTTTGGCCTCTCGAACTTAGTACCGCTGCGTTTTTAACGGAGAGAAAGCGCGCCCAAAGCAGAAACTTTTTCCGCTGCTGGCTGCGCGCCCTGGCGTTTCGGGAGGGTCTCCCTGCGCCACCATCTATCCTACGGAAACACTTCCGCCGCGACATTCATGACCGCATCCGTCAAAAACTGCGGATACAGACCGATCAGGCATATCACGATCACGAAAACCACAAGCGGCAGTATCATTATCCAGCCCGGATCTGCAGCGTCTGCCACAGTCCGGTAATCAAACTCTTTTCCCGGAAAAAACGCACGCACAACGATCGTCAGCATGTAGATCGCCGTAAGGAGCGCAGAAACAAGCAACGCGCCGAGTCCTGCATAAGCAAGCGGGTTCCCGGCTGCCACCGCTCCTTTGGCCAGATACCACTTACTGACAAAACCGCTCAGTCCCGGCACGCCCATAAGGGCTAACGCCGCGATGGTAAAAATAATGAAAACCTTCGGCATTTTCCTGCCGAAACCGTCAAGCTGGTGTACGTATGTCCTTTCCGTCTTATAAATAACCGCGCCGGCACAGAAAAACGAACATATTTTCATCACTGCATGGCACATCATATGCAGCAGCGCACCGATCAGTCCAAACGGCGTCATGAGCATGACCCCGAATAAAATATAAGATAAGTTGCTGACCGTTGACCAGGCCAGTCTACGTTTAATATGCGTCTCTTTCACGGCACGGCTGCATCCGAACAGGATCGTAAAGACCGTTACCGCCATCAAAAGGTTCTGCGCCCACGTTCCCCGCAGCAGTTCCGTCCCGAAACTGAAATACGTGATGCGCAGAGTGGCAAACGCGCCGGCTTTGACGACCGCTACGGCATGCAGAAGCGCCGTCACAGGCGTCGGCGCAACACCGGCTTTGGGAAGCCACGCACTAAAAGGACACATCGCCGCCTTCACGCTGAATCCGCAGAAGCAGATCGCATAGATCAACGGCAGCAGATTCATCTTATCCCCGATCTTCGCCGGATCGAGCACACCGCCCGGCGTAAAGTTGGACGTCGTTCCGTAAACCAGAATATAGATCATGCCGATAAAGGCAAACGCCGCCCCGCCGAGGGAATAATACAGATACGTCCGGCTTGCAAGCACCGCTTCTCTTGTAAGGGTATGCAGGACAAGCGGCAGCGTGACCATGGTAAGCATCTCATAGAAAAAATACATCGTAACGATATCTTCTGCCATCGCAATACCGAGCGTAACGCCATACGTTACCGTATAGAACATAAAAAATATCTTTTCCCGTTCCTCATGCTTCATATACTCAAACGCATACAGCGTGGCAAGCGGCCACAAAAATGCCAGTATCGTAGCAAACACGCTCCCCGCACCGTCTAAACGCAGACTGATGCTTAACCGTCCCGTAAACCGAAACAGGACAAACGCATTCTCCGGACGGTGAAAAATCAGCAGAAACGTCAGGATCGACGTCGCAAGTACGACAAACTCCATATACAGCGCCATAACGCTTCTTTTTCGAAAGGGTATCAGCGGAATAAGCGCCCCGCCAAGCATCGGCAGCAGCACCGCGATCACCATATAATATGCACGCATATGAATTTCCCCCTTTTTATTAACACCAAAGTGAAGCCGCGATCTGCTCTGCAAAGCGGATAAGCGGATTCGGCCAGATCCCCAGGATAACGGTAACAATGCAAAGAATCAGAACGACTGCCGTCATCTTATCAAACGGTTCTTTTTTTACAGGAATATCGGTATCCTTTCCCGGCAAAAACCCCTTCACTGTGACAGGAAGCAGATAACCTGCAGTCAAAAGCGCGCTCACAAGCAATACGACAGGCCCCAGGAACGCAAAAAACCCTGTTTCCGAAGAAAGCGCTCCAAGCGCCAGATACCATTTGCTGGTAAAGCCGCTAAACGGCGGAATGCCGATAAGCGCCAATGACGCAAACGTATTTCCCCATAACGTCACCTTCATCTGTCTGCCGATGCCGCTGTATTCCTCCGCTCTTATCCTGTCTGTCCTGTAAATAAACGTACCTGCCGTCAAAAACAATGCACATTTAATAAAAGCATGGAACACAACATGCAAAAGAGCGCCTGTCATGGCCATATAGCTGCCAAGCGAAAGACCGAACAGAATATACGACACCTGGGAGATCGTGGAGTAGGCCAGTCTTTTCTTAAACACTTTTTCCCGGTACGCCAGCATCGATCCCATAAATACCGTGAGCAGCGTTAAGATCATCCATACCGTCTGCACCCATGTTCCCCGGATAAATTCCATACCGACAATGTAATACACCGCACGGATTGTAGCAAGCACACCGCTTTTTACAATAATGGAGGATAATGCCGCGGACGCAGGTGCGGGCGCGGCGGGATGCGCCGCCGTCAGCCAGGAATGAAACGGAAGCATGCCTGCTTTCGTCCCGAAACCGATGATCATCAAAAAGACCGCGATCTGCAGTATCTGTACATTCCCTGACACCAATGTCATATTCAAAGTGCCGCCTGCCGTAAAGTTCAACGTATCACAGTACTGATACAGAAAATAAATGCCAAACAATGCGAAGTAGGCGCCGCACAGCGAATAGAATAAATATTTGAGTCCCGCCATAATGGATTCCTTCGAACCGTTATGCATCACAAGCGGCATGGAAGAAAGCGTCATCAGTTCATAGAAAAAATAAAACGTAATCAGATTCCCCGCTGACTCAAGCGACAGCAAAACGCCGTACAGCAGCAGGAAAAATCCGAAAAACCGCTTTTCTTCTCCCTCATGCTTCATATATTGGAATGCATAAACGCCTGCTGCAGGCCATATCACACTCGTCAGCGTAATAAAAAGCCTTCCCAGCGCATCCACATGGAAATAAACCGGAACCCGGTCTGCCAGATAGAACAGGGTAACGCTTCTTTCTTTCGTCCAGACCGAAACAAGCGCCATAATGACTGCTACAGTCAAAACAATTCCTACAAAGATGTGCAGCTTCTTCAAAGAATCCGCCGTGTCTGCCGGACTTTCTTTATTTTCCGCATTTTCACTCCCGTTTTCCGTTTCCCGGATATGAGACCGAAAGGAAGAAAACAGCAGTCCGATCCCGCTCATGCCCGATAACAATACCGGAGCAAACATTTTCATTCCCTCTATAAACGCATCCATAACCACATGCCTGCCTTTCCTCTTGTTCAAAATTTATGAACTTTGCCGTATCACTCTCCCGGCCCGAAAGTTTCGAACCGCACTGTTTCACATATTATCCGAACATCTCAAGCCCGCGCTCGATCAGCCGGATCACCGGCTCGGAACTGAGTCCCAACAAAAGATTCAGTGCAATAAAGCATATTAACGCAGCGCTTTTGGCCGGCTGCTCCCATATACTGATCTCTTCGAACCCTTTATCGATGATCACTTCCTTTTTCTCCGGCGTGTAAATGCGGATCACGGTCTTCATGAAATAAACCGCATTCAAAATAACGCTGATCGCCAAAGCAATCAAAGTGATCAATATTTTATGTCTGTTTCCCATTGCAGCCTGTGAAAAAAGCAGCTTGGAAATAAATCCCGAAAACATCGGAAAACCGACCATGGAAAGCGATCCTGCCGTAAAGGCCGCCCCGGCCAGTTTATTGCGGTACCCTGCCCCGGTCAGGTCGAAGAAATTCTCGCTTTTGGCTGAGGCGTCCGTAATTCCCGACGCCGCCACGAACAAAAGCGATTTGGTCGCCGCGTGGGAAACGATATGATAAATGCTGGCAATAATGCCTGCCGTCGTTCCCAGACCGAATCCCATATAAATATAACCGATCTGTGCAACGGACGAATAGGCGATCATTCTGTTGATATTGTTGGCCCTGATCGCATTGACGGATCCCATGATCATCCCCGCTATGCCAAATATGAAAAGCACGTTGATCACCTTGCTCTCCCTGATGATGTCAAATCCGATCACCCGGTAAAAGATCTTTACGAGCAGGAAAATATACCCTTTTGATACAAGTGAAGACAGGATTGCCGCGGACGACAGCGTCGAATAGCCGTAGGCGTCCGGCAGCCATGTATGAAAAGGATACAGCGCGCTCTTGATCGCGATACCTACGGACATCAGGCAGATTGCGGTCAGAAGCGGTATATGATATTCTCCCGATGCCTGCAGCAGCGTCACCTGTTCTTTGATATTGCTCATCAAAAGATGCCCGGTCAGACTGTACAGGAAACAGATTCCAAGCAGCAAAAGACCCGAACCGAGAAGACTCATGATCATATATCTGGTCGCCGCCTCGATCGTCCTTCCCGTCTGCCGTATCATGATCAGACCGCAGGCCGATATCGTATTGATCTCCACAAAGACATAGGCCGTAAACAGATCGTTCGTATAGATCAGGGCAAGCAGGGAACACAACAGCAGATTTACCATAATATAATACAGGTTCTGCTTTGTCTCCTCTATTTCCCGCTCCCGTTCCAGCACGCCGCCGATCACACACAAAAACATGATGATGCAGAAAAACAGCGCCATTGCGGCTTCCAGCACACCGACCCTGATCTCGTTTCCCCAGGGCGCCGGAAAATGGCCCATCGTATAGACATATTCCTGATCCGTTCCGATGACAAATGAAAGAAGTCCCGCCGATAAAATACCGATGAACGTGATTACAAACAGATTCAGCCGTTTCGCCCATTTCCCGTCTAACACAGACGATACCGGCCCTGCAAACAAGGAGAGCAAAATGGACACAAGAGGCACATTCTGTATCAGAGCCATTACAATCCCTCCTTTTTGAGCATCACGGAGATCTCGTCCAGATCAAGCGTATGGTATCTGTTGTAAAGGCGGATCGTAAGCGACAGCATCAGCGCCGTTACGGAGACCGAAACAACGATTCCTGTCAGTACAAGGCCGCTCGGGATCGGATTGATATAAGCGTCCACACTCTGCACGCCGTTTGTAACGATCGGCGCCTTATGTCCTGCAATATAACCTTTCAGCGCCAGAAACAGATAGACCGAGGTGTCCATAATATTCATGCCGACAATCTTTTTGATCAGATTCTTCTGCATCAGCAGATTGGAAAACCCGATACCGAATAAGATCATTGAGACGGCTTCTTCATAGTTGGTCACAAAATTGGCAAAATCCATTTTAATAGTCCCCTTTCCGAAACATAACATAAAACGTATACATTGTTCCGGCAACAACGATCCCGACACAGATATTCAAGATCAGGATCAGGCCGCTGCTAAGGATCGCTCCCGGCCTTCCAAGCGGTATCATACTCTCGATATGATTGGCTCCCGTATAGAAAGAATAGCTCTTCGCAAGGCAGTAGCAGCCAAGCGCACAGACACTTAACACCTTATAGGTTTTTCCCGTAAAAAACCGCTCCGTCTTCCGGAACCCAAACGCATTCAGATACAGGATCAGTCCTGCGCCGATCACGGCGCCGCCCGAGAAACCGCCGCCGGGCCCCAAATGACCTCCCAGGATCACATAAATGCCGAAAATGATGATCGGCGGCACAAGCACACGGGCCGCCGTCTGTAAGATCACGTCGTTTTTCGGCTCATAAATACGGTCGCTTACTTCAATATCGTTTCCTTTTTCATCTTTTTTCTTATCTTTACGCAGTAAGATCAGCACGGTACAGGTCGCAATAAAAAGCACGTGCGACTCTCCGAGCGTATCAAATGCCCTGTAGTCCAGAATCATGCCCGTCACAATATTGACGGCTCCGGTTTCCTGTAACCCGCTTTCGATATAACGTTCCGCCACCTCATTGTTTACGGGGTTTTCCGCATGTCCGTAAGAAGGCAGATAGGAAACGGCAATGAGCAGCATCGCGACAATGAACAGACAAAAGAATGCGCTGAATATCTTATACAGTTTTTCAAAACCGCTGACTTCCCAGTTATTCGCCAGATCATAGATCCGCTCCATACGCTGTTTCCGCTCTTTTTTCCGATTCATGACGATACTGTCATCTTCATGCGGTTCTTCCTGGGGCTGCATCTCCACTTTTCCGACAAACGTGTCATTTTCCCCATTAAGCCATCGACTCAGGCGAAATGAGAGGGTCTTCTCATATTCCTGTTTCGGGATCTTTCTGCTCATCCGCTTCTTCCCCCTTTTCCGATTCCGCTTTCGCTTCCGTCTTTAAGATTGCATGAATCTTCTTTAACGTCACGAAGAACAATACACTGGTCACACCGGCTCCTACGGCCGCCTCCGTGATCGCAAGATCCGGAGATTCCAAGAGAATCCATATGATGGACATGACCAGACTGTACGACATAAATATCAGCACGGTATTCAACAGATTTTTGGACAGGCTCGCCGCAACCGCGCACAGGATCAAAAATCCCAAAAGCAGATTCACAAATACCTGCATTTCTACCACCATTCCTTTCTACCGGCCTTCTTCTTCCTTCTTTTTCTTCTCTAACTCACCAAGCGTTATGAAGCGGTAATGTTCTTTCCGCGCTTCATCCGTAGACACTTCCAGTCTGGCGATCAGATGGGAAGACGTAGGCGAGGAAAACCATAAAAATGCGATAACGCAAAACAGCTTGAACGACGTAAACGTAAAACCGCTTATGATCATCAGTCCGACAAGGGAACAGGCAATGCCAAGCGTATCGCCAAGCGCCGCCGCATGCATTCTGTTTAAAACATAGCGGAAACGGAATACGCCGATCATTTCCACCAGAAAGATGATCAGTCCGCAAATCATAAACAAAGCGCCGAAAATAAAGCGGATCCATTCAATGACTTCCATCTCGTTCCTCCCTCTTCTTCTCCCGGAAAATGCCCATGTAAACCTTCGTCAGAACAACGACTGCCAAAAAACTGATCATCGCATAGATCAGACAGATATCCACCAGATACCCTTCACCAAGCATAATGGCCAATATGGCAATGATGACCATAACGATCGTCCCCATCATATTCGTGGCAACGATCCTGTCTGTTACCCGCGGCCCGATAATGGCGCGGATCAGACACAATATAATCATGACTGCCAAAACGACCAGTACACCGACAAAGAGAAACTGGTAGGCCTGGTCCAGTCCCGCTATTCCTTTTCCCATACTTTCCAACACTCCTTCCGAAAATGCCTGTTTTGCAGGTTACTGCTTCGTTTTCTCCGCTACCGGACACTTCTTCTCAAACGTTTCCAACATATCCACAAAAACGGAACGGTTGATGCCTTCCGCAAAAGTTTCATCCAGACAATGCACCGTATATACATTGTTTTCCAGAAGCACCGTGATCGTTCCCGGCGTCAGTGTAATGGCATTGGCCAAAGAAGAGCGTCCAAGCGGTGTATGCAGGTTCGCCTTAAACGAAACAAGTGCAGGCTCCGCTTCTTCTTTCTCGGACAGGATCAGACGGATGGTCGCAAAATTGGCCTTGACGATCTCCATCACCAGTACAACAATATACTGCAGAACACGCAGTGCGCTGCGCATCGCATTCTTTTCTTTGGCAATGCTGTAATCCGCGAATCTGCACGTAAATGCAAATACCGCTGCCGAAATGATCAGGCCGAATACCGCAATCTCCAGCGTAAACTGCCCGTTAAAAACAATCCATAATAAAAAGTACACCAAATACATGATCTCACTCCTTTCCTTCCGTATATCCCGGCCCTGTTTCTTTTAAAATTCCTTTTTCCCCAATCGGACTGCTTCCATATGTTCCGCCAGATGTTTTGGCAGATCGTCAAACAAATACTGCTTCTGATGATCTGTTTTTTCTAAAAAAAGCTCCCGCAGTTCCTGATTGGTTGACATAATATCTTCTTTCAATTCTCTTGCCGACATGCGCCTTGCGCCCTGACCCATAATGATAAGCTGTTCCAGTCCATCCGAAGTCGCCACCGTCACCTGATGTTTCTTCGCGATCTCATGCGTCGTCTTCTCGATATACTGATCGGCCGTCTCCGCCTCTTTCGTATAAACTACATGAATATTATAATAAGAAGAGATACTTCCAGGACTGCCTTTTACCTTATACGCGTCAAAAACAAGAATCAGCGTCATTTTCCGGTATCCCTGATAATTGCTTAAGATATCCATGAGCTTCCCTCTTGCGCTGTCTAAGTTTATCTTCGCCAGTCCGCTTAATTCTTCCCATGCAAAGATGATATTATAGCCATCGACGAGCAGAAATTCTTTCTTTTGCTCTCCGGATGCCGAAGCCGTATCCTTCTTATATGCTATACTGCGCTCCTTCCTGTTTCCGTCCCGGTTTCGTTCCGCCGCTCCGCTTCGCCCTGCGTCGTGCTCCAGAGCGCTTCGGGAGCCTTTCGGACTTCCCCATTTTTTTCTTGCCGCAATCCCGTCGCCCGAAGCGTTCCTGCCGCCGTATGTCCTGTTAAAGATTTCTTCCAGTTCTTTATCGGAAGCAGGCGTTCCCTGCAGGGTTCCCCGTCCTGGATTCTTTGCGCTCCCGGGCTGTCCGCCCGCTCCCGCATCACTGCCCTGTGCGCTTTGTCCGTTTTGGCCCGGTATGCCGGGACTTTCCACGTGCATATACCGCTCCGCATCTTCCCAGTCCACCACAAAACCGGCTCCGTGTGCACAAAACACGGAAGATGCCGGATTGTCCGTATCCCGCTCTGCATCATAGGCAGTCTGCGCCAGTACCTCTTCCTGATCATGACATGGCTCGTATCCTTTTAAGGTACAGGAAAATCTGCCGCTGCCGCCCGAATAAGACATCACTTCCGTCTGATATCCCCACATGGATGCCGCAGGCGCTTTTCCTGTCAGGATCGATATTTCTCCTTCTACGAAAGGTCCTTCAAAGCTGCCGTGCATCGCCTGTATATCCGACATGGCCCGCCCGATCATGGCAGATGGCAGTTCCAGCCGGAATTCGTAAACAGGCTCTAGGAGTATGCACTGCGCTCTGTGCAGTCCCTGTCTGAGCGCCCGGTAGGTAGCCTGTCTGAAATCGCCGCCTTCGGTATGCTTCAGATGTGCCCGGCCTGCCACCAGCGTTACTTTCATATCCGTGACCGGTGCACCCGCCAGAATACCGATATGCTCTTTTTCTTCCAAATGGGTCAATATCAGACGCTGCCAGTTCCTGTCCAGCATATCGGTACTGCATGCCGTTTGAAAGACCAGACCGCTGCCGGCCTCCCCCGGTTCCAGCAGCAGATGCACTTCCGCATAATGACGCAGCGGTTCAAAATGTCCTACACCCAGGGCCGCCGTCTTTATCGTTTCTTTATAAATAATGCTGCCTGCATCAAATGCCACCGCTGCGCCAAAACGCTCCGCTATTAAATTTTTTAAAACTTCTATCTGTACTTCTCCCATAAGCTGAACATGAATCTCGCCAAGCCGCTCCTTCCATACGACATGAAGCTGCGGTTCTTCTTCAGCAAGTTGACATAAGTTCTTATACATACGATGCATATCACATCCGGGAGGCAGTATGACCTGATAAGTCATAACCGGCGCAAGCAGCGGCGCCGCATTCTCCGGTTCGATGCCGAGTCCTTCTCCGGAAAAGGTCCGGCCAAGTCCCGTCACCGCGCAGACCGTTCCTGCAGGCGCCTCCTGTTCCAGTCTGTATTTTGTACCGGAATAAATCCGTATCTGATCCGCCTTCTCCTCCCATGTGCGCTCTTTGTCACACAAAGTCTGCTTTACCTGTAAGCATCCTCCCGTTATTTTCATATAGGTCAAACGGTTTCCCGCACTGTCTCTGCCGATCTTATAGATCCTGGCGCCGAATTGCGCCGGATATTCCCTGCGCAGGCTGTATCCTGCAAGACCATCCAAAAATGCCCCGATTCCCGTCATTTTCAAAGCCGAACCGAAATAGCACGGAAATATTCCGCGCCCGGCGATCAGCATCCTGATCTTTTCCGGTTCGATCGTGCCGGTTTCCAGATAGCGGTTCATCGTATCCTCATCACAGACGGCAATATTTTCCAGCAGCTCCTGCTGTTTCGATGGCTCTGCGTTCTGACCGGCATCCGAAAAATCGATGCACAATCCGCCAAGGCGTTCCTGCAGCTCTTTCATGAGCTTCCCTCTGTCGCTTTCGGGCATATCCATCTTATTGACAAACACAAAAGCCGGGATCCTGTAGCGTGAAAGCAGCTTCCACAGCGTCAGCACATGTTCCTGCACACCGTCCGGAGCGCTGACCACCAGCACCGCATAGTCGAGAATCTGCAGTGTACGTTCCATTTCCGCCGAAAAATCCACATGCCCCGGTGTATCCAGCAAGGTTATGTCCGTATCTTTCCAGGAAAACTCCGCCTGTTTGGAGAAGATCGTGATCCCTCTTGCCCGCTCCTGCGCATCCGTATCCAAAAACGTATCCCGATGATCCACCCTGCCCGCTTTTCGGATGCTGCCGCTGATATACAGCAGACTCTCGGCCAACGTTGTCTTTCCGGCGTCCACATGAGCCAGAATCCCGACGACTGTTTTCTTTGCGCCGCCTGTTCCGGAGACAGTTTTCGTTCCGCTTCTTACGCCATCTTTGTTTTCGTTCTTTATTCCGTTTTCTGTTCCATTATTTGTTACGCACCCTTCCCGGTCCGTCTCACATGTCATTTTCATTTCCATCCGCCCATCACATGCCTGTTTTTGCAAATACAGCGATAAAAAGCACAACTGCGAGTTCACACAATGTCAGAAAATATCCTGCCGTCTCTTCCGTAATGCCGCCGAAACGCTTTTTGGACATATAGAAATAATATGTCCATATCCACATACAAAGAAGTGCCATCAGCACTCCCATTATAGGCGCAATCGCAATACAAGTACAGAAGCACAGCGCTAAAATAACGCTAAGAGTTATTCTGACATTCTGTTTCTGCGCTCCGGGCAGCTCCGCCATGAGCATTCTGTCTTTTCCCACACACGGAAACCATACGAACGCCATGCCAAAAAGCGTTCTTGAGATCATATAGCCGGTTCCCAGAAAAAAGAGCTGTTCTTCCTTCCGAAGAAGTGTCAGGCCGCCCGCATACAGCAGAAAATAAACGATCGCCGCAATCACGGAAGAAACCCCCGCGCGGTCATCTTCCAGACGCTCTATGCGTCCTGCCGGCTGTTTTTTATCCGATGCGAGCGCATCCCATGTCTTCATAAAGCCGGAAAGATGCGCGCCTCTGCTTAACAGAACCGGCAGCGCCGCCCCCGCAAGTGCAAAACCGGCCGGTGAAACACCATGATCGATACAATACAGCGCATAAATTCCCATGATAAACCCGATGACCGCACCGATCACGGGCAGAAAACAGAGCATATAAGGCATCGTCTCCCTGCTCTTTTTTTCTCCCGGCACGGGCAGCGGAGAATATGCGGAAACCGCCGTCAAAAAGCCATTTAATACTGATCTCATATTCCCGTTCCTTCTATATATATTATTGATATCGTCTTCTTACTGTTATCCATGTTCTGTCAAATTATAGCTCTTTCATTTTATTCTTGTCAAATCATAAATTCTGCTTTTCTGCATGCGCCGCAGGTTTCTTTTCGGGACGCAATATGATACAATGTTATTATCTGTGTTTGCTCTCACAATCAAAATATCATCATCATGACGATAAGGCATTTTTACAGGGAGGTAGCAGTAATGGAGGAAAAAACAAAAGAATTCGAAAATGTACAGACAGACAGCCGGCCAAAATACGAACGATTCAAGACCGCCCTGTTCAAAGTATCGGATTATTTTGACGACAATCAGGCGCTTATGGCAGTCAGACAGGGAATGATCATGCTGATTCCCCTGCTTGTTCTGGGCGCAATGGCGCTTATGTTGGCCAGTCTGCCGATTCCGGCCTATCAGGACTTTCTCTCCTCGTTCCTTAACGGTAAGGTCGTGGAATTTCTGCATTTTGTCCGCGGCGCGGCGCTTAACATGTTCGCGCTCGCCCTCTCGCTTACAACAAGTTTCAGCTATGCCATGATGCATAAAAAAGACAGACGTGTCGGTTTTGGAGACTCCGTTATTCTGATGCTGATCACGCTCATGTCCCTGACCGGATATCTGGGTATCCAGTACGAAGATTTCTCCGTTACGGAACTTGGAACCGTCAATATTTTTACGGCCCTGTTCATCTCCCTTTTATCGGGCATGATGTACTTTAATCTCAAAGACAAAGATCTCTTTCGGATCAAGCAAAGAGGCATGGAAGCGGACACCCTGTATGTAGAAGCAGTATCGGGAATCATACCGGCGCTTATCATCGTAACCTTTTTTGCCCTCTTCAGACAGATATTCACCGCGCTTTTCCATGTCGGCTCTTTACAGGAACTGCTTGAAACAGGCATCGATCTGCTGCTTGGCTGGATAGAAAACGACGTGATCTGCGCCGTTTTAATCCTTTTTCTGGAACACAGCATGTGGTTTGTCGGCATACACGGCAGCAATATCGTAGACCCGATTATGCAGGATCATTTTGCGATACAGGGCAGTTCTATCTATAACAAGACATTTCACGACGTCTTTATCCTGATGGGAGGCTCCGGCGCGGTTTTGTGCCTCGTAACCGCCATTTTGCTCTTTTCCAGAAAAAGCAGCGTCAGAAATGTTTCCAGGCTTTCTCTGCCGACCGTTATCTTTAATATCAGCGAGATCGCCTCATTCGGAATTCCGATCGTTTTCAATCCGATCTTCTTAATTCCATCTGTCATGATCCCGATCATATTGTGTTTGATATCCTATGGGGCCATTTATCTTGGACTCGTCCCGCACGTTACCAATACGGTCGGCTGGACGACACCAATCTTTTTAAGCGGTTATCAGGCGACCGGTTCCATTGCGGGCAGTATTTTGCAGGCAGTATGCCTTGTGACGGGTATTTTGCTCTATCTGCCGTTTCTGCGTCTGTTCGAAGAACGGGATGCAAGACTCCTTGTCAAAAACGTCAACGGCCTGACTGCGGAACTGCAAAGACAGGAAGCGGCCAAAGCCATCAAACCGTTAATGGAGCGAAACGATCTGCTCGGCGGCGTGGCAAGATCTCTGGCCGCAGACTTAAAAGACGCTATTAAGAACCGCAGACTGTTCTTTGTTTACCAGCCTCAGGTGGACAGCCGCGGAAAATGCATCGGAGCCGAAACGCTTCTGCGCTGGCAGCATCCGGTCGCAGGCTTCATCTATCCGCCGCTTATCATTGCGCTTGCCAAGGAAAGCAATACGCTGCATGACATAGAAGCCTATCTGTTCGACGAATCGGCGCATGCAATAGACGAAATCGGCCGGGTGATCGACAGCGACTTTAAAATATCCGTCAATGTTACAAATGAATCGCTTGCCTGGGAAGGGTTTGAGAACTGTCTGGAAGAAAAGATCCGCAAAAACCGCATCAATCCAAAGCGGCTGTGGCTCGAGATCACAGAACAGGATGCGCTTGTATCTTCGCATGAGATCATGGAAAAAATAGAACATTTAAAGAAACGCGGCCACAAATTCCTGATCGATGATTTCGGCATGGGACACACGTCTTTGATGTATTTACAGACCAATCATTTCGGCGTGGTAAAATTGGACGGCTCCTTAACGCGTGATGTCCTGGAAAACAACCGGAATGAAGACATCATCGCGGCTATCACGGAACTTGGCAAGACATTGCACTTTGAAACAATCGCCGAATATGTGGAAACCGAACCGCAGCGGGATAAACTGCTGCAGCTGGGCTGTACCGGTTTTCAGGGATATTTCTACAGCAGACCGATCACGCTTCCGGAACTGGTAGAATGGATGAAAGTACATTAAGTTACGTGCCGTTTGATAAACCGCAGAACCGCGTTTTCGTATGCCGCATAATCCGTCAGCGCACTGTTCGCATGATCTGCCCCCTCTATCAGCACCAGCTCTTCGGGCGCTTTACAAGCCTCGTAAAGCGCCTTTCCCATGGAAACCGGAACGACATGATCCTGCTTCCCATGAAAAAACAGCATCGGAATGTCCGTTCTTTCCACGGCAGTAAGCGCCGCCGCCTCTTCTATGTCGAAATGCCCAAAAATACCGGCCGCTATCCTGATAAGCTGATAGAGCGGCCATACAGGAAGTTTCATGGCCCGTACGGTTTCTTTGATGATCGCGGCCGGCGCGCTATATCCGCAGTCCGCTATGATCCCCTTCACATTCCCCGGTAATCCGAGTTCGCAGGACATCATGACGGAAGCCGCTCCCATAGATACCCCTGCCAGAAAAATATCCGCGTCTTCTCCAAACCGTTTCGCGGCATATTCGGCCCACAGCCTGCAGTCATATCGCTCTCTTATCCCAAAGGTAATGGCACGTCCCTCACTCTTTCCATGCGCACGCTCATCCACCATCAGGATCGAAAACCCGTTGCTTTGGCAGATCTTAAAGAAACCGAACCCATCCCAGGCGTATGTTCCATGATATCCATGAAAGGAAATCACAAGCGGCGCGTCTTTTTTTCCAGGATATAATTTTCCGTAAAGCCGCAGAGCGTCCTCTGAAATAATACTGACCTCCTCATAGGGCGTCTTTTCCATATTTTCTATACATTCCGTCATTTTCTCCCTGTGCGCCCTGTACAGATTACTGTCCGGAATCCGGTGCACATCCCGGCGTTTTCTTTGAGGATGGCAGAATACTGTGCGGTACACCCCATATGCAGATCCCAAGGCCGACAGAAACAGGGCCGCCGCGCCGGCAAGCATGACTTTCCCTTTCCGTTCTTCCCCTCTGCGCTCTTTAAAGTCTTCCATACGTTACCTCATCTCTCCATACCGCGCCGTTTCATAACGCACATGCAGTTCCCTGACCTCTTCTATCTGTGATACCCCGGCTCTTTCTTCTATTTCGGCAGGCGTTTCATGTGCAGCCGGCCGCTCTTTCCGGTAATGCCGTATTGTTTTACGGTACTGTTTCCTGATACGCTCTCTTTCCGAAAGCCTGCGCAGTCCTGTTCCGGCAGTCTTTTCACGCGGCGGCTGCGTTTCTCTCAATTCTTCCACAATATCGCCGTTTTCATCTTTCGTCTCCCGGAAAATACGAAACTGTTCCTGTATCGCTCTGATCGTCAAAGCGCCTACGAGCAATACGGCCGCTATGCTGACCATTCCGGTCAATGCATATGTTAAAAGCGTAACCCAAAACGGCACGGGTTTCGGTTCACCAAGCATCCCTGCCAGGTCTTCCATCGGATCTCCTCCGACATCCTGCCGTTCTGACTCCAACTCACCGTAATCTACCTGATTCTCCCGGAGCCATTTCCTGATATCCGAATATCTCCGTCCGTTAATCGTAAATACGGATATGGCAATGATCATTACAAGGACAAAGAGAAAAAACAGGAGCATGCCGTTTCCGATTCCATATATCCTCTTAGACGGCAGGTTGCAGGTCCTTTTATTCAGGGACAGATATTTCTCCGTTTCTGTCACATATTGAAAGACGAAAACGACAGGGGCATACACTGCCGCGCTAAATAGCGCCATATTACACACTGCCGGATTGTTGACATGCTGTGCAGCAATATAGACTGCCAGAAAAAAGAGCAGCGCCGGAAAATCCGGTTCTCTCAGATTATCACGCGGCGGCTTCCAGGAAGAAACCGCCTCCTGTGCGGCCTCTTCCTTTTCCTTCTTATGCAGCCTGCCCATCAGTCTGCCGATCATCACCAGTATGGTTTCGACAGAAAGCACGCCGACATACCCGGCCGTCATTCCCATTGACGGAAGGGAAAGTCCGATGAAATTGCCGAAAATGCCCGTAACCATAAAAATCAGAACAGATATAACCAGATAAGTCAACATACTTCGGCATTTTTCCACTGCATAATCCGTCAAAACAACCGGCAAAATGATCAGCATGCATTTCCCGTAAAGATGCCGTCCGGCAATGTCCTGCTGCTCTAAGGCAAGCGCGCACAGCAGGGGGAAAACAATGGCCATGATGAGTACGGTATGAATCCACCCGGCGGTCCTTTTGATCAGTTTTCTCATATCTGCTCCACCTCCCGTTTCACAAGATGGATATTCTCTTTTCCTGCAATTTCACAACCGCCGCTCTTGCAGTACGGAATGACCCATACCGCATGACGTTCTTTTCCGACATATGTGTCAATAGCTGTCATATTTTCCGCCGCATTCTTGGAAATAAAGATCATCACTGCATCATCTATTTCTGACATTTCTGTCATTTCCTGTAACAGAACTCCAAATGGCTGTACCTGAGCGTCCGCCCTGCACTTTGCAAGCATTCTCTCGACCAATGCAAGCTGTCTTCTGCCGCCGGCCGGCGGTATGAAAATATGACCGGCACTCGTCCCTGCTTCCTCTTTCCGTGCATCTGCCGGGTTCCTGTCGGCCGCATTGACACAGATCCCGACCTCCATACCCCGGCCGGTCATTCTCTGCGTCAGAGAGGCGGCAATGGAAACGGATTCTTCGATCAGCGATTCCTGTTTTAAGATGCCTCTGTCCTCCATGTCCAGATAAATCATAACCTTTTCGGTCAATGTCGATTCCCACGTATTGACCATTAACGCCCCCGTCTTCGCACTGGCTTTCCAGTTGATGGCCTTCATCGGGTCCGTGATCGTATACTCCCTTATGGATGCGAATGCAAAAGGATCTTCAAAAAGCCGCTTCGCACACTGTACGTTTCCCACAAGCCGCTCGCAGGCGCTTAAAATATCCGAAACATCCGTTCTGCGCGCATACACATAAACTTCCGCCTGCGCAGGGTATGCCGCAGAATATCTCCGTTCATGCAGCAGGGTAAAAGTCGTAAGATCGGCTTCTTTAATGCTGTAATACCCTCTTTTCATGCAGTGCAGCGTCAGCTTTCTCGTAATGCGCTGCTTCCCGAGCAGGGCAAAAATATCTCTCTTATAAGTATAGTCGCTGACGTTCGTATTTTCACAGTCCAAAAAAGAAAGTCCCTTATCGATATGAAAGGCAACTTCCAATACCGGCAACGGCAGCTTTTTCCCATTCTCGACACATTCCGTCATCTGCGCCTGCTCTCCGGCATATACAAACTGTTGTAAAAAGGCAAACGACACGACGACTTTTTTATTCCAGGTATGTGCGAAAAACAGATTCCAGAGAAACAATAAAAGTATGAATCCTAAGAACAACACACTGATCATGGTTTCGTCCAGTCCTCCGTAGGCAGTGAAATGCTGTTTAACAGTCCGTATATCACAGATTCCTTCTGCTGCGTATATGCAGATTCCGCTATCATCCTGTGTGCCAGAACGGGTACGGCCACCGCCTTAATATCTTCGGGAACGACGAATTCCCTTCCCTGTACAAGCGCATATCCCTGAGAAGCCCGTAAAAGAGCAAGCGTTCCTCTCGGACTGACGCCCTGCGTAATACCGGCGCCCGCACCGCTGTCTGTGCCTGCGCCGGTCCCGGCCGTATATTTTCTTGTCGCCTGTACCAGATTCACGATATAATCCCGCAGATCCGTATGTACATATATATTTCTGCATTCTTTCTGCAGCCTGACGATCTCCTCTTTCGTGCAGACCGGCCCGATCGATGTAAGCGGCGCGTCGTGTATATATCGGTCGATCATCCGCCGCTCTTCCTGTACACTCAGACTTCCCATGCTGATCCGCATCAGAAAACGGTCCATCTGCGCCTCCGGCAGCGGATAACAGCCGAGCGTTTCAACAGGATTCTGCGTCGCAATCACAAAAAAAGGCTCCTCTAACGTTCTCGTCGTGCCATCGACCGTCACCTGTCCTTCTCCCATACATTCCAGCAGACTCGACTGCGTTCTCGGTGTTGCACGATTGATCTCATCCGCCAGCAAAAGATTCGTAAAAACAGGGCCTTCCTTAAAGACAAAAGCTCCTTTTTCCTGATTATAATAGGAAAGTCCCGTTACATCGCTCGGCAGTAAATCCGGCGTAAACTGTATCCTGCCGAAGGCAAAATCCATTGACCGGGCAAGCGACTTGGCAAGTACGGTCTTGCCCGTTCCGGGTACATCCTCAAGCAGTACATGCCCCCCTGCGGCAAGCGCCGCCAGAAGAAGCTCCGTGATATGTTCTTTTCCGATGATGACGTTTTCTGTGTTTTGTCTTATTTTCGACAACAGATCATTCATGCTGACTTCCCCCTTTGGTTATCCATTTCGATTTGCACGTTTCCTCAGCCCACCTGATAAACCTTCACGCCATGCGCCGGAATCACTGTCTCTATCCTGCCCGAAGCCGTAACGGATCTGTGCTTATCCCATATTTCATATAAATCCTTATCTTCTCCGGCCTTAAAGCCTTCTTCCAGATCTTCCAGGCTGACCGAAAGCGCTGCATCCCGATCGCTTATATTAAAAATTGCCGCGCAGAGCCTGCCGGACTCTCCGTCTTTGTTTTTCCAGATCACATATTCATCCGTCCTAAGAAGCTGCGTTCCTTTACAGTTCTCGTTCATCAGCGCAAGAAGCTCTTTATTCGTAAGAAGCGACAGCGTGCATTCGTCCAATAACGTCAGTTCCGTACCGATCATCAACGGCGAACGGAACATGCACCAGAGCGTCATCATGGTCTTTAATTCTTCCGTGTTAAACCGCGTATCCCACTCGTTTCCGAATCCTTTGCCCAGCTTTCCGACCGGCAGCATGTCACAGTCAGGGAAACAGCCCTGCCGTACATGGTCCTGCCACAATTCACACCGCGCGAACATCGCTTTTAACAGACTCCAGTCGTCCCAGAAATCATCAGTGATCCGCCACATATTCGCATATTTGCAGTATTCCCAGGCGTGATCGATCTGTGCCGGCCCGGGTGAAAGGCTTAACACAATCGGTCTGCCGCACTTCTTTATGGCCCGGTGCAGCATACGGATCTCATGCCAGCCGGAAAAAGGTTCCGTCCGGTACAGTCTGCTGTCGCAGATATCGTCGCACTTAATATAATCCACCCCCCACTGCGCATACATGGACAGCAGCGAATCATAATAAGCCTGCCCATCCTCCGTGTCCCTTACACCGTACATATCCGGATTCCAGATGCAGATCGACGAAGGGTCGGCTATTCTGGCAGCCGTTTCTGCGGCGCCGGAAACGGGGCAGTTTTCATGCGCCGCCTTACGCGGAATACCGCGCATGATATGAATGCCGAATTTCAGTCCTAAACTATGTACATATTCTGCAAGCGGGGCAAATCCTTTGCCGTCTGCCGATGACGGAAATCTTGCAGGCGCAGGCTGTAATCTTCCGTATGCGTCCATTTCCACATCTCCGAACGGTATATACTGGTATCTGTCTCTCATTGTTCCGGCATCGTTAGAATACCATTCGATATCCACAACGATATATTCCCATCCGAATTCCTTCAAATGTGCCGCCATATAATCGGCATTGGCCTTAACCTGCGCCTCGTTTACGGTCGTATCATAATAGTCATAACTGTTCCACCCCATCGGCGGGGTAATTGCAAAAGTGTTTTTATCCATGCTTCGTCTCCTTTTCCATTCGTTATGTAAGCCAACAAGCCGGCCGCAAACTACAGGCTGTTGACTTTCACGGCATTTACTACAGCCGCTTTCTGCATCGATATGATCTTATTCCATTATACCGCCGGCATGTATATTTTGCACGTATTTACTTCTTTTGGGACATATTTATTTCATTTCCCCGCAAATACGCCCCAGACGTTCCCTTTCCTATGCCGCATGTCCCATCAGCCAGTAAAATACCCCAAGCACCCAGCTTGTAAAAATTCCATACAGGATCACCGGCCCCGCAATCGTAAAGATCTTACACCCGATACCAAAGACCTGCCCTTCTTTTTTGTATTCTATTGCAGGCGCAGATACGGAATTGGCAAACCCCGTAATCGGCACAAGCGCGCCGGCGCCGCCCCATTCCACAAGTTTCGGGTAAATATTGAAACCGGTTAGCACCACGCTGAGGAGCACTAACAGCATCGAACACCACGCTCCTGCGGTCTCCTTGTCGATACCCATACCGTTTGTCGCATAATTTAAGATCGCCTGCCCGATACAGCAGATCATGCCGCCGACAAGAAAAGCCTTTCCCATCTGCCAGAAAAGATTCGGCGTAGGCGTAGCTGATTTTACACGCTGTTCATATTTCTGCTTTTCCGCTTCCTTTATCTCCTGTTTCACATTTTGTTGATTCTGCTCCATGGATATTGCCCTCCGTTTCGTTAATTTTCCTGCTATCTGTTTTCCGTTTCCATTTCTCTGCCGCTTCGTCATCCGCCTTCCTCTGCGCATTCCGTTTCGCCGCCGTGTCCTATCATGCCCCTATTTATATACTGCCGTTTACATACCGCCGTTTATATGCCGCCGTGCAGATACACCGCCTGCGTAAAATAGATCAGGCTCCCCGTCAGCTTGCCGAGCGCTACGGCCAGAATCGCAATTCCAAGTCCGTGACGGAATCCGATCCGCCTTGAAAAGATCGGTATCGTATCTAACATCTCCGCAATCGCAAGCGCCAGACATCCGACGAAAATACCGGAAAATACGCCGCATATGAGCAGAAACGCCGTTCCTGCCACACGCCAGACGGTTTCCGTATTCTGACTGCCAAACAGCTGGTGTTCCAGCACCCATTTCCCGAGATTCGCACGATCGCCAAATACGCTGATAAAATCACCGAAAAGCGTTCCCAGAACAACCATTTCTTCCAATATGAAAATATGCCTCGCCACATGCATCTTGCCCGCAAACCGCGGTATCAGGCCGACAGAAATAAGCACGGTAAATACCCCGCCCGCTACGACCAGTCCGAAACTCGCGCCCAATATCCCAAGAAATATCTGCTTAATGAACATCTATCGTTTTCCCTTCCCTGTCTGCTGTTTCTATCAAAGCCTTGTTAACGTCCGTCTCATAAACGCGCATCTCCACTTCAATGGGCGTAGGATCCTTCGTGATCCGTCTGCCGCCGATATGGTTAAAAAAGAGAATGATCCCCACTGCCAGACCGATCGAATAGGAAAGTTCCAGGATGCTGTATCCGTCCCCGGCCCGCCCCATCACCATCTCATATACTTTAGAAAAGACTTTATTGATACCGATGTCGTTATGAAATGCCATGATCGTAAAAGCCGTACCGAAGAAACTGACCGCCGACACAAAAACTATTTTTACTGCCTGTACGGGACCTTTATGTTTATCGACGTTCACCTGTTCGATCAAAATGTCTGTTTCTCCGATATTCTCCACGCTGACATTCGGAAATTCTTTCTCGATCTCTTCAATTACCTTTAAAATGCTGATAACCGTTCTTTTCTCCCCGTCTTTTTTAAATCGGTGCAGTTTAATACTTTTGACTTTCGCCAGAACATGCTCATCCGTGCATGTCATTTTCCCGATGTCTTTGACATAAACGTCTTCCGTCTGCAGTTCTACATTCTGCTCCGCTTTAATATATAAGGTCACACTGCTAGTTGACATAACTTTCTCCCTCTATCCTGTCCCGGCTTTTTACTCTGCATCTTTTATGATGCTATTATTCAATTTTATGATGCTTTTTATACATCATATTTTATACATCATAAAAACAAAAAACAGGCACTGTTTTCACAGCGCCCGCTTCTTCACCCAGTTTCTCTGCATATGCCTATAAAGGCATATGTTTATACTGCAGATATTCATACAAAATTTTAGACCCCTCAACGATATCGTCCGGCAGCAATGCTCTGGCGACCAGTTTCAAATCATCGCTTTCGATATCGATACGCTTTAGATTTGCATAATCGCCATCAAAACCGACTACTACATACTCGCATGTTTTCATGTAGATCTCCTGCTCTTTCTAACCGCTATCCTCAATCTTCCCCTTCATCATCTACAGCCGCCGCAACTCCCGATACAACAGCAGATACGACTGAAATAACAACAGGGATGATAATGACTACAAAACCTCCGGCTAATAATAAAAATTCCATACCAAACGCCCTTCTTTCCACATTGATCTTCTGAAGACTCTGTATTGTCCAATTGTTTTTATTTTACATGAAATACTTATTTATTTCAACCGGAAAAATCAAAAATCCACAACCCGCGTGGCAATTTTTTCCTGGAAACGTACGTCATGCTCCACAAACAGCATCGTAGGCGCAAAGCGTATGAGCAGTTCTTCTATCTGCATTCTGGAAAAAACGTCGATATAATTGAGCGGTTCATCCCATATATACAGATGTGCGCTTTGTAATAAGCTGGAAGCGATCAGCACCTTTTTCTTCTGCCCTTCCGAGAATTCTTCCATCTGCTTGCCAAACTGTACCCGCTCGAGATCAAGCTGTCGTAAGATTGCCTTAAAAAGGCTCTCATCCAGATTGTTCTTTACGCAGAATTCCGTCAGACCCCCCTTTAGAAAAGAAGTATCCTGATCAATATAGGAAATGACCAGTCCGCTGGCTGTCTGCAGCACACCGCTTTCCACACAATCTTTCCCGGCCGCTTCATCTGCCTGATTTTTGCGGAGCAGGGCTTTAATGAAACTGGATTTTCCGCTGCCGTTTTCCCCGCGCAGAAGAACCCTTTCTCCCTGTTTCAGGGTAAGGTCAAAATCCTGCAGGACTTTATGCTCTCCGTATGCGAGACAGAATTTATCCGCTCTGACCAGGACTTCTTTGAAGTGCTTTCTAGGCATCACCTTCAACTCCGCGGGCTTCTCGATATCCTGCAGCAATCCTTCTTTTTCCCTGATCTCCCTTTCGATCCGCCCTTCCATTTGCTTGATGCGGCTTTGCATTGCCTTTGTTTTCGCGCCGATGTATGCCCTTGTTCCCATACATCTGTCATGTTCTTTGATCGGATCATAACCGATCTTTGTATCCTCGTTTTTCTCCGCCCATCTGGCCGCCCGGTCGGCCGCAGTCTTTAACTTTCCTATTTCCTTTAAATGCTTTTCATTCTCCGCCTCATGAAAGGCATCCATGCGCTGTTTGTTTTCCCACCAGGAAGAGAAATTGCCTTTCTGAACTTCGATCGACACACGGTTTAATACCAGAATATGATCCACGCAGGCATCTAACAGATCTCTGTCGTGCGATACCAGCAAAAATCCCTTTTTCTGCCGTAAATAAGCCTTTACAACCTCTCTGGACTGCGCGTCGAGATGATTGGTCGGTTCATCGATCAGCAGGAAGTAATTGTCTCTCGAAAAAAGGATCGCCAGCATAACTCTCGTGCGCTCCCCGTGGCTTAATGTCTCAAACGGACGGTAAAGCAGCTCCGCATCCATATGCAGCTTCTCCATTTCCATGATCACCCGCCACGATTCCGCATCCGCCGCTATCTCGTCCATAAAGTCCGCCATACATTTTTTCATCTGGCCGGAATCGAGCCGATAGGGAAAGTAATCAAATATCGTGGACGTCTGTATGCTTCCCTGGTATTCATATTTTCCCAGCAGCAGATTCAGAAAAGTCGTCTTTCCCTTCCCGTTTCTGCCGATAAATCCAAGTTTCCAGTCCGTATCGACGCTAAACGATACCTGTTCAAAAATATTGTCAAAACTGCCTTCATAGCAGAATGTTAAATTTGATACGCTTATTTTTGCCATAATGATCCGCCTTCTTTCTTCATTGAAAGTACCCGCATATTTTCAGGCACAAAAAAAGAATCATCCGTTGCCAAATGATTCCGAATCTCCCGCCGCTGTTTACTTGATCTCTTCCGTTTCTTACGGTCCAAATACACGGACCAATACTGCCTGCGGAAAGAGCGCATACGCAAAAAGCAATCTTCAACAGCTTTCAAAGCCTGCACCGACAGAAAATCTACTCCGTAAATGATCTGTATTTCGTGACGGACTCAAAGAAGTAAAAGAGGGAACTTAGAAGCATATCCTACCCTTGGCAACATGATGAAAGACATTTCGCCTTATCCGTCCTTACGGCGCCGCATAAAACGTCCTGTCCGATTCTGTTCACATGTTTCAAAAGTAGATTAGTTCTCCATCTTCCCGCCCCTTTCCGTAATATGGCTGTATTGTAACACATTCTTTTCTATGATGCAAGCAGTTTCTGACACTGCATATCTTACATTTCATAAACCACTGTGCATTCCCGGCCGCTGCCTGCTTTCCTTTACGCAGAATCCCCCTTCTGGGTATCATACAGACACCGGAACGCATCTTTGCACCCTTGTGTAAAGGCGTCTCTAAGGCGCTCTACAACATCGGGATCCCGCAGTCTTGCAATCAGCAGCGGGGAAAACTTCCTGCCATCCAAAGTGATGGCCGTCTCTACCGTCTCATCAAAAGACCTTTCCACACCGGTATACAGTCCGGCAGACTTCATGACCGTACTCATCCAATCGATCAGGTTTATAATATCGATCATCTGTCTGTAAGGACATTCCAGTCTCCTGTAGGAGTCCGGATAACCGCGGGAACCATCATACCAGTAATGGTGTCCTAACGCCACATCCGCATAGCGCTTCGTAGACTCTCTTTCCGAAAGCCATGTCTCTCCGACCAGCGTATGCAGGTGCGCCATTTCATACTCTTCTTCAAACCACTGCCTTGCCGCCTGGGAATACAGAACGATGAAGCTGAATTTTCCCACGTCATGCAGCAGGCCGCCTTCCATTGCATAGTCCAGTATAAGGCGGCGTTTTTCTTCCGGATCCGAAGCTTCTTTGATCATCCCGATATCATCAAAAAAGTCCGGTTCCTCTTCTATGATAATTTTACAAAACGCGGCCGAAGCATGTCCCACCACCCGCGAATGCAGATAAATCTCCGGTTCGAAACGCATCAGAAGCTTTAAAATAAACTCTTTATAGGAAATGCTGTTCTTCGTTTCTACAAAAGTAGACGCAAGCTGCCGCAGATAAAGATAAAGCGTCTGATTTTGTGCCGCCTCCGGAAAAGATTCAACATAATCCATGATCTTACAATAAAGATTCTCCAGATATTCCTCCCGTTCCGGCAGATATTCCGGATATTGGTTCAAAAACTGGCAGTAGAATGCCGGCAGAGAAATGATCCCATACATACTGTTCGCGGAAAAATCCGTAAGATCCGCCTCATCCATCAGATCTTCCATTCTGCCAAGCAGTTCCTTCATATCGTATAAGCCGCAGTAATGCTCTATCGCACAATGAGAAAACCGCGATCTGACAGGCGGTTTCTCATGCCGCAAAGCTGCCTCCTGCATGCCCTTTTGATAAACGATATAAACCGACTCCATGACATCCGCCACGTCCTGCGGCGTCATTTTGCTTTCCCTGCTGTAAGAAATACTTGCCGCCATCTGCTGGTGCGTCATATTGATATATCTGTCCCACGGAAGATCCGGCTCTTTCTCCTGATACCCCTTATCCTGCAGGATCTGCAGCGTACGTTTTACCATGCGGATCTTCTCGCTGGGAGAGGCAAACAATCCAAGCGCCATATTGGCACGCGAACGCAGGATATAACCCCTTGTCTGCGCATCTTCGATCTCGTCAAAATATTTTATATAGGCGGCTGCCTCTGCAAAACACAACCGCATCTGGGATATGTACTGCCGGCTTTCCGAGAGCTCCAAACCCACCAGTTTATTACATATATTATAATATCCGATACCAAGCCAGTACAATTCTTCGATAATTTTATCTCTATTTTTCGTCAATCTCGCCAGATTTAACAGCGCTCTGTGAATCTGGCAGAACAGTCCGCCATCCAATTCGTCCGCACCGCTTAACAGCTGCCCGGCAAAATCATACAATTCCGATAACGTTTCCTGATCGGCGTCAAAAATATGATCCAGTACCGGAAAGAGACCTTCCCGCAGCAGTTTCATATTGCGCTTAGCCAGTTCTTTCGCCCGTTCTCTATTTTCAAGAGACTGCTCGTAATATTCCTCACAGGAACAATGATTCTCTTTTCTATACGCTGTGATCACGGCAATATCTTTAATATTTGCAATATATTCTTCCTGATATGGCTGCATGATTCTTCAACTCTCTCTTATTGTTATTCTTTTGTGAGCTGTATTTCTCTGCTGCTATCATGATAACTCGTTACAGGAAACGCCCCCTCAAAATCTCCTGCAGACGCTCCGGATCCACCGGTTTGGAACAATGCTCGTTCATTCCCGCATCCCTTGATAAACGGATATCCTCTACAAAGGCATTCGCGGTCATAGCCACAATCCAGACGCTTTCTGCGTCTTTTCTGGGCAGTGCGCGAATCCGCTTCGACGCCTCATACCCATCCATAACAGGCATCTGGATATCCATAAAGATTATATCATACCAGCCTTCCGGCGAACGTTCAAACTTATCCAATGCTTCTTTCCCATTATCCGCCACTTCCACCTGTACGCCGGTCACGGAAAGCATTTCTACGGCAATTTCCTGATTTAACTCAATATCTTCCACCAACAGCACGCGATACTGTCCGAAATCTTCGGAAGCGCCTGCAGTCATCTCTTCCGTCCCCGCCTTATGGGCGATCAGTTCAGAAAGTGTTTCAAGCAGCCTGCTTTTGAACAACGGACACGGCACAAACGCATTGACACCGGCACGTGACGCCCGGTACTCCAGCTGAGCCCAGTCTTCTTCCGAAACCAGAAGAATCGGAAAATCACGGCCTGCCAGCTGTCTGACATGGGATGCCAGCTCTAATACAGGCATATCGCTCAGCTCCTGTCCCAGAAGCATTGCGCAGGGCATGTGATTCTCATACTGCGCCTCGGTAAGCCATGTCACTGCTTCCAGACCGCTTCTCACCTGTACCAACGTCAGGCCGCATTCCTTCAGATACTCTTCTATCTGCCCGACTCTTGTATCCCTGCTCTCCGCCATCAACACGGTCTTTCCTTCCGGCAGACTGATCGCTCTTCTGCTCTGATCTGCAACGGTCACAGGTATCTGTATGACAAAACGGCTTCCGGCCCCTTCTTTACTGTCTACGCTGATCTGTCCGTTCATACGGTCCACCAGACTTTTCACAATGGCCATTCCCAGACCCGTTCCCTCGATCTTACTGATCGTGGAATTGTTCACCCTTTCAAACGGTACAAAAATACGGTCTAAAAACTCCTTACTCATACCGATACCGTTATCCGCACAGACGAATTCCAGTATGAGCGTATCCTTTTTCCCTTCATCTGCGGCGTCTTTTTGTATGTACTGCCTGATCTGTACCTTTATTTCGCCGTCTTCCTGTGTATACTTTACTGCATTTCCGATAATATTTACCATGATCTGCCGTAAACGAAGAGAATCTCCTATCAGATTTTCCTCCAGAATCTGCCCGATATCGATCTGCAGCATCTGATTCTTCTGTTCCGCCTGCGGACGTACGATCACGGCTATATCATGAAACAGATCCGCAAGAGAAAACTCTTCTTCATTCAAAGCCAGACGGCCGCTGTCGATGCGCGACATATCCAGCACGTCATTGACAAGACTCATCAAATGCATAGACGCCGTTTTGATCTTTAAAAGGCAGTCCTGTACCCGCGCCTTTTCGTCAATATGCGAAAGCGCAATAGAAGTCATGCCGACAATGGCGTTCATAGGCGTACGGATATCGTGAGACATATTCGATAAAAAGACGCTCTTTGCTTGATTGGCAGCTTTCGCCGCCTCCAAAGCTTCTTCCAGAGCGGCATTGATCTGTTCTAACTCCGACATGCGTTTCCGTCCGTCTTTATTTTGATTCTTATTATTTTCGTGATTTCCCATTTGTATTTTCCATTCTGCGCAAATATGACACGTGTGTCACACTGTTTCTCCGTGTCTGTTAATATAACTTAAACCATTTAATGATCCTGCGGCCTGCTTTATATAAGGGTCCTTCCAGCTCTTTTCGTGCGTTCTTCAATTCCTGACGGATCGCAATGTGCTGCGGGCAATGCGCTTCGCATTTCCCGCACTCGATACATTGGGATGCCGCCGAAGAATCTTTGCGGATCCCCGTGCACATAAGATATTCTATCACCGCCGCCCTGCGTCCGTCGGTGTACCTTCTGTTATAAGCGGCAAACGTTCCCGGTATATCCACGTTATTAGGACATGGCATGCAATATCTGCATCCCGTACATCCGACTTTGACTCTGGCATTGATCGCCTGCACCACTTTGTGCAGCAGTTCTTCGTCCGCCTGCGTAAACTCACCGACCTGGACCTCTGAAGCGGTTTTTACATTTTCCTTCACCATTTCCACGGAATTCATGCCGGATAAAACACAGGTCACTTCCGGCTGATTCCAGAGCCAGCGAAACGCCCATTGCGCCGGCGTACGGCGAACCGGATATGCTTCGAATAACTTCTTCGCCTCTTCCGGCAGCTGTGCGACTAATTTTCCGCCCCTGAGCGGTTCCATAATGATCACCGGTATCTTCTTTGCAGCTGCCGCATGAAGTCCCTTGCGGCCCGCCTGTGTATGTTCATCCAGATAATTGTACTGTATCTGGCAGAAATCCCAATCATAGGCTTCCAGAAGTTCACAGAACATTTCCGTATTTCCATGATAAGAAAAGCCGATCTGGCGGATCGCTCCGCTTTCTTTCTTCCCCTTCAGCCATTCTATGATCCCTAATGCTTTCAGTCTGTCCCATGTCTTGACATCGGTCAGCATATGCATCAGATAATAATCGACATGATCCGTCCGCAGCCTCCGTAGCTGCTCCGTAAAATATTTCTCCATGCTGTCCGCTTTTTTGATCAGGTAATGCGGCAGCTTGGTTGCTATATAGATCTTATCCCTGATCTGATTTTTTTCCAGTATCCGCCCGAGCGCATCCTCGCTTCCCGGGTATACATACGCCGTATCATAATAATTCACACCGGCATGATAAGCCTCCATGATTTCCTTTTCAGCCTTGTTCAAGTCGATCTTTCCGCCGCTTTGCGTAAACCGCATACAGCCGTATCCCAAAACAGAAATCCTGTTTCCGTACCTGTCCGTACGATAATTCATCCTGATACCATGCCTTTCTCTTATTTTATCGTATATCCGGCCGCTCCCAATGCAGCCCGACCATAAGCGGCATCTCTCCGGCACAAATTTCCCCTTGTATCATTTCATTATATACCCCTTTTTCCTTTTTTACAAGAACACCTGCCTACATGCAAACCTCTTTTCGCAGATGCAGCAGGATCCGCTTCTCCATACGGCTGACCTGCACCTGGCTGATCCCCATCTTTTTGGCCACTTCCACCTGTGTCTTATCCTGAAAATAGCGCAGATGAATCAGCTCCCGCTCTTTTTCTTCCAGACCTCCCAGGAGCTGCTCCAGTAACATATGGTTTAACAATTTCTCTTTCTCCGTATCCTCGCATACGGCGCTGCCGCCGTTTCCGCTCTCCAACACAGAATGCCCCACGCTGCCAACATCGCCGATAACCTGATCTACCAGATAAATTTCGTTGCCGTCCGATTGATAGACGGATTTGTAAATCGATTCCACCTCTACATTGGCGTCTAACGCCAGCACGATATCTTCTCTGCTCAGTCCCGTTTCCTCGGACAGTTCCTGTATGGTTGCGTCTCTTCCGTGCAGATAGGCAAGACGCTGCGCCGCCTGCTTGATCTTCCAGCCGTTTTCCTTTAGAGTCCGGCTCACCTTTACCATACCGTCATCCCGCAGAAACCGCTTGATCTCTCCTTGTATCATCGGCACTGCATAAGTAGAAAACCTGACGTCAAAATGCAGATCAAACTTATCGATTGCCTTCATTAATCCGATACACCCGATCTGAAACAAGTCCTCCGCATCATAGCCGCGTTCCAGGAAACGCTTGACAATATGCCTTACCAGTCCCAGATTTTCCTCTATCAGTCTCTCTCTCGCTTCCTTATCCCCTGCCTGTGAACGTTCGATCAATACGGCAGTTTCTTCCATACGATATTCTCATACCCCTTTCTATGTTCTCTTAAAGGATTGTGAAACTCCGGGGTGGGCCGGCAGGGAAAAAGGTTTCTGCTTCAGGCACGCTTTCGCTCCATTAAAAATGCAGCGGTACTAAGGATTTTGAACCGTAAACGGTCCAAAATCCAAGTGCCGGCATTTTTAGAGGACCTTTCAGCAGAAACCTTTTTCCCTGCCGGCCCACCCCGGAGTTTCACAATCTTCCATTCAGCTTCCCACAGCCCGTCAGTTTGTGTAAGGCCCTGCCTGCACAAACTGACAACTGAAAAACCCCCGGTTTTTCAGTTTATCCACGGAGTGATCCCGAGTTTTTTGACCATATGTATGCTTGTCCCCTGTCCCACTTCCGATATGACTTCCAGATCGTCCATAAAAGCTTCCATAAAGGCAAAACCCATACCGGAGCGTTCCAGTTCCGGTTTCGTTGTATAAAGAGGTTCCATCGCCTTATCGATATCCTCGATACCGATGCCGCAGTCTCTGATCTCCACTTCCAATATGTCGTTTTTGATAAAGCAGGTCACCCATACTTTATTCTCTTCTCCCTCTCTTCCTTCGTAACCGTGAATAATGGAATTGGTCACGGCCTCCGATACCGCCGTCTTAATATCCGAGATTTCTTCCAGTGTCGGATTAAGCTGGGCGACAAAAGCCGCTACCGCAGTTCTGGCAAACGCCTCATTGTCGGAGATTGCCCGAAATTCCAGTTTCATCTCATTTTTCACCTGTGTATCTTTATTCCAATTTACGATTTCTATCATTTTGCTGAATATGCCCCTTTCTGCATGTTGTCTGCGGCTGCGCTTCCAGTCACAGCGCCTGTCACGCTCCTGATGCTTCCACAGTCCGCCGCCTTTTACCGGCTTTGCTTCTTCCACATTTTGCATTCCACTGTCTTTGCCTTTACATGATTTCTACAATCTTATGTAAACCAGATAGCAATAAGATCCTGCGGATACGGTTATCGGCATTGATGGCAAAAACTTTGCCGCCAAAACAGGATATCTTCTTGTATCTGCCTACTATAATGCCGATCCCCGAACTGTCCATAAAGGTTGTCCTTTCAAAATCAAACACTACATTTCCCACCTTTTCATCCATAATGTATTCATCCGCCGTTTTGCTGATGCTGCTCGAGTGGTGATGATCTATCTCATTCGGCATCCTTATCATCAGATAATTGTCAATTACTTTGAATTCCTCTTCCATTTGCTTCCCCTTTCTTTGCGATATCTTTTCAAAACAAAAAAGAGAACAAGGGTGTTCCCTGCTCTCTTTCGTATTTTTATCATTTTCATATCGTTCCCCGAATATCATTCACCGCCAAGTTCCGCCAAAAATGTTGCAGACTTGGTCGCTTTCACGGTTCCCGGGAAAAGCTCGATAACCTGTTTGTATGCCTCTTTCGCATCTTCACTGCGTCCTACGCTGTTATAAGAATTCGCCAGATAATAAAGCGCATCCCCGTTTGTCGCATCGTACTGATATGCCTTTTCCAGATCCGGAATCGCAGCCTGATAGTCCTCCTGTCTGTAGAACTCATATCCCGCATCATAATAAGAATCAGCCACTGTCGGCCCGATCAGCGCCAAAAGCGTATTGTACAGTTTGTCATATGCCTCGGAATTCTCTGTTTCTTCCTCCTGTTCCTCTTCGATCCGGTTAATTTCTTCCAGATAATCGGCAACCGTCACCACATCTTCCTGATTCGTCAGATAAGCGTCTGCTGCTTTCAGGAGCGTATCATAAGATTCAAGACTGCCATCCTGATTTGTATAAGCATCCATATCCTGCCGCAGTGTGCTGTTTTCCGCCTGCAGCTCGTTCACCTGCTGTTCCAGTTCATCGATCGTCGCCGATTTGGCGTCCGACTGTTCGCTGACCATGCGGAGATCGTCGTTAATGCCTGCTTTGGCATTCTGTATCTGCGCGGGTAAAATAAGACATACGGCAATCGCGATACCGATCAGAAGTCCGATCCCCAAGTTTAACAGCGATCCCACACCCTTGCCTTCTCTGATGTTGACGGGTTGTATGATCGTCTCGTTGCCGCTTTGGTATTTCACGACATCGTTCGACTTGCCTTTCTTTTTACCGCCTGCCTTCATACCTTCTTCGGGAAGCAGCATTTCGTCTACTTCCTTCATATAGCGAAGCGTGGTCGTATTATTCGCGTCGATCTGGACGCACTTGGCAAGCTCCCGTTTTGCCTTCTCCCATTCTTCACCATTGATATAAAGAAGCGCCAGCAGCTGATGAGCCCGAATGAATTTCGGGTTCAAAGATAATACTTTTTTAAGCTGTATCACAGCCAGATCCATGCTCTCCTGATGACAATAGGTAAGCGCCTGGTTATATTTTTTGATCGTCTGATTGATCGTATCCAGTCTGGTAGGATTGGTCTGTATCATATCTATATAATCGTCAGCGACATTTTTCTTCGGGCGCAGATTCTTACTGATAACCCATTCGCTCAGCGCCGCTACGACCTCGCCGGTCTCAAAATAGACCAGTCCGAGCAAATTCCTTGCTTCCACATTATTTTTATCAAACTTCAAACTTTGACGTAAACTTGCAATAGCGCCGGTCAGATCTCTGACACCTGCTCTCTCCAGTCCATCATTATAAAATCTGTTGGAGATATATATGATCTTCTTGTAAAGGGATACATCGGCGCCGCAGCCGGTACAATAATCGTGTCCGGACAAGTCACATCCGCAATTATAACATTTCATTTATAATTTACACCTCTTTCGCCGACTTCGATTCCTTTACCACCTTGATCATAAGATCCGCCATATCTGTCAGATCCTGATTATATATCGCCTCTTCCGCATCCTCCACCTCAAGGCTGGGATGAAATTTCTTCAACTCTTCTTCAAAATTAATCATGCGAGTGCCTCCTTAAAAGGGCTTTCACTTCGCCCGCCAAATATAATGAACCGACAATATACACCCTGTCTTCTTCCCCGCGCCGCTTTGTAATTGCGCCAAACGCGCGGTCCAATCTGTCAAACTCCTCTGTCACCATATCCGTATATTGTCTGAAATAATCCGCCATATCACGTAACGGCAAAGCTCTTGCATCCGTGATCACCGTTACAAACACCGTATCAAACAGTCCGGACTGTGCAAGCAGATCCATTACGGCCTGATACTGTTTCTCTTTTACCATGGAAAAAAGAAGCCATCTTTTCCCCGTACAGCCATCTTTGCCTACTGACTGTAAAAAGGCACGTATCCCATCGGTATTGTGCGCACCGTCCAGATAAACCGAAGGCATGATCTCTTCCATCCTGCCCTCCCAATAAGTCTTCCTGATGCCGTCTCTTAAATGTTCCGCACTAATCAGTTCTCTCTCCGGCAGATGTTCTATCGCCGCAACGGCAAGCGCGGCGTTCTCTATCTGATAAAAAGCTATAGTAGGCACACGTAACCTAATATAACCATAATAATTTGATTGGAGAGAAAAATCAATACTTTTATGACTACTATTTATTTCTTTTATCGCCCGAAAATCTGTCAAATACGCCACAGTCCCCACGGAACCGGCACATTTTTCCAATATTTTCGTAACAGTTTTTTCTTTATCAAAATGTACGACAGGCACATTTTTCCGGAAAATCCCCGCCTTTTCGGCGGCAATCTCCGGCAGTGTTTCCCCGAGATATTCCATATGATCATAACCAATAGACGTAATAACACATACATCTTTCTCATCTATCGCATTCGTCGCATCCAGACGGCCGCCGAGTCCCGTTTCCAATATTCTGTACTGCACTTCATGCCGCTCAAACAGCAGTATTGCCATGAAAAAAAGATATTCAAAAAAAGTCGGATGATAGTCTGTCAGCCGAAGTTCTTCCGGCATGCTGCGCAGCTTTTTAGCCACTCCTTCAAATGCCCGGACAAACTCATCCTCCGAAATGATCTCACCGTTTATGACAAAGCGCTCCCGCATCGATACAAGATGCGGCGATATGAACATTCCTGTCGAAAATCCCGCCTCCTGCAAGACAGAACGCAAATAAGCACAAACGGAACCTTTTCCGTTTGTGCCTGCCACGTGGATCGTTCTGACATGTTCTCGCTTCGGACACCCCAGATGCCTTAAAAAGCATCTGGTATGTTCCATGCTGTTTTTTTTCGTAAATTTGGGGATGGAGAAAATATACTGCTCCGCCCGCGTATAGGCATCCGTCGAATCAGTTATGTATGATGACATTACCTTCTATCACTCCTTTTTCGACGTTATACCTCATATAGCAGGTATTTCTCTCAATCATCATCTGTTCCGCATTGATGCAGATGACGACGCCCCGGTAAATATTACCATCGATCTTGATTTCTGTCCCTTTACTCATTTCGACCACTTCTTCCAGACTGGTCCGTTCACTTTCCACCTTATCCAGTTCCATGAAATACTGGTCCTTTAATCTATCCCATTCGGAAAGCCGTTTCTCTGTTGCTTCCGATGTCTGTGTGCCCTTCATACGCTTCTCGCGCAGCGCTCCCGACATCGTATCGACCAGTTCCGCTATCTTGGCTTTCAGATCCGTTTCCCTTCGCCTGATATCGAGAAGCATTTCATGTGTCTGCGCCTCGTATCCGCAGTGGATGATCGTCTTGATCTCCGCGACGTTGCCCGCGTTGGTAGCCTCAACGCCTTTGATCGCATTCACATAACCGCCGATGATAGCGCCCTTTTTGCCGGTCGCGATCACTTTATCTTTGGCCGACACATTGGAGTTCATAATGATATTGGCCTGCACGATACCGCCGGCCTCTACCGTAGTATGCTCGATAAAGTCCGCATATACGTTGCCTCTTGCCGATACTTTGGCCTTATTGCCCCCCTGAATGCCGCGGGATAAAATAATGTCGCCGCCCGCATACAAATTGGCCAGACTCGTGGAGCCGTGAATTTCGATATTTCTGCCGGCCCGGACGGTAACACCCTCTTCCACGTTGCCGTATATGATAATGTCTCCGAAAAATTCCACCTTGCCGATGATCATATCCACATCCCCGGATATCTCATGCACATTCTGGATATCTATTTTGCCATCCTTTACCTCTATCTTACCGTCAGACTGCGCATAATAAGCCTCGTCTTCACGACGGATGCCTTTCCCGCGCATCGGCGGAAGATCCCTGTAAAGTTTACCCTGCATAACGTTGCCGAGCACCGTACAGCCATCTACCGACTGTACCGCCTGATGGTAGATCGCCACTTTTTCACCGGCCTTAACGTTTTGCAGTGCATTGATGTTCGTATAATCTACAGAACCGTCTTCTCTGATCTTCGGTACGCCATATTCTTCCGGTGTAAAAAGATATTCAAAATAGCCGTCCGCGCCATCCTGTATCTCCCGCCCTTTGGCAACTAAAATCTCCCTGTTGTAAACCTTCTTCTTGATCATCGCGGACAGGTTGGACTGATGCAGTCCCTCTACAACGCCATGCTGATTCAGGTATGTGATCAGATCGTCTTTCGTATATTCCATTCCCGGTTCCGGAGGCATTAAATAAAGCCATGCAGCCATTTCATCCTCATCGACTTTCATGTAAGTCCCTTTGGCGAAGACACTCTCTTCTTCCTCTACCGGAATATCCGCTTCTTCGGGTACACTAAATTCAGGCTCAACCGTTTCTTTCAGTTTCGCCATCGCGGATTTTAATCTATCCAGTTGTTCTGAAGAAAATGAACTCACAAGACTCACCTCCTACTGCCTCTTTATACATTCTATAACAAAAGCACGCTTATTGCAATTGCAACTTTGTTGGAAATTTGTAAGTTTACTGTAATTGCGGTTCTACCCCAATTGTGTCAGACGTATGGTCACCTGTTCCATCATCTGGGTATATTTTTCCAATTTCGCACGCTCTTCGGCCACTTTTGCCTCCGGCGCTTTGGACATGAATTTCTCATTATGAAGCATACCGTTTACACGCGCAAGTTCGCCTTCCAGACGCTTTTTCTCCTTCTCTAAACGTTCGATCTCCTGTTTGATATCAACCAGTTCCGCAAAAGGTATATAAAGCACCGCATCCGGGATCACAACTGAGACCGCATCATCCGCAATGCCCGCGCGGTCTGCCTGTATCGTCACTTCGGAAGCGCCTGCAAGAGACGTAAAAAACAGCATTCCTTCGTCGAAAACACGCCTTACTTCTTCCTTGTTACTGACAACGAATACGGCTGCCTTTCTGGAAGGTGCGACGTTCATCTGCGTACGGACATTCCTGATCCCACGAACGGCTTCCTTCATCAGTTCGATCGCCGCTTCTTCTTCTGTGAAGCATCTTTCCTGCGTATATACCGGCCAGCGGGAAATCATAATGGATTCTTCCTCTGCCTGTATCGTGGAAAAAATTTCTTCCGTAATAAAAGGCATGTACGGATGCAGCAGTTTCAGCGCATCCATGAGCACGTTTTTCAGCGTCCACAACGCCGCGTTTCTGCCATTTTCGTCTTTTTCTTCCTTATTATAAAGACGCGGCTTCACCATCTCGATATACCAGTCGCAGAATTCGTCCCAAATAAAATCATATACCTTTTGTACGGCAATGCCAAGTTCAAAATGCTCCATATTGTCCGTAACATCCTGAATAAGCGTATTCAGCCTGGATATAATCCATTTATCGGCAGGCTCTAAAGACTCCTTAATCTTATCATATGAAGTTTCCCAGCCGCGCGCACCTGTTTTTTCTTCCGCCTGTTCCATATTCATCATGATAAAACGGGATGCATTCCATACTTTATTCGCAAAATTACGGCTTGCTTCCACCCTCTCATAATAGAAACGCATATCGTTGCCCGGCGCATTTCCCGTGATCAGGGTAAGCCGCAGCGCATCCGCGCCGTACTGATCGATCACTTCTAACGGATCGATACCGTTTCCGAGAGATTTACTCATCTTACGTCCCTGCGAATCCCTTACAAGTCCATGGAAGAGCACCGTATTGAACGGTTTTTCGTTCATCTGCTCATATCCGGAGAAGATCATACGGATGACCCAGAAAAAGATAATGTCGTATCCGGTTACCAATACATCAGTCGGATAAAAATATTCCAGTTCTTTCGTCTTTTCCGGCCATCCTAATGTAGAAAAAGGCCAGAGCGCCGAAGAAAACCAGGTATCCAGCGTATCCTCATCCTGCGTAAAGTGCGTGCTGCCGCATTTGGGACATACCGCCGGCATTTCTCCCGCCACTACGATCTCACCGCATTGATCACAATAATAGGCCGGTATACGGTGGCCCCACCAAAGCTGACGGCTGATACACCAGTCTCTGATATTGTCCGTCCAGTTAAAATAAGTCTTCTCCATACGTTCGGGAATCAGCTTGATATCACCGCTCTTTACCGCTTCTACCGCAGGCTTTATCAACTCATCCATCTTCACGAACCACTGCTTCTTAATTAACGGCTCGATCGTCGTGCCGCAGCGGTCATGTGTTCCGACATTATGGGAATAATCTTCTATTTTTACCAAAAGTCCTTCCTGCTCCAGTTCTTCCACAATCCGCTTTCTTGCCTCATAACGGTCTAAACCTGCATATTTACCGCCGTTTGCATTGATCGTCGCATCATCGTTCATAATATTGACTTCAGGAAGTCCATGCCGCCTGCCGACTTCAAAGTCGTTCGGGTCGTGGGCCGGCGTGATCTTTACGACACCGGTACCGAATTCCATATCAACATATTCGTCTTCCACAACGGGAATCGCCTTGTTGACGATCGGCAGCCAAACCTGTCTGCCTTTTAAATAGGTGTATCTTTCGTCTTTCGGATTGACTGCAACCGCCGTATCACCAAGCATTGTCTCGGGACGGGTCGTTGCAAACTCCAGAAATTCCGTCTTGCTCGGCTGTCCGTTTTCGTCTACGAGCGGATATTTGATATGCCAGAAATGGCCCGCCTGCTCCTCGTATTCCACTTCCGCATCGGAAATGGACGTATTGCAGACCGGACACCAGTTGATGATCCTGCTGCCTTTATAGATCCATCCTTTTTCGTGCATTTTACAGAAGACTTCCGTAACTGCCTTATTACAGCCCTCGTCCATCGTAAAACGCTCTCTGTCCCAGTCACAGGAAGAGCCTAGTTTCTTCAGCTGACCGATGATCCGTCCGCCATACTCCTTTTTCCATTCCCAGGCCCGTTCCAAAAACCCTTCGCGTCCAAGGTCTTCTTTTTCGATGCCCTCTTCTTTTAACTTCTCGATGATCTTCACTTCCGTCGCGATCGAAGCGTGATCCGTTCCCGGCTGCCAGAGCGCGTTATACCCCTGCATCCTTTTAAAACGGATAAGAATGTCCTGCATCGTATTGTCAAGCGCATGTCCCATATGAAGCTGTCCCGTGATATTCGGGGGCGGGATCACGATAGTAAACGGTTTCTTCGTCTCATCCACCTCGGCATGGAAGTATTTCTTCTCCATCCATTTCTCATACAAACGGTCTTCTATGCTCTTCGGGTCGTAGGTTTTTGCCAGTTCTTTACTCATGTTTGTCTCCTTTTCTATAATGGGTTTTGCAGGAAAGCAAGGCGTGGAGGCAGAGCGGGCAGGCAGGAGAAAAAGTTTCTGCTTCGAGGCACGCTCTCGCTCCATTAAAAAGCGCAGCAGTACTAAGTTCAAGCGGCATAAAATGCCACTTTCACTAAGAATAAAGTTACTTTTAGTAACTGGCGTTTTTAGAGGGCCCTTCAGCAGAAATCTTTTTCTCCTGCCTGCCCACTCTGCCTCCACGCCTTGCTTTCACCTCCACACAATGGATACGCAAAAAAACCCTCTGCCGGCTATTGTCAGCAAAGGGCGTAATGTACGCGGTACCACCTTGGTTTGTCACTCCGTGATTCCTGTCAGAATCTTATCCTGTAACGGGGATAGGGCGGGAACGCTTACTGTATGGGACTGCCGCATCATGAGATCTGTCATGATCATGGACTGCCCGGTTCGGCGTTCCGGTTCCAAAGCTACCTTCCGTAATCCCTCTCCGAAGCGTCCTCTCAGCCTGCGGCGCTCTCTCTGGCGGCGGATGACTACGTACTCCTCTTTGTCATTACCTTTGTGTTATTCGTTATAGTCAACTATAGTAAATTGCAATTTTTTTGTCAAGAGAAATGTTTGATAAATCTGCGGAAAGCCAACCCTGCCTTAACCCTTTTAATACAGATACCTCACGTCATTAATATCCGCCGGATTGACGAATACGCTGATTTCTTCTATCGTTAACCGGTTTATGGAAACCAGCTTTCCCTCTTTTAAATTCTGCAGGATCACATCTTTGGCTTCCATCATAAGCGCCAGTTCATCGTCACGCCCGCACCAATACCAGGAACAGAGAACTTTTTCCTCATCTTCATCCCAGTATGCATACGGCTCGATAATGTCCTCATTATATGTTATCTGAAAACGTACGGTATCTTTGGGTACGCTGCTGTCTGCCTGTAACCCATGATATTTCTCTGCATTCGGATAATACCGTTGCGATATCGTTTTCTCTCCGTTTTCCGTCTCAAATTTCACATCGATCGTTTCAGTCGTCATATTGTTACTGCCGATCAGCAGTTCACCGCCGTATTGCAGACCGCTGAATTCCATAAGCATCACACCGATTCCCAATCCACATACTAAAACGCCGAAACAAAATATCATGATCAAAATTATATGCAGTCTTCTCATAATCAGCAACTCTCCCTTTCTCCTGTGTATTCCTTATCTTCCAGGGCCTCTCCGGGCCTGTCCTGCGCCGCTCTCTCCAGAGTATCTTCCACCTCTTTTTCTCTGTTTTCTCCGGCATATTTTTGCGTATCGTTTCCGGTTTTCTGCTTCCTGATGATCATACTGAATACCATACAGGTAAGCGCACCGCCGCAGAGAATGGCTCCTATCATTGTGATCACGATGCCGTTAAACGGATACCCCTGATATAAGAAGATGACCGAGGTTCCCAGTCCGAATACTGCAAGCATTGTCATGATCCCGGTAAACAGGGAAAAGAACAAACATCCGCAGTTCCAAAATAATTTCATACATCCGATACAAAACTTCACAAACAGTCTCCATAACGTTACGATCCCGTGCCCGGCCGCCCGGAAAAATCCACCCGCATATCCCGTCATACTTTTCGTTCCTTTCTCTGTCGTTTTTCTTTTCTGTCCGGCTGTCCGCACCGTACTGCCGCTTTCTTCTGCGCCAGGCAGTGCCCCCGCCTGCAATTCCCATGCGGTTTCCATACCCTCTGCCAATTCTGCGCCACCCGCATCTGCAGGCAGATACCGCATATTTTCATGATTTTCTAAAAGATCTTTTTTCTTTCTGAAGGGACGGCCAATCCAACCGGCAAAAGCGATTGCTTTCCTGCCAAAAAAACCCAGGATGCGTCCGGCCGCCCGGATCATCTTAAAGAATTTTTCTTTCATAAAACGGCCAGACCGCATAAAAAATTTCCCGCCATCGGCAATTCCTTCTTTTACCTTCGGCAAAAGCGCCGGCTTCTTCTGAGTTCCGAAGTCCGGCTTCACATGATAAGCTTCCAGAATCTCAGCGGCCAGCTCCTCCATCGGCCCGAAATCCCGGATAGCTTCCTCTTCGCTCAAGCCTTTCTGCATCTTCATATCGATATGCTGGGCATATTCCGCCAGAATATCTTCCTGTTCCCGGTCCTCAAGTATTTTAAGATATTCTCTTAACTGCGTTAAAAATATTTCTTTATTCATGCCTGTCTCTCTCCTCCAAAAACTTGTTGACCCTCGTCTGAAATTCCTTCCACTCCGCTGCCAGAGAGTCTCTATACAGGATTCCCGCGGCCGTCAGGTGATAATATTTTCTGGGCGGTCCTTCGGACGACTCCCGCAGATAGGTCTCGAAATAACGTTCGTTTGTCAGTCTCTTTAAAAGAGGATAGATCGTTCCTTCATTGACATCGATCACTTCCGACACCTCTTCTACAAGCTCATATCCGTACATATCTTTTTGGCATACTGATTCCAGAACTATGAGTTCCAATACTCCTTTTTTAAATTGTGGATTCATGCTGATAACCGTGCCTTTCGCTTTGCCTCTTATAGTATTAGATTAAGCCTGCTACTATGTATTGTCAAGTACTAATTTTTAAAATATAGTAAAAACCGGCAAATAGAAAAATTACAGTCATTTTTTGATCAATAAACCATACTGACACTTGCCAATTCTGTCGAAATCCTGTACTATAATAAATAGAACACCGAAATAAGGAGTCCGCACGTTATGATACGTTACAGAGAACTGAGGGAAGAAGAAATAACCCGTGAACTGTTCAGCAATTTTATCCGTCACCAGAATGTCACGGACTGCTATCGAAAAGAAAACGGTTCATGGATCATAAAAAGCGCTCCTTTTGTGGACGACTGGTCGGAGGAGGACTACCGTACTTTAATTTCCTGTCTGCAGAACACCGTCCGTACCGGCGGTTACGTGAATGCCGCTTTTAGCGGTGAAGCTCTGAAGGGATTCGTTTCCGTTGAACCGGTGTTGTTTGGAGGCAGACAAAGATACCTTGATCTCTCAAGCATCCATGTATCGGAAGACATGCGCGGACAGGGAATCGGAAAAGTGCTTTTTTCCGCCGCCAAAAAATGGGCCAGGCAGCAGGGCGCCGGTAAATTGTATATATCCGCACACTCCGCCGTAGAAAGTCAGGCTTTTTATCAGGCTATGGGATGCGTCGAAGCGCAAAGTTATGACCAGAAACATGTTTCCGCAGAACCTTTTGACTGTCAGTTAGAATGCATATTATAAAAATATCATAAAAAAATAGACGATTGCGAAACGCCGCGTCTAAGAAAAAAACCAAGAAAGGAGGCTCGATACATTATGTTTGAATCAATGAACATGATCGTTGACATTGCTTTTGTGGCTGTCGCAGCAATTTGCATCATCAGCGCTGTTGTTAAGATGAAAAAGAAAAAAAATCAGGATAACGACAACGCGTAATCCTGATGCCGCCATAGCAGGTACAGCATCCTGCTATGGCGTAAATTTGTTCCTGTTTGGAAAGTATACGGCAGACAGCCGTATTTCTTTTTTTCTTTAACCGATCTCCCTGCAGATTTAAACCGCAATCTCTTTCGCCACAGTACTGGACACATTTCTGTCATCCGTTCTGCCAAGATAAATGCAGAAATAGATCTTTCCTTTTGCACTTTCCATAAATCCGGTAAACCAGGCATCCACAACAATGCCCTGCGCCTTGCCCATTCCTGTTTTGCCATATATGGAAATCTCCGTGTCATCCGGTCCCGTCACCGCCATAACCTGCTTTAGTTCTTCTTTCGTCTGTCCTGCATATACAGAATCTTCTCCGAAAATACGCTCCATCACTTCCGTCTGTTCTTTCGGCGAGATCGCAAGCGATGACTCGATCCAAAAGCCGGTCAGCGCCCGGTTGTTATTATTCGTGTTCAGACGCCCCTCCCAATCGGAAATGTCGCAGTTCCCGTATTGCAGTTTATGCAGTTCCTCTTCCATCAGCTCCTGTCCGATCTCGTCTATGACTTCCCTGAAATACCAGACGCAGGACTCCCGGAAGGCCTGTTCAAAGGCAAGATCCGTATTCCACTTTTCATTCCAGAATATCTCACCGCTCCACGCACGGGTAGAATCCGCCGGCTCTATGATACCGTTTTCCATGGCAATCAGAGACGATATGATCTTAAAGGTAGAGCACGGAGAGCGGCGGATCGCTGCAAGTTCTTCGTTATATATCCTGTATTGTCCCTGCGCGGCATCATAGAAAACAGCCGCACCGTTTAACCCTTCAAAATATGCCGCCCAGTCCGTTTCTATGATTTCCGCTTCCGGTTCCGTGCTTTCTGCCATGATATCTGCGGCTTTTTTTATCATGAACAAATCTGTTTTTTCATCGGCTGTTGATATGATTCCGCCCCGGAGAACAGGCTGCCTTTTGGTTATGCGGCCGGCGCAGCCTGTTAAGACAAGCACACATAGCAGCATGCAGAAGATTTTTTTTCTCATATTTTTATTGATTCGCTCTCATAACCCGGCAGGGATTGCCGCAGGCTATGGTATTGTCCGGAATGTCTTTGGTAACGACGCTTCCGGCTCCGATCACAACATTATCGCCTATGGTAACGCCCGGCATGATAATAGCGCCGCCGCCGATCCAGACATTATTTCCTATCGTGACGGGAGCCGTCTGCGTTTTGCAAAACTCAAACGAGCCGTCCTCTTTCGGTTCGCCAAAACGGTCTGCCGCATTCGTCGGATGAAATGCCGTATAGATCTGTACATTAGGCGCAATGAGCGCATTATCCCCGATACGGATCACATTATCATCCAAAAAAGTACAGTTCATGTTGACCTCACAGTTATTGCCGAAATAAATATTGTTGCCATAGTCAGCAAAAAACGGCGCGGTTATCCAAAGGTTGCTGCCCTTTCCGCCAAGCAGTTCCCGTAAGATTGTTTCCTTTTTCTCTGTATCCGCGGAATCGGTATGATTATAATCTCTCACCAGATCCTTCGCCTTGTGCCACCTTGTCAACAATTCCGCATCCCCGCAGTCATAAAGCTCTCCTGCCAACATTTTCTCTCTCTCAGTCATGATCTCCTCCATGTAATATTTATGAGGGAAACTGCCGCATAGTTCTTTCCTCTCGTCAAAAAGGATCAGATGCAGTACTCCGATTCTGAATATGATAACATATTCTCTGTCCGGAAGATAGTCATAATCTTCTAACAAGTCTGTTAAAACATTCATGATACAGTTTTCCGGTCCGGATCAATACGTTTGCCGGTACTTTGTCAAATTGAAATTCACCATTTACTTTATTGTTCAACAGCCAGTTACGCAGGAATTGTTTATCAAATGAATCCGGCAAAACCCCGGCTTCGTAACTGTCAGCATCCCAATATCTGCTTGCATCGGGTGTGAATATTTCATCAGCCAAAACGAGCTCTCCCTGTTTATTCCGGCCAAATTCAAACTTGGCATCCGCAATGATCAGCCCTTTAGAAAAAGCATATTCACTGCACATTTCATAAAGTCTGAAACAGTATTCTTCAATCTGCTCCGCCGTACCCTCTCCCAGTCCGGCTTCCACCTCTTTCATGCTGACATATTCATCATGTCCGACATCCTTTTTCAGCGCCGGCGTCAAAACGGGTTTTGCCAGTTTTTGCGCCAGTTTACAGCCTGCCGGCAGTCTCACTCCGCAAAAGTCCGCCCCGTTTCGGTACGCTTCCCACATACTGCCGAACAAATACCCCCGTATGACAAATTCAAAAGGAAGCATGTCCAGTTTTTCAACCATTACCGTACGGTCTTTAAAACAGGCAGTCCGAAAATACGGCGGCATATTTTCATTCCGCTCCTCTACGATATGGTTGGGAACGATATGCCGTGTTTTAGCAAACCAGAAATTCGATAACGAGTTTAATACGATCCCCTTATCTTTTATTGTCACCGGCAGAATGCGGTCAAATGCAGAGATCCTGTCGGTCGTCACGATCACCAGATGGCTGTCCGAAACGTCATAGATTTCTCTTACTTTTCCGCTATACACCGGTTTCATATGCTTCACCTTCTCCCGCTATTTTCTGGGCGATCAGCGTATCCATACAATGTTTATGGGGTGTGCCGCCGCTGTTGCAGTCAAATATTTCTTCTTTGCATGTATGGAAAAACCAGTCATGATAATATCCGAACATCTCCCCGGAATACCAGGGATGCCTTTTTTCCTCATCCCGCGTGGCATCCGGCGCGCGTGTGATAAAGGGTTTGCGCACAAATACATTCATTGCATTTACGCCCCTGTCCGCAGTATGTGCCTTTAAGCTGTCGCAGACCCCTTTCCGTTCGGCCGGCGGAAGAAAATGAAGCACTCCGCTGCTGAATATGATGTCATATTCGCTCTCAGGACGATAATCGAAAAGATCGGCCTTAAAAAATCTGACCTCAACCTGATTATGTTCCGCCAGTTTTTTGGCCTTTTCAATGCCCTGTTCCGAAATATCGAAAGCTGTCACCGCATAGCCGCATTTGGCAAAGAAAACCGCATCCTTGCCTTCACCGCAGCCAATGTCAAGAACACGGTATGGTCTGATAGGCGGCAGAATTTTCATAATATCATAACAAATGCGATTCGGCAGAAGTCCCCAGTAATACCCTTCCGTGTTATAACGGCTGTCATAATCCGTCACCACACTGCTGTAACCAAGCAGGGCGTCGACTGTTGTATGCAGCGCCGCGGCCAGTTTCGGCAGCATCAGAGTATCCGGATAGGCCGTGTTGTTCTCCCACTTGGATACTGCCTGAAAAGATATGCTCAGCATCTTGGCAAGCTGGTTCTGCGTAAGTCCCAGTTCTTTGCGCCGTTTGCTGATCACTTCACCTGTTTTCAATTGATCCATCTCGTTTTCCTTTCTCTTATATTCATTATCGCTGATTGCAAGACTGCAGATTGCTTAGCGCTGTTTCCATTTCATCATAGTGTACCGACATGACGATTGCAATAACGTAAGAAGAGAATGCGGCACGATAATTCGCCTGGTGGTTGAGTCGGCTGCGGTATACACGCCCCTGCTCCGCAGAGAACGATAAAACAGGGAAGTCATTCCTCCGGCCTGTACCTCTTTACAATCTCCAGAATATCCGTCTGATAGATATTGCCGCCCAGAACAGCTCCGTCAGCGGAAACGCTGACCGTACGGATATCATACAAATCTTCTTCATAGGGATCAATATACTTTTCTTCCGGATCAAAATATTCGCTCAGATATTTCAACGCATTTCCGCTTGGAAAGATCACGTTTCCTTCATGGGCCGGAACGCCGATTGCCTCGAACTCTTTCAGAATTTCCGCAGTACGGTTGTTGTACGGATTATCATTTTCCCGGCTGACCAGCCAGGCCGGATTGATGCGAAACGGGGTGCCGGTATCTTTTACGGCCATTGCAAATTCTTTCACGTAGCATAACGGAATCGTTTCCTGATGAAAGGCGTCGACGGACAATAGAATGCCGTTTACACCGCTTTGTACAAGCCTTGCCGCTGCCTCTTTGATCTTTTCTTTGTCCTTACAAAAAAAGCCGTTCGTGATAAGTGAACGTTCCGGAATGTTCATTTCCCGTGCGGCCGCGTGGATTTTGCATACCTCATCAAGATATAAAAGCGGTTCCCCGCCGAATGTCATAAGCGACTTGATCTGAAATTCGCTGCACAATTGATAGACCACCCCTTCTGCGGCTTCACCTTCGATATGTGCTCCGCCGAACGAATGCTCTCCCTGAGAGCAATGTTTACAACGTCCCGTGCAGGCGTTTGTAACAACAAACTCAATGCGGTTTATATTTTTCGTATATGGGTTTTGATGGCTCATTTTTTTATTTTCCTTCTCTGTCTTCTGTTTCTGTTTTCTTTCCGTTCGCTTTTTCCGATATCAGGTAGATCAATGCACCGAGAAATAACCAGAAAATCAACATCTTGATATCACTCACAACAAAATCATGTAAGTTCCAGTTTTCATATCTCCAAAAATTGGGGTCTGAGGGATCGTCATAAGCTATGTAGGCAATCGATGTGTTAAACATTGCAAAAAGAGCATACAATGTGGACCAGACCATTATCCGCCAGTATTTTAGGGGCCTCTTTCGTATTATGCTCAAAATAACGATAACGTCCGCCAAAACAGAAAGCAGAAATAATGCCAGAAAAAAATAAATCATAGTATTTGCATAGGTTTCGATACTCATGGGCGTACCCCCTTCCGTTTTAATCTGCGGAGCTTCCGGCGGCCTGTAAAACGATGTCTATGTATTCTGTCAACATCTGTTCAAGTAAATGCCGGTCATACTTCTGAAATAATCTCTTAGGTCAATGATCTCACACGCTATGCCTTTTCCAAATAAGTATAGCATGTCAAAAGATTCTTGTCATTTTTTACTTTCCCTGTTTCTATTCTTATAGTATTTTAATAGATACATCATTTCATTATAAAAGCCTTACCTGTATCCAACGTTTCATGGATGCAATACGACGCAGACAAAATCAGCGTGCACATTATGAAAGATATGACCCGCCGGGGCGCGGCTATCTCCAAGTGGGAATTAAGAACTCAGAAAGGATTTTGACCAGTTGTGCTTTGAAATCAACCAACTATTGCAAATCCGTTGAAACTATTATCTGCTTTGCTTATAATGGCATTGTTAAGAAAAGAAAGAGGTGATTATCATGCAGGTCGAAATTAAAATTGACAGTTCATATATTGACCCCAAAGTAATCATACTGACTGCTTCCATGACAGAAGATGTGAGTAACATTGCAAAAAAACTTTCAGAAAATGCCTCGCAAATAATTTCCGGGTATAAAGATGAAAAAATTGAAATATTGGAACAGACTGATTTGATTCGTATTTATGCAAATTCTGGAAAAGTTTTTGCAGTTACTAACAAAGGGGAATATATTCTTCGACTCAGGTTATATGAGATAGAAAATCGATTACCCTCTAATCAATTCATTCGCATATCAAATTCGGAAATTATCAACTTAAAAAAAGTCAATCATTTTGACTTGAGTTTTACAGGTACAATTTGCGTTAAATTATCAAATGGAATAACAACATATGTATCCAGACGCTATGTTCCAAAACTTAAAAAGATATTAGGAATATGAGGTGAATGTTATGAAAAAGAAAATTATTAAGCGTAGTCTTTTAGGGTTTCCACTTGGAATTACAATGGGCTATTTAATTACAATCTTGATTTCTCTTGGTTGGGCAAATGGATATTACTCGCCTTGTGTACCCGAACTCATATCAATTATGGGAAATGAAATCAATGCTGTCATTTTGCAAACAATTCTTTGTGGAATATTAGGTGTGGGATTTGCGGCAAGTTCAGTCATATGGGAAATGGATAGTTGGAGCATTGTAAAGCAGACAGGAATTTACTTTTCAATTATTTCCGTCATCATGTTGCCAATCGCTTATTTTGCATATTGGATGGAACATAGTATCGTTGGATTTTTAATCTATTTTGGGATTTTCGCTTTAATTTTTGTAGTTATATGGATTATACAGTTTGGTATAGGCAGATATAATGTAAGAAAAATGAATGAGAAATTGTTTCAAACGAAGGATAACAGAAATGAGTAAGCAGCAATGGATGCCATATCCTGTCTGTGGAAATAAAACGCGAACAATACTATATGAAAATCACGCTTACAGTCAGTAAATGATTATGTATGCCGCCGCTGTGGATAACGCCATAACGGCGGTTTTTCAATGCCTATCGGATATCTTTGTCAAAGGATTTTTTACGCTGTTTTAAGAATTTAACATTGTTTATTATATTCAAGTTCAGTGGGAAGATTTTCCCATTGATTTTTCGGAAGTGTTCTTGTAAGGATTAAGTTATAAGCAATAGTTATAAATATCAGAATAAATAGATGAACAAGGTGCTTTTCCATGGTAATATCTGTTTTATTTACAAAAATGCTAAGAGTGTTAATAGCAGAATGGACAATAATGCAGGGGAACAGACTTCCGCCACGATAAAAAATCGTTACAAACAAGAAGCCTACCGCAATCGCAAAGCAAATTTGACACAAATTAGCTGCCAAGTCCATACCGCTGCCATTAAATAAATTTATCAAATGTCCGACACCAAAGGTTACACTTGAGATAATGATTGCAGATTTTACATTCTCTTTTGCGATTGATACAAACAGGAAACCTCTGAAAATCACTTCTTCTAAAAATCCAACGCATAGCATACACGCAATATGGCAAACCGTTTCCGATAGCGAATAATTGACAGCAACACCATTCCAAAGATTTCCTGTTGCTAAGATAAAAAGTGGCACATAGTAAAGAAACCGACAGGCAGGAACAGGTGATTTACAAAGTCCATACCGTTCCTGTAAATTGTTTTTTCGGATAAAGGTAAAAAGAATAATGGTCTGTACAATACAAAAAACAGCACTTGCAGAGTATTCAATCCCTATTCTTTTATTTAAAGGATTTGCTAAAGATTGCAGAACACAATAAAACACTATCCATACAATCGCAAAAATCTGCTCGTTTTTCTCATATAACTTTTTCATTTCATTTCCTCCTGTATCGCTAATATCGCACCTGTGTATACCCGTTCCAAATGGGTTGTTATAAGTTTTTCATCATACTCCAATGAATTGTTGGCTATGATACTGGCATATCCATGTACGAACAACGCAAGCGTTATAAAAACCTCTTTTGTTTGTTCAATATTCATATCCATTTCTTCTTGCATTACAGAAATAACGGGTATAAGTTCCTCGGAATTTACCATTTCAAGCAAACTGTTGTGGGCGACAAACCCCGATTGAAACAGAAAGCGGAACAAATAAGGTTCTTCAATCGCAAAGCGGATATAATTTAACCCGATTCCAAGCATGATATCTTCTTGTGTTTCCGGAATGTTCATCAGATATTCCGTATGATATTCATCTGCTTTTTTATAAACAGCTTTTCTTAAATTTTCAATCGTTGCAAAATGATACATAACGGGCTGTGTGGAACAGTTCAGTTTTTTTGATACTGTCCGTGCATTGATGTTTTCCGCACCTGTTTTGCGGGCTACCTCAAATGCAGCGTCAATAACCATATCTCTTGTGATTTTAGGTTTTGGCGGCATAGTTTTTCCTCCTGTTTAATAATTTACGTTATATAACGATAATTATATTATAAGCCGCAAATCTGATTTTGTCAAATCAGCTTTTGGTAACAAAAGCCAGTAGGTACAGATTTACAACGCAATAAAGCCGCCAAATTCTATTACGGTTATCGGCAGGTTTTGCGGCGGCTATGCCCCCGCGCCCCCGACCTCTCCCAAGGAACAAAATGGAGTATTTGCGTCAATAACGCAACTCCCTTTTCGGAAAAGTGTTCCCTCTGCTCTTTTTTCATAACTTGGTGAATATTCATACATTTCTTAATTTTTTCCGCAATTGGAGTAACTGTGTTTTGAATTTTGCCTGCTGAATATGGGGAGAAATTAAAAAAAGACTATCTGTTTGATTGAGGTTCCTTAGATATTTATTTTAATTGGACTTAGTCCTGTTTTTTACTTTGGTAATATCCAAAACATATCATAGTCCAAATCCCGGGCACTACTGCATATCCGGCATTTACTTGTCCCTGATTATCAAGTACATAACAACCGCCTATAAATGTTAAAGTCAGAAAAACAATTCCTAAAATCAATGCTATCTTTTGGATCCGCCCTATCTTTTCTATAAGAATGACTTTTACTATCATGCAAACTGCCAATAATACAAGCGTTAATAATCCATTTATCAAAATGCCGGTATGCCATGGAGCAGACTGCATAGCATATAAATACGGATATTTTCTAAAATGCCAGTATTTATATAGTCCTGAGCCAATGAATATACCAATAAACGAGCCCATGATAATATTTAATATCTGATTTATCTTCTTTTTCATGGCTGTCCTCCTCAAAAAAATCTTTTATGTTATGCTATATTTTACTGCATATTTCAATGTATGTAAAATAGTAAGAACGTATTTTTATTCATTATAAATGTATATTTATAGGCTCGTTTTCAGTGGGTACACAATTCCGAAAAGGGAGCAACTCAAAAAAGAATTTGAAAAATAGGTTCCCCGATATATACTGGAAATTTCCGCAACTTCATCGGCTCCAGCCTTAGCGAAGGAAAAACTTTGATTTTTACCGGTGCAACCATAATTGCCCGTAGTAGTTGCGGCAATGTAATAGGTTCTTTATAGCAGGTAAGTATAATTATTGTTAAAATATATCTCAAAGGAGGTTCATTATGTCATTATCAAAAAAAATATATGAATTAAGAAAGAGTAATGGAATGTCGCAAGAAGCATTGGCTGAAAAAATAAATGTTTCAAGGCAATCTGTTTCTAAATGGGAGTCTGGCGAAACAGTACCAGAGATTGACCGCATAATAGAATTAAGTAAAGTGTTTAGCGTTTCAACAGACTACCTTTTATTGTCCGGTGAAGTAGAAACTTTGACAAATCGAACAAAGCAGTTAGAAAAACAACATGAGGATTTGCAGGAGACAATAAAAAAAGAGCATATTAAAAGTTTCCGTATATTAAGTAGCTGCTTCATTTATGCTATTGCATTAGCAGTTTTCTTTTTCCTGCAATTACCGCTGCCATATCTTGAGCCATTTGGAAATTCTCTGTCAACAGCCTTAATTGAATTAGCAATCGTTTTCTTTCTTGCGACTGCTATTGTAATAGAGGTAAATTTACAAATAGTGAAAAAGCACCTAATCACAATATTTCATAATGAGGATAATCAAGATGAAAATAAGGAAAGTAATGACAGGAACTAAAAAAATGCGGATAGCACATGTTTTTTCTGCAATATGTGCTATGTTGGCAATACTTCTATTGATACTATTATTTTACACCCCGTTATTTAATCCGGGACGCATTTATTATGACAATGACTTACTTTTTAATGAAAATGATAATTATCAATGTTCTGCAACTAATGGAACATTAATAACCCCTAATCACGAAAACAAAATCTCATCTGAAAATTTTTCGGGTATGCGAACAGTTTATACATTTGTTTCAAACGTGGATACGCAGATTTCAATTTCGTGGGATATCAATGTTAAACACGGAAATTTCAAAATAGTTTTAGTCGATTTGGAAAATTCAAAAATAGAACTGGTAATATGCGATGGAACAGATAGCAATCGTATAGATAGCTATCTGTTGTCTGCCGGAGAATACCAAATTAGATTTGTCGGAGATAGAGCAAACCTAAACGGAGAATTTTATATTTCAATGGATAGTCAATAGATATGTTTTCCAAACTTCTAAAGTGAATTATCAAACGTGAAACCTATTTCATTTGCCTCCGTTGCAGTAAACGTATCATACTTCCCGTTTGTATACTCTGAAATAACCTTACCCCAAAAGTTTTGAGCAGGTAAATTGTTAACCCATTGGGATATTTCCCACCCGCCATGAAACATATCAAAAATCTTCATAGCAGCTACCCTGCCAACTCCTTTTTGTCTGTATTTCTTCATTACAAAAAATTCAGCTATGCTATGAGGGTCTGGCAGATTATTATGTTCACAACAGGAACGCACTAAAACCAGTCCTGCAAGTTTTTCATTGACCCTGATAAAAAAAGGATGTCTGCCTTCTTCATTCCAATAATCATCAATATGCTCATATCCAAAATATCCGTATTCATTTATGTCATCATTGGAAAATTCTGAAAAATCATAATTATACAGTTCCAGCATCTGAATAAAAACAGATTTCTGTTCGTATAATATAGGTTCTACACGAATGTCCATACAATTTCTTCCTCCCTCTGCCTGGTCTTCTCCATGCAGTCCAATTAGCTAACCGCCCGGAGGAATTCCCACAAAACCGGGCAAAAAAATCACGTTCTCCACTCCACGATCTCTTCCAAAGCCTTTCTCGGTCGTGCCGCGGGCCTTTCATCCGCATAGCCTGCTGCCATCGCCGCAATCAGCTCCCCGTCGGTATTCAGCCAGCGGTTCAGCTCATCATAGGCAAAATAGGTATCGCATATCCAAAGACTCCCCAAACCATGTTCCGCAGCCGTCAGCGTCATATTTTCCATTGCCGCGCCGATCGACTGCGCATTACAGATTTCATAAATCCGTTCCTCTGCATCTAACTGCTTGTGAATATCTATTCCCAATGGATTAACTACCAAGATCACGACCGGCGCCTGTTCCATGATCTGTATCGTATATGCCGCTCCTCCATGATAACGCGCGCTTTCCGGTAAAAGCGGATGTATCTTTTCCCGCTCCAGACCTTCTTTCATAGTCTTAATCATATCCGTCTTGGCATTTCCTGACACTACTACAAACTTCCACGGCTGTCTGTTCTTAGAAGATGGCGCAAGACTTCCGGCCAGTAAAATTTCCTCTATTATTTTTTTATCAACACTAATATCTTTGTACTTTCGTATGCTTCGTCTATCTACTATAGTGGATAACATTTGATTTTTCCCCGCTTTCTTTTTCTTCCAGGTTCTATCTCACACACTCCAGACATTTCCCCGGATATCCTCACTATGTGCGATCACTGTCCATTTCTCGCTGCTACTGCCCGTTCTCCGCTCTATTGCTTTCTGCAAGACCTTCATATGTATAAGATGATTCCGCCTGCATATGGCAGAGCAGGTCGGTCACAAAATCCCAATACGTTCCCGTATCCACTTCCATAACAAATGTTGCACGGACCGTCTGGCCGGCGGCGGCTGCTTCGGCATCCTTCCATGTCGTCGTCTGACCGTATTCCGCCGCCGTTACATCGGTATTAACGGCCACGTACAATTCTTCTTTGTGCTGTATCACGGAAGGGTTCAGCAAAATGACGGCGGCAACCGCATCGGTACAGTTCATTTTGCGGGTCGATGTCCGTCTGTATTGGCTGTATTGCTCATCCAGCCACATTCTGGATATGCTTGTATTTTCCTTGTTATCCATTAAATCAAACACGGCTTTGTTCAGTACTGCCGATTCTGCGGCGTCATGCGGAACGATCGTTTGTGCCGGAAAGGCGCTGTTTAAGCAGATGGCAAAGGCTTCGGCGTCATAGAAAACATTAAAGTCTGCATAGGGTGTGTATGTTCCCTCTCCGTCTACGATCGTTCCCATATAGATGATTCCGGCTGTATTTTCTGCAAAATCTCCGTCTTTTTGGCAGGCCGCGGCTATATTGGTGGCGGCTCCTATCGAGAGGATCGTCACTTCGCCCGGATATTTTGCGGCCTGTTCTATCATATAATCCACGGAGCTTTGTTTCTGCGGCTCAGTCTGTGAATATCCCCATTTTCTGTCATAATCGGCGCCGAGGTCATGATATTTCTCCGGTTCTATATAGTTGTCCATATGATACATCGCTCCCCAGTGGTCAATACGGCCTACGATCTCCTCCTGCTCCGTCAGATCCCGGAATCCGCCGATCGGCTCATCCGTTCCCATATACACCGGAATGTCTTCTCTTCCTATCCGCTCCAACTGTGTAAGCGCTGAATTTGTGCCGGATGCCACGAAGGAATTTCCTCCCGTGATCGTCACGCCGAGCAGATCGATCAATCCGATCTCATCCGCCTGTATCAAAATGCTCATGCACATCGCGTCGTCGCCAAAATAGGTCATATCACAGTCCAGAATCACTTTGGGCACATTCCCATCGGCTAAAATCCCATACTGCTTCCGCAAATAATCGGCTGCCGCCTTATCATCCTGCGCAGAATAATGAGGAATTACCGTTTCCTTTTCATCCGCATTCGATCCCGTACCGTCACCGGCCTCCCCGCATCCTGCCAGCAGCAGACACGGAAGCAGGCATATACTTCCCAAAAGTAACCGCATTCTCTTCATCATGGCTTCTCTCCTTCTTTTATCCAGCACTATAGCAGAAAATGCTGCGCTTCTTCACCGTTTTCATACTTTTCACATCTCTTCCCCGCGTATGAGAGTAAGCCTGTGCAGCGCTCTGGTACAGGCGATATACAAAAGATTTCTGTCGTCTTCATCCGCATAGTTCTCCCTGTCTGCATCGCAAATAATAACCGCATCGAATTCCAGCCCTTTGGCCATATAAAGGGGTATGATAAATGTTCCCTGCAGATCCGTTACACTCTCGCTTTTTATGAATTGCAAATCGATTGCCGTTTTCAGTTTCCCGAACAGAAACGCTGCGCTTTTTTCGGTCTTACAAAGCAGTCCGATCGAACGAAATCCTTTTTCCCGGCATACGTTTACCTCTTCGACGATATGGCTGATGCGCGCATCCATGCTCTTTACCGCAATCACTGCCGGTTCCTCGCCGTTGCGGTTAAAGCTCCTGATCGCAGGACTGTGCTTAATAAACTGCAGACTAAAGCATAATATTTCATTTGTACAGCGGAAACTTTTATCCAACGTGATCAGGGAAGCTCTTTTTTTACGCAGAATGCTTTGTATCTGTTCATACAAAGACAGATCTTCCTGTTTGGCAAGCGTCTGGTGCATATCGCCGAGCACTGTAAATTTAGCGCCGGAAAATAACAGCGCAAGTATTTCATACTGAAGCGGATAGTAATCCTGTGCTTCGTCGATCACGACCTGTTTGATATCTTTGTAATCCTTTACGCCATATATTCGCAGGCACAAATACGCGACTGCCGCCGCATCATCATAAAAAAGACAGGACTGCTCCAGATTTTTCCTTGTAAAGCTTCGGATTTCTCCGATATCCTCTATAGAAATATTCTCCATAGGGTTGTTTTCCAAGAACATTTCCTCCTGCAGCAGATCATGCAAATATTTTTTATCATCAAATAGACGCCTGTATAACGATATAACGTCCAGTTTGGTGTATTTTTGCAGTTCCTGTCTGACGGCGTTTTTTTCTTCGCCGTTTTTTTGCTTTTTCCCTGTGCCGAAGATCAGTTCTATCACATAGTCCTCTAACTGACGCAGTTTCATGGCCAGTGGAGTTTCCATTCTGCCCGCTATTTTTTCCCGTAACTTTTCACTTGTGATAATCAGCTTCCCGTCGTAATAGATATCTTCAAACGAGATCCACCGGCGCGGTATGTCATACAGAAAACGTTCCAATACCGCTTTAAATTGCGGCGAAGTCTTCCATTCCATACTGCTTTTCATGATTTTCCGGCGGCGGGAATCGGTCAGCAGTTTCTCCAGGAATTCGTTTTTTGTCTGTATTTTCCGGTTCCGCAGCACCTTGCTTAGAAGATCTTCAAATACGGCGGAAACGACATTGCTTTCTCCAAGTTCCGGCAAAACATTGGAAATATACTGCTCAAAGATCGTATTGGGCGACAGGATCATGATATTGTTTGCCGCAAGGCGCGCCTGCAGTCCCTGATACATCAGATAGGCCGCCCTGTGAAGGGCGATGGACGTTTTGCCGCTGCCTGCAACGCCCTGTACCATCAAAAGATCATTTTCCATATCCCGGATTACAATATCCTGTTCTTTCTGTATCGTCTCTACGATAGATTTCATCTTTGCGGACGTGTTCTGCGACAAAAGCTGTCTTAAAAATTCATCGATGACCTGTACATCCGCATCAAAAAAGTATTCCAGTACGCCGTTTTTGATCTCATACTGACGTTTCAGTCCCAGCTTTCCCTGTATCCTTCCTCCCGGCGCGTCATAAAAAGCGTCTCCTGTCATAAAACGATAAAAAACGCTCGCAATCGGAGAGCGCCAGTCATACACATACATTTCCTGGTAAGCGTCTTTTTTCAGAGAGGAATGTCCAATATAAATCTGTTCATAATCTTCTTCCCCTTCAAAACAGAAATCAATACGGGCAAAATAAGGAGAGCGCACCATATTTTCCAACAGGAATATTTTATTTTCTTCCTGTTCATAATCTGCAATTTTGTCCACAACGGGATTCACATACTGGTTTAACTCCGCAAGCGCCTCAAAATCCTCTGACGACCATAGGTTCATTATGCCATGTACCGTATTTTCACGTACTTCCTTTTTGGCTTCTATGATCTGTTCTTTCTTCTCCTGCGCAGATTTTCTGGCTTTATCCAATTGTTCTTTGGCTATCGCGATCGTCTGTTGTAACCGCGCTTCCTCATATGCGGTCTGTTCCTGCTTATTTTCTGTCATATGAAATCTCCTCGTTTCCGTCATCTGTTCCGGTTTGACACAGTAAGACCCGAACAGATGGCTGCTGCATATGCGTCTATTTTATCACACTCCATATCATAGAAACAGTCTTCCCAATTTGTGCCTTTTATGATATGATAACCATAGAGAGAAAAGAAAGCGCAGGTTGTTGTACCTGTGCTTTCTTAGTGTAGCAATGCCGCACGCTTCCGCTTTACTTACTTTAATGTTCCTGCTTATATGTTGGTTAAATATCTGTCCCGATGTGCAATTTCGACTGCCGCAGACAGTTTGTTCCCGAGCGACGCAATAACATTCTGAAAACATGCTGCACAGCTCTGATCCGCCAGCGCTTTAAGATGCAGAAATGTCAGCACTTCGACCAGACAGGTCAATGCTTCTTCACCCATATAATTCTTCTGATATTCCGCACTTTCCCGCAAATACATAAATGTCGGATCTTCCAACCTCGGAAGCAATACGTTCTCATGATAACCTGCTCTGTTCTCCGGCGACAGTCCGTTATAGATCCCCAGATCATTTGTCAGGTACTGCTCCAAAAGGTGCGTGGATTCATGTAATAAAACTGCCATAAAAACTTCGCTGCCCTGCGCTGCCGCTTTTTCTTTGATCAAATCATAATCAAGCAGTATAAGCTGATTCGCCTGCTGCCCCAGAATCGGACTGCGGTCTCTTTTGACCGTCATTGCATAAAGCATCGCCGTTTCATTCGAATCATTGCGTGCAGCCACTGCCGCCCTGCCCTCTTCTACATAAGGATTTGCCACGATTACGGTCCGCACTTCTTTTTTTACGGCTGCCGCCTGCAAATACCCGAACCACGAATCGAGCGCCGGATTTCCCAATGTTTTGATCTCTGTACCGCCCCGGAACAGATACGCTTCCACCCCTTCAAAGCCATGAAATTCATAGGGCATGCCGTAAATTACTTTTTGATAACACATTTGCTTTGTCTCCTTTCATCTTTTCACAATTGCCCGTTTCACAATCACCTGTTTGGAAAGATATCTTTCCTGTCTTTATAATACGATATTATGATAACTACACGTTCCGCTCTCTCTGCGGCTTGATAAGATATTTTCATGATCAAATATTTCTGCCGAAAAGAGCAGGACGCTCTCACGTCCTGCTCTTTTGAACAAATTTATAAAAAAACATTTGACTCTTTCCGCATAATATCGTATTATGATAACTTTTTCTTTTTCCCTTCTTACAGTGCATGATATACCGGCCGCATTTTGTCGTATGTACAAATATAGCGAAATCCCAGACTCTTCAGCAATTCTCCGGCTTCTTTGATATAAGCGCCCAGATGCTCCGGCTTATGGGAGTCGCTGCCGATCGTGATGATCTCTCCCCCCATAGCGCGGTAGCGTTTCAGGATATCGCGTGCGGGTGTGGTATCCTTTAATCCATATCGGTGATACGATGTATTCAATTCGATCCCTTTGCCGGTCTCTATTACCGTTTTCAATATTTCCGAAATGACCGGCTCCGTTTTTTTAAACGGATAGATGCCGTTTTCGTCATATCTGGCAATCAGATCCATATGACCCAGAACGCTGTAATTTTGATATGATTTTACAAGACAGAGCAGTTCTTCGTAATACCGTTCGTTATATTCTTTCTGGCTCTTTCCCTGTTGGAAGTCCTGCGTCCAGAATTCTTTATCTTCTATCTGATGTACCGACAGAATGATAAAATCAAACGGATATCTTTGAAAAAGTTTTTCATACTGTGGGATCGTGTGCCTTTGCATGCCGAATTCCAATCCCATTTTGATCTCAATCTCAGCACCATATACAGCCTGCAGTTCTTCTATTTTCGCAGCATATGCCGGATAATCCACATTGACGGCAGGTTCACCGCCACGCCAGATGATCGGGCGGCCGCAGTCCCAATCATCCTTTACGCCATAATCCACATGATCCGTAAAGCAGATCGCCTCCATTTTCATGGCTATGGCATCTTGTACCACCTGTTCCATTGGATAAAGCGAATCGTCGCTAAACTGCGTATGCACATGATAATCCGCAAACATAAGCCCCTCCTGTCTAGAACGTCATCCGCTCTGCAATATCCGCCCAGGCCTCATCATCTATCTCTTCATTACGAAACAGCTTCTTCTTATCCTCGTCCGTAATCCTGCGGATCACTTTGCAGGGATTGCCTGCCGCAATACACCAGTCGGGGATATCCTTCGTTACTACGCTGCCTGCGCCGATCACAACCTGACTGCCGATATGCACGCCGGGGCAGACTACCGTGCTGCCGCCAAACCAGACGTTGTCTCCGACCGTCACTTCTTTGCCGTACTCATAAGCGGAATTGCGGCTGACAGGATGCACCGGATGTCCTGCAGTGTAGATCGCTACATTGGGCGCCATCTGGCAATTATCTCCGATCCTGATCTTTGCCACGTCAAGAAGCGTACAGTTATAATTGGCGAAAAAATTTTTCCCCACCTCGATATGTTTGCCGTAATCACAGTAAAACGGGGGATTCACGAAAGCATTTTCCGACTTTCCGAAAAGCTCCTTCACGGTCTCGCTGATCCCGTCAAAATCGGAGCGGTCCATAAAATTCAGCTTCTGCAGGATCTTTCTGCACACAAGCTGTTCCTCAAGAATACTGTCGTCCGAAATATACGCCAATCCGGCATCTCTCCGCTGCCTGTTCGACATTGTTTTCTTTGTCACTGTTTTTTCTGCCATTGTTTTATCCTCCTGTTATGATGATACTATATTTATGCTTTCAAAATCTTTCAAGATAGTCTATAATTTTATAACAATATTCTTTTTGGAAAATATCAATGAAAATATAAATATGCGCAGCGAAACATCTGTGAAATGCCGGAGGCGAGCTTCAAAGCTATGAATAAGCGAAAACAAAACAGAACAATCGAATTCTGCTCCACTTTCAACACGGACTTTTCAGAGACAATTGCCTATAACAATCCATTGTTTCCTGCATACATCCGCTACGGTATTCTTTCAGCCTACCCGGATTATTCCGCAGTCAGCCACTGGCACAATGATCTGGAATTCATTTTGATCAAAAGCGGAGAAATGACCTATAACGTGAACGGAGAGATGATCATTCTATCAGAAAACAACGGAATCATGGTCAACAGCAGGCAATTGCACTATGGCTTTTCACCGCAACGTCATGAGTGCGAATTCATCTGTGTCGTGCTTTCCCCGGAACTACTGCGGAGCAATGAATGGTTTTTTCATAACTACATCAAATGCATCACGGAGAATCCGGCCTGTCCATATCTTTTTCTGGAACGGGAAGGCTGGCAGGGCGCCATTCTGGCACAGATTGAGAAACTGTATCAGATCTTTGTCACTTGCACGGATAAAGAAGCCGCTCCTTATTTTGAAGTGATCACAGCGTTTGCATCCATTATGAAGCAGCTGTATGAAAACCTGCCAGTCAGGAACCAAATCAGTCAAAAAGAAGCATCGGAGCTTACTGCCGTAAAGAATATGATCTCTTATATCGAAGAACATTTTGCGGCGCGGATCACTTTAGAAGACATCGCATCTGCCGGAGCATGCTGCAAAAGCAGGTGTTCCCTGCTTTTCAAAAAATACCTGCGGGATACGCCCATGACATACACCATGAAACTGCGCCTGCAAAAAAGCCTCGTTTCCCTCCTGTCATCCGACGAGCACATTACCGCTATCGCTTTGGAACACGGATTCTGCGGGGCAAGTTATTATTGTGAGACTTTTGTAAAATATTATGGAATGTCGCCGCTGCAGTACCGGAAACAGCATGGGCATGAGGAAACAGACGGGTAAGCTCCAGATATTTTGACTATATCAGTCAAACAATATCTCATCCACCGTCACAAATTCATATCCCTGCTTTTGCAGTTCGTCGATCACGCGGAATGTCGCTGTTACGGTCGAAGCATAACTGTCGTGCATAAGAATGATGCTGTTTTCTTTGACTTTTGAAAGCACCTTTCTGGCAATACCATCGGCATCGCTTGAGCACCAGTCGAGCGGATCGACCGTCCAGAGCACAGGAAACATATTCAGTTCCGATTCAAGCGATTTTTCCCACGAGCCGTAGGGCGGACGCACGAAATTTACTTCTTCTCCCGTGATCCCGCTGATGATATCATTGGTTTTTACAAGTTCATTTTTAAACGTATCTCTGTTTCCCTGACTAAGCTGTATATGGCTGTAGGTGTGATTGCCGATCAGATGCCCTTCGTCCTGCATTCTTTTAATAATATCCGGATGCAGCTGTGCATGTTCCCCCGTCACAAAGAAACTGGCGCAGACATGCCGTTCCTTTAAACCGTCCAAAAGCTGTTCGGTGTAATACGGATGCGGGCCATCGTCGAACGTGAGCGCAACCTTCATCGCTTCCTGCTCATCACATTCCGTCATGACTTTTTCCACCGTAATGTCTTTCTGCGTGCTGCTCGTTCGCGCCTCTATTCTGACCTGTGAACCATCAGCCTGTTTTCTTCCCAGAAAATAGAAAAGCAGACTCACTGTCAAAACCACGCCGAAGAAAAAGAGTCGTTTTTTCCGAATATCCATGAATCTGCTCCTTACCGGTTATTCAATTATATATATGCCGTATCCGCACTTTTTAACACTGTCTGTTCATGGGAAGCGAGATCACAAAAGCCTTCACATAACCGTCCCGAACCGTTGTATCCAACGTCAGCTCTCCGCCGTGCATCCGCACGATCTTAGCGGAAATGCTGAGTCCGAGACCATTGCCGCCCCCGGTTCTTCTTGCCGTATCGCCTCTGGAAAACGGCTCGAAAATGCGCAGGGCAAATTCTTCCTCTATCGGCGTTCCGTTATCGGCAATGCGGATCTGCAGACTCCCCTGCGCACTCTCATACAGGCTGATGCCGATTTTGCATCCTTTCGGATTATATTTGACCGCATTAGTGAAAATATTGGTAACTGCACGTCCAAACTGCACACGATCGATTTCACAGAAAAAAAATTGTTCCGGTATCGATATCGCAAGTTCCATGCCCTTTTCCTCAAAATCGGCATATAAAAGGGCGATGTTTTCCCGAAGAAACTCTCCTGCCTCCACCTGTTCCGTATGCAGGGCAAATCCGCTGCTGTCCAGTTTCACATATTCGAATAAAAGCGTGATCAGCTCATCCATCCGCATGGACTTGGCATAAACGGCCCGTAAATATTCCTTCTTTTTCTCTTCGCTTTCTACAACATCATCTGCAAGCGCTTTCGCATAGCCGCACACAGTCGTAAGCGGCGTCTTGATATCATGGGCAATATCGGACAAAAGCAGGTTACGCTGTTTATCGTAAACCTCTTTTTGCTCCTTTTCTTTCTGCAGCAGTTCCTTTACCTTGTCGGAAACGCCTTTGTAGTACCAATAGGCTGCCAACAGATACGGCAGAAGCGTGACAAAAAACAACCCCAGAAAAACAAGGATTACGGCCAGTTGATAAAGCATGATGAGCCTGCGGTCGGTCACGCCTTGCAGGACCGGAGAAGCGATATCCAGGTACAATCCATTGCTCATATGCCGCCCGATAAAAGCCTGTACCCAGCCGGATATCGCTTCCGGCAGAAGTCTGGATGCCGAAAACAGGATCATCTGGAACATCAGGATCATCATGTTTCCTTCATCCGATATGATGGACAGCTGATCGATATGCAAAAGCCCGGACAAAAAGAAAACGAGCCATTTTTTGTAAATCAGATTAAGCAGTTCTTCACTGATAAAAATGAAAAGCATGCAGATAAAAAATTTTCTGATCAAAAACCATTTTAAGTCTTTCACATTTTCTCCTGTTATTGAATCAGGCTTTCCTATCCTCCAGGCGGTAGCCGAGTCCTCTGATGGTCTTGATATAAGCATTGCCGTCTTCACTCAATTTAGCGCGCAGTTTGCTGATACATACCATGATATTATTGTCCGATACAAGAAAATCATCTCCCCAGCCTTCTTCGAACAGCTGCTGTTTCGTGAATACTTTGCCGGGATTCTCCATAAAAAGTTTCATCAGTTTGAATTCCACGGAGGTCAGCTCGATGATGCGTTCCCCCTGCATAAGCCGACAGGATTGGATATCCAGAGTCAAATCCTGCACCCTGAGTTCTTCTGTCTGCCGCTGTCTGCCCGAACCTAACGCATAAAATCTGCGGATATTGGAATTGACTCTGGCCACAGCCTCTAAGGGCTGAAAAGGTTTGGTAATATAATCATCCGCTCCCAGGTCGAGGCCCAGAATCTTGTCGGCATCTCCGCTTTTGGCAGAAAGCATGATTACGGGAATATTGTTGTTTTCCCTGATATTGCGAAGCACCCTGTATCCGTCGATTCCCGGCATCATAATATCCAAAATGACAAGATCGATGCCATCTCCCAACAGCGCCGCATCCTGCAGAACAGACAGCGCCTGTGCGCCGTCTGCTGCCTCTACTACTTCATACCCGTCTTTTTCCAGATACAGATGCAGAAGATCACGAATTTCCGGTTCGTCGTCTGCAATCAATATTTTGTATGCCATATTCTATCCTCTTTTCCTGCGCCTACTCTGCATCTGCAATGATCTCACTGCCGATGCCGTTTCGCCCATTCACTTGCGGACGTCCGCTCTCCAATCTGCGGTAAAGGGATGCTCTCGTCAGCCGAATATACGGTCCGACATAAAAGATTTCCAGAATACCGCAGGTAATCGTACTGAGCATATGCCAGAAAATAAAGGAAATATCCAGTATAAAAGCATTCATTTTCTGTCCGTTCATCATACTTTTGCTGCAGGAAAGCACTTCCTTATAGGGCATATCCGGATTTTCCGCCAGAATAAAGTCTACCATATAATATTGATACTTCATATAAATACCGGGAATAACAAAACATAACGTTCCCAGGAAAATATGCAGGTCGCGGAAAAATGTTGTTTTTACACCGTTTTTGTAATTATGATCAAACGTGTATCCCAGTGCAGACATACTTCCTGTGCCGTCAACACTTTTTAACATAAAACGTTCCGCACCGATACACAATGGATTCACTACGAACACATCGATCAGAATAATGATGAAAAATGAGGTTATCAATATCGTTAACGCAACCACGACCCAGACAACCAATAAGGCGATATCTACTTTTTCCAAGTCTGACAGCATCTCATCGACGGCTTCTGCCGCGGCATCTCCCACCGCCTCCGCGATCTCATGGATCGAACTTGTCTTATGACCGCCGACAGTTTCGATTTCATTCCTGATCGCTTCCGCCTCGCTCTGTCCGATCAACCCTTCATTTTCCATAAGAATGAGCTCCGTGTCGTCACTTCCATGACTGGTAACCGCATTGCCAACTGCGGCAGGAGAATTGATTCCGCCTCCAAGGATCAACAGCATAAACGATACCAGCACAGCCTTCCAATAGTTTCTCTTCAATGCCTCTTTGGCATTTTCTTTTAATTCTTTTCTCGTCCACTTCATTCTATTTGTCCTTTCTGTCTGCATTACATTTATTTACTTGTTACAAACAGATTATCATGTCATTCTTAAAGGAAAACCTGTAAAACCTTAACAAAACCTTATTTGTTCTATATATATTGCTTCAAATTCTTCCTGCTTAGCCAGATTGATATGCTCTGTTTCATGCAGATAACCGGCTAAAACATGTTCTTTCATTTTCCCCGTATACAGATCCCTTCCTAATAAAAATGCGCCCGCCAAAGAAGTGTTGCCGACTGCCGTTACAACATTCCGCAAATATGCCGGCAGCAGACCGATTTCAATTGCCGCGGCAACATCCAGATAATAACCGAAACCGCCTGCAAGATAAACTCTGCCGATTCTCGGACAGCCCATTCTTTTATATAAAATCTCTACGCCTGCCCGTACAGCGGCTTTGGCCATCTGCAGATCCCTGATATCTTTCTGCGTCAGATAAATCGCTGTATTGTCCTGAGGTGTTCCATCCTCTATAGAAGACGCATCCCTGCGCGATATGCCGGATGCTCCGCGGCCGATTTCTGTTGACCCATCCGGCCAATGTATGGTAATCCCCTGCTCAAAATAGGGTTCTGCCAAAAGTCCTGTTTCGTCAATTATTTTTTTCTTTAACAATTCTGCTGTGACAGCGACCATATCGCTGCCCTGTACTGCCGCTCCCGCACCGCCTTCAAAAGCAGGCCCCGCCGCAGCTGCCGTTACGATCATGCGTCTGCCGTCCGTTATGGCCATCTCACCATTCGTCCCAAGATCTATGAAAAGCACGGCCTCCTCTTCCTGTCCGCAAAATGCCGCCTCTCCGGATCCGTACAGCATATGACAGCAATACAGGCCGGCCACGATATCACCGCCCACAAAAGCGCTGATGCCCGGCAGAACATAGACCGGAAACGGCATCTTGTTCCGGTTCTTTCCGACCGGCATCAGCTTCTGCAGGCTGATATCCTCCGGTAAAAAAGGTGCGCTGCCAAGCTGCTTCGTAGAAAATCCCAGCAGTAAATGCGTCATTGTCGTATTCCCTGCAATGCACATACAGCATATCCGTTCCGGCTTCGACGCCGTTCTTTCGGAAAGTGTCTGTTCGAAATGCTCCGTTCCTTTCCGCAATACCTGCCACACACTGTTTTGCAGTTCCAATGCCTGTCCGTTATTCGCTGCCTGTATTCTGGACAGCACATCAGCGCCATAGCTTCTCTGCGGATTCATAGCGCAGTACGTATCTTCTATACGTCCCGATTCCAGATCCACAAGCTGCATGGCAATCGTCGTTGTTCCCAGATCGACCGCGATTATTTTCATGCCGCCGGCAGTATGCTGTTCGTTTTTCACCTGACTATAAAAGTCAATTTTTTCCGACATTCCTATCACATCGGCTACAATGTTAACGGAAGCGTCTTTCGGGAAATCCAGACGAATGACACAATCGTTTTTCGGCTTTGCCATACAGGCCAGGCGAAAACCCGCCCGCATCTCTTCCGGGGAAAACAGCTTCCGCTCGATACTCGTCGGGAGCGGCGCCGCTTTTAGAAACTGTACACGACACCGTCCGCATACCCCTCTTCCGCCGCAGAAATTACCGGAAATCAGATGATTTTCCAAAAGCGTTGACATCAATGTCGCATGCAAATCAAGTGTCACTTCCACCTTTGCCGGAACATTTTCCTGTGTTTTCCTGCTGTCCGTTCTGTTTTTCAAAACACCGTCCCGTTGCCCTTCCGGTTCTTCCATTACAATCGTAAGCATAACTGACTCAGACAAATTGATTTCTCTCCTTATCATAATGATAGTCGATAGACGCCAGTTTGTCGGTAATCTCCTCTTCACTGACATCCAGATCGTCACAAAGATTTTGCAGGCTTCCATAAAAGTCCCGCAGTTTTAAGTTTACATAACTAAGAAGCATTGCCGGATCATTTGGTATCATCAGATTATTTCTCCTTTTTGTTTCATCGTTTGCAGAGTAGAGCAAGAACCGGAAGAGGACAGGGCCGGATGAAGGGACCGGAAAAAAAGTTTCTGTTTTCGGGCACGCTCCCGCTCCGTTAAAAACGCAGCGGTACTAAGAATTTTGTAGTGCAAGCACTCCAAAATTCAAGGACCGGCGTTTTTAGAGGGCCCTTTAACAGAAATCTTTTTCCCCGGTCCCTTCATCCGGCCCTGTCCTCTTCCGGTTCTTGCTCTACTCTGTGATCATTTCAGTTCCATTTGCACCGAATACTGATTTCCTTCCGCATGCACTCTGGCCATACTGCCGCAGACAAGCGGCATCATCGGCGACAGATGTCCGATATCCAGATCCATAATCACAGGCACATGATACTTTTCGACCACTTCGGTCACTGCCGTGTACTGATCAAGTCCCATCATTTCCTGTCCATAGCAAAGCGGCCTGCCGATCAGGAATCCTTTACAATGTGCAAACCAGCCGGCGTGTTCCATCTGCCACATGGCGCGGCGGATACTCATTACATTCAGGTCACATGCCTCCAGAAACCACAGAATGCCATCGTCTTTATAACGGTTGGTAAATTCACATACCTTGTCATACTTTGTTCCAAGCAGATTAACAAGACAGTCCATACAGCCGCCAAGCAGCCTGCCTTCCACCTCCAATGCCGTATCCGGGAATTTCCGGATCACGGAGGGTTCCGTCACATGATAGGGCAATAAAGGATGTTCTTCATCTTTTAAAGATTCCCTTTCCCACTTGTCATATCCATGCAGACAGAGATTTTTCCCTGTTAAAACGCCCATGGCGTCCCGCAGCGACGGATGCTGCGGCTCCATACCGAATGCGGCTGCACAGGGTCCGTATATGGATGCCGTGTCGCATAAAGTCGTCAGCAGAAATGTCATATTCGTATTATCCGAAAATCCCATATACCATTTGGGTTTGGCCTGTTTTATTTTCTCAAAATCAACATAATCCAAAATTTCACACATCAGCTCCCCGCCGCCGCAGGAAATGATACAGTCATTTTCATCGCTGCAGTAAGATTCCTCCAGCTCGCTTCCGCACTTTATCGGCGTGTTGCTGATGCCGATCCCTTCCTCTGCATAGCAGTTCGGTCCAAGCTGCAGCTGGTAACCTTCCTCACGCCATTTCTTCTGGGCATTCATGAAGGCAGTTTTATATGGTTCCGTCGCACAGCCAAAAGAGGGGGCTGCAAAACCGATCGTACCGTTTGGGGATAAAAAATCAGGATATTGCATAAGTATTTTGTCCTTTCTAAGTCATTTACAGCGGGCAGACACGAAATTCCGTTTCCGCTCATCTTCATTTTCCATTGTCATATGAGGCCGTACCGCCTGATGTAAACATTATACCTGTTTCTTTTTGCAAATGCCATCATTATTATGCTTCTTACCGCCAAAAGAATCTTAATGACCGATACTGCCTAAAAATGAAAAGCAGGAAGGAAAAACAGATGCCGGAAGAACCTCTTTAAATTCTTAGGGCATCTGTTCTTTATCCTGTTTTTATCGAATTTGCGCTTTACCAGTTTACGGCTTTGTTCGTTACGATTTCTTCTGTGCAGTCAACGCGCCGTTTTCTACCGTGATCAAAATAATGTCCTTCGCACTCACTGCATCGGCCAAAATCAACTTCGCCGACAATGTTTCCACATACTTTTGAATATAGCGTTTTAACGGCCTTGCACCGTATACCGGATCATAAGCATTATCCACGATAAACCGTTTCGCTTCTTCCGTCAGCTCTATGGTAAGCTCCCTGTCTGACAAACGCTCGTTCAGATCGTCGATGATCAGCCGGATGATTCCTCCTATGACTTCTTTGGTCAACGGTTTGAACAGGATCGTCTCGTCCAGACGGTTGAGGAATTCAGGCCGGAAATGACTGCGCAGATCGTTCATCACCATACTTTCCGACTCTTCTTTGATATTCCCATCCCCGTCTATGCCATCAAGTAAATAGTCTGCGCCGATATTGGACGTCATGATCAGAATCGTATTTTTAAAGTCTACCGTCCTTCCCTGCGAATCAGTAATGCGGCCATCATCCAGCACCTGCAATAAGACGTTGAATACATCCGGATGCGCTTTCTCAATTTCATCAAAGAGCACAACCGAATAGGGTTTTCTTCTGACTGCTTCGGTCAATTGCCCGCCTTCTTCATAACCTACATAACCGGGAGGCGCTCCGATCAGCCTGGATACAGAGTATTTCTCCATATATTCGCTCATATCGATACGAACCATGTTATTCTCATCATCAAACAGAGAAGCCGCCAGCGCTTTGGCCAGTTCCGTTTTCCCGACGCCGGTAGGCCCCAGAAACAGGAATGACCCGATCGGTTTCGTAGGATCTTTGATGCCGGCCTTGGAACGGATAATCGCCTCCGTTACCTTTGTCACACCCTCCTCCTGACCGATTACACGCTTATGCAGTTCTTCATCCAGATGCAGTGTCTTGTTCCTCTCGCTCTCTGTCAGTTTTGATACCGGAATACCCGTCCAACGGGAAATAATCTTCGCGATCTCTTCATCCGAAACGCTCTCATGCACAAGAGAAAGCTCCTTATGCTTCACGTTCTCCTCCTCGATCTCAAGCTGCTGTTTCAGGGAAGGCAGCTTACCGTAACTTAACTCGGCCGCCCTCTCATAATCTCCTTCCCGTTGGGCGATCTGGATCTGATTGCCGGTCTCGTCGATTTCCTCCCTGATCCTGGAAAGTTTCTCGACAGAAGCTTTTTCATTCTCCCACTGTGCCATACGGTTATCCAGTTCCGCCTTTAACTCGGCCAGCTCTTTCTGCAGATTTTCCAGCCGTTCTCTGCTTAACCGGTCGTCTTCTTTCTTCAAAGCAGTCTCTTCAATCTCAAACTGCATGACTTTTCGCCGCAGTTCGTCCAATTCCGCCGGCATGGAGTCTAATTCTGTTTTGATCAGCGCACACGCCTCATCCACCAGATCGATCGCTTTATCGGGCAAAAATCTGTCGGAAATATAACGATGTGAAAGCACCGCCGCGCTTACGAGCGCATTATCCATGATCTTGACGCCATGATAGACCTCATAACGTTCTTTGAGGCCGCGCAGGATCGATATCGTGTCTTCCACCGTCGGCTCTTCCACCATAACCGGCTGAAAACGCCTCTCCAGTGCGGCATCCTTTTCAATATACTGACGGTATTCATCCAGCGTCGTCGCACCGATACAGTGCAGTTCACCCCTTGCAAGCATAGGCTTCAGCATATTGCCGGCATCCAGTGCGCCATCGCTCTTGCCGGCGCCTACGATCGTATGCAGTTCATCGATGAACAGGATAATCTGGCCATCGCTGTTTTTCACATCATCCAGCACCGCCTTCAGACGTTCCTCAAACTCGCCCCGATACTTCGCGCCTGCGACCAATGCTCCCATATCAAGCGCGAAGATCTTTTTCTCCTTTAACCCTTCCGGCACATCTCCACGGACAATACGCTGCGCAAGACCTTCTGCAACCGCGGTTTTACCGACGCCGGGTTCTCCGATCAGTACCGGATTATTTTTGGTCTTTCTGGAAAGAATGCGGATCACGTTACGGATCTCATTATCCCGCCCGATAACCGGATCCAATTTCTGGTTTCTTGCTTTTTCCACCAGATCCTGTCCGTATTTCTCAAGCGTATCATATGTCGCTTCCGGATTGTCGGAAGTCACTCTCTGATTGCCCCGCACGGTAGAAAGCGCCTGTAAAAAGCGTTCCCTGCTGATAGCGAATTCACGGAAGATCTCTTTTATTTCCTTATTCGGATGCTTTAGCATCGCCAGGATCAGATGTTCTACGGAAACATATTCGTCCCCTAACTGTTTGGCCTCATCTTCGGCCGTTATCAAGGCTTTGTTTAAATCAGCGCCGATATAGACCTGTCCGCCCTGTACTTTTACACGCTTCTGCAAAGCCTGCTCCACACGGTCTAAGAAATATTCCTTGTTGATCTCCATTTTCTCAACCAGTTTCAGAATCAGGCTGTCTTCTATTGTAAGAAGGCTATAGAGAAGGTGCTCCTGCTCGATCTCCTGATTGCCGTATTCATAGGCGAGTTTTTCGCACTGTTCTACTGCCTGTATGGATTTTTGCGTAAATTTGGTTACATTCATAATAGCCCTCTGCCTCCTTTTATTTCTATTTTAAATCCTATCTGTTCTAGTTACAGTGTAACAATAATACATTTTGTTAGCACTGTCAAGAGGTGAGTGCTAATAAATTTATTAAAATTTTGCAAACCCAGTGTTTATGCAGGTTTGCATGCAGTATGCCGTAGGTTGTGGGTTACGATTCTCGGAAGAAGCTCCGCCTTGCGCTGTTCTTTCTTTGCCTTGCTGACTTCTTACTGTTTCATTTTTTGCAAGATCAGCAATAAACTCTGGACGGTACAGCCACATGGGACAGTCTATCTTATCCCCATGAAAATGGGTAAACAGTTCCGGCATAGCGTCCCGTCCGAGCAGTTCAAACAGTTCTAAATAGCTGTCATTCAAAGCTTTCTCTTCATTTCCCTCTACATGAAATGCCTCGTAGACAATCTCATCGTTTATATTGTTAAAATCAATATTGATCAATCATTTTATGATAAGCGTCCTCTCCATCTTGCGAAAGGCTAGATTGTTCCTGATTTCTCGCTCCATTATCATATTGCCGTTTTCTACTACTTTATCATCAGCAATACCAAGCAGGACGTTGGCGTTAATATCCAGGATCTGGCAAATCAATTCCCCAATGTTTTCCATTTCCAATCGTTGCATCAATCATCAATTCCTTCATATACCCGCTTTTGCACCCTTCTTGGCTATCACGCAGTACCAGTCTGCTTCCTCTATTTCTACGCTTTGTCCACATGAGGGAAAGGGCAAGAGCCTAATCTCACTATATCCCATTTCCTTTACTTTCCGTAACAGCATCTCTTGCTTAACTGGAATATAATGCTCTTCGAACTTCTCTTTGTGGAATATCCTGTTCTCCTTTTCAAATGTATATAGCAGATGAAATGTCATTGTACCGTCATTTTCATAATCCCATACTTGTATCAGGTTAATCCTCGTATCGTCTTTGAAAAAAGGATTATACAGATAAAACCGCTGTCTGTCCCGTAATATCTTATCCCAATTCCTAATATCGAAATACAAGTAACCGCCAGGGTTCACCAGTGAGTCCATCTGCACAAGCGTATCCAACACATCTTCATTACTCACATACGGCAAGGAATTCCCGGTGCTGGCAACACAATCGAATTTTTGCGGAAACTGATGCGACACCGTCCTAAAATCACAGCACTTTAAATCAATTGCAATGTTTTTGGATACGGCTTTCGTCTTGCATTTTTCCAACATTATTTCGCTTAAATCTGAACCGGACAGACGAATCCCTAACGCTGCTGCCGGAAGCGTCACATTGCCAGAGCCAATGCTGACATCCAATAATGTCTCGATTTTGCAATCCTTTAACACGCTCTCCCAATGCTTCTGATAAATTAGCGACCTGCTTTCGTCTTCCAATAAATCATAAATTTCCGCTCTATCATATATACTAGCCATCTAAACCTCCTTAATTATAAAAGAATAGCCATGAGCAAAACTCTACATATTCAGTATTTATGCGGTTTTGTAGGCATGGCAAGCCTCTTTTATCACTCCAAATTTATAGTAACAACCAGCTCCAAATGGTATAATTAAGTTGTCAAATCAATCCACCGAA
>ERZ808040.120-NODE-120-length-76358-cov-8.382533_pt1 | contig 76358 bp, 66 predicted proteins | sample MGYA00380191_ERZ808040 | MGnify/ENA primary metagenome ERZ808040 (study PRJEB31490, sample SAMN06133395) | mouse gut metagenome | isolation source: J6 | host: mice | place: China: Chengdu | collected 2015-05 ...
CGGTATCTACAAATCCTGGATCTATATCTACAAATTTATCAACTATATCTACAAATTTATACGCACTTCCTACAAACCGGGTGATTTCCTACAACTTTGGGTGCGGTATCTACAAATCCTGGATCTATATCTACAAATCAATTGGAGATACCTACAAATTTATACGCACAACCTACAAACCGGGTGATTTCCTACAACTTTGGGTGCAGTATCTACAACTTCTGGATCCATACCTACAAATTTCTACGCACTATCTACAAACCGGGTGGATTCCTACAACTTTTGATGCGGTATCTACAACTTCTAGATCCATACCTACAAATCAATCGGAGATACCTATAAATTTCTACGCACTTCCTACAAACCGGGTGATTTCCTACAACTTTGGGTGCAGTATCTACAATTCCTGGATCCATATCTACAAATTAATCAACTATATCTACAAATTTATACGCACAACCTACAAACCGGGTGATTTTCTACAACTTTAGATGCGGTATCTACAATTCCTGGATCCATATCTACAAATTAATCAACTATATCTACAAATTTATACGCACTACCTACAAACCGGGTGATTTCCTACAACTTTTGGTGCGGTATCTACAAATCCTGGATCTATATCTACAAATTTATCAACTATATCTACAAATTTATACGCACTTCCTACAAACTCAAGTAGGATTCCTACAATCCTGCTTGCTGTTCATTTCCTCAGATGGTTTATTTTGATTCAGTAATATCTTCTATCCACAATAAAAAAACCTCCCCATCAAGAGGAGGTTTGTGCGTTGTTATTGAATTGCTGTAAATTCGCCAGTTGCTTTTACATTGAATGTAATGTAATCGTCTTGATAAGTTGCTGCATACGTTTTATCTGTATTTTTCTCATACGCAATGATTTCTTGATCATTTGCAACTTTTGAATCATCTACTGGTAACGTAATATCCATATCTGTTGTGAATTTATTGAATTGCTGTGCAGCTTCTCCAATACCTTTTTCTAATTGGAGAATATACGTAGCGGATACTGCGCTTTCGATAGCAGCTACTTGCTCTTTTAGAGATACAGTCACATCGTCACGTACTGCTGCCGATAATTGGCGGAAGACTGTTGGTTTCATCGAGAAGCTTGCATCGCCATACGTAAATGTTACGCCTTTTTTCTTGGTCGCAATTTCTCCAATAATTTCTTTTGAAAATTGAACTGCCGTGCCTTCTTGATTTGTTGGAATATCTAGCGTAACAGTTGCTGCATCTTTATTCGCTAAATCATCTGCGATATGCGCTTCTGTTACAGTAAATGTGCCTGGTGTCGCTTCTTCCCCTTCGTCACCATTTCCATCGCCACCTTCAGATGCTTCTGTCACTTCTAAATAGACAAATGTTGTTTCTTCATTTGGAATTGTTACAAGCACTTGTGTTTTTCCTGTGTCATACGCTGTTAGCAAGCCATTTTGCACTTTGGCAATGGAATTGTTCACCACTTTAAATGTTGTTGAAATTGTTACATCTTTCTCAACGACTTCGCCATTCGGCTTTGTCGTCACTTCAGTTACTTTCAATTGTTTTTGCTCACCGACTGCCATTTGTACATTCGTTTCGCTGAGCTCATATGTGACGAGGTCTTGCGGGACTTCTTTCACTTCTAAATAGACGAAAATCGTATCCTCACCAGGAACTTTTACACGTACTTGTGTTTTTCCTGCTTGGTGTGCAGTGACAAGGCCTTTTTTAACTGTTGCGATTTGATTATTCACCACACTAAATTTTGTTTTAGGTGTAATATCTTTTTCAGTTGTTGAGCCATCTACCTTTTCTGTTACTTCTGTTACAACTAGTTGCTCTTGCTGCCCTACACCTAATGATAAATCTTTCTTACTCACTTTGTACGTTACGATATCTTGTGGTGCTTCTTTTACTTCTAAATAAACTAAAATGGTATCTTCGCCAGGGATTTTCACGCGTACTTGCGTTTTTCCTGCGCGATGTGCTGTCACAAGGCCTTTTTTAACCGTTGCAATACGATTATCGACAACATTGTATTTTCCTTTATCTGTTACATCTTTATAAAGGACAGTGCCATCAGGTTTTACGGTTTTTTCCGTCACAATTAATTGCTCTTGCTGGCCTGTACCAAGTTCTAAAGATTTTTTATTGACTGCGTACGTTACAACATCTTCCGTTTTCTCTGGTTCTTTAACTTCAACTGGAATCAGTTGTGTAAAGTCTTCATAGCGTACCGTAACTTCTGTTGTACCGGCAGTTAGTGCTGTTACATGACCACTTTCAACTGTCACAATATGATCATCTGCACTGTCAAAAGTTGATTCCTCCGTCACATCGACTTCCACTGTTGAACCGTCCTCGTGTGTCGTGACTTCCGTTACAGTTAGCTGTGTTGTTTCGCCAACTTCTAATGCTAACTTTTCATGGTTAATTTGGTAATGAACACGGTCTTCCGCACCTTCGTAAACTGTTTTAGTTTGTTGATTACCTGCTGCATCTTGTACATGTATGACAACACCCGTCACACCTGTTACATCCAGATCTACCGAGAAGGTACCATCTTGTTCTATTTCAAATGGTACTGCTTCTTCCTCTTTACCCTCTTTCGTTACGATATACGAAGCTTGTAATTTTTCATTGAGGTCATAATCCATGCCATACTTTGCCAGTTCTTCATTGAATGCAATGTATGGGTCTGAGAGTTGTCCAGTTAGTTTACCATCCTCAACAGTTCCTTCAATTTCTGGTTTTGTAGATTTTACAATGACTGGTCCAACGTAATCACCAATTGTCGGTGGGTTACCAGACATTGTTAGCGCTGTAAAATCAATCGTGTATAAGCCATCTGGAATCGTTTGTACAGGTTCATTTGCTGCCCAAGGCTTATACTCGCCATCAATATCAAGTTTGTATGAACCGGCTGCTAGCGCATTTGAGGCATGCAAGTAACCGATATAGCCGTCACCGTATTCACCGCCTTCAGGATTCATAATATCCCAAAGTTCAATATAGTTCGTCGCGACATCACCTGTAATTGTAAATGTTAATGTTGACGTGCTCTTGACGTCTTCATGGAATGAAAGATCCGTATTCGTCAGTGCCATATCTTGAATCGCTGTCGGCGCTTCTCCACCAAAGTCAGCTGCGAATGGTAATGACACTTCACGATCGCCATTTTGGATATGAATATATCCTAAAAACTCATCACCATTTTCTGTTGATGCTTTAGAAGCTGTTAACGTCACATTTAATAATTGTTCACCTTTTGAAGCATTCGTTTCATCTTTTTCAATCGTTAATGTTGCATCGCCAAACGATTTAATGACGTCTACAGTTGCTTTTACATCTTGTGCATTCCCTACTGAATCTTTGACTAAAATTTGTTTCGTGATTGACAGGTCCTCTTCTAATGATTGAGGGCCAAATGTTACGGTACCTTTTAAGTTTTCAACCGTTTCGCCATCATTATTTGCTGTGTCAATTGCATATGCGAATAAATTTGCATGAACAGCTTCGTAAGGTTGTACACGACCAGCCCCTTGGTCAAATACATCGTACTTTTCCGTATTTAAGATTTTCGCTGTGTTCGATAATGCTACTTTTACGTCAAATGCATCCCACGTTGGGTTTGCTTGTTTGATAAGTGCCGCGACACCTGCCACATGCGGTGTTGCCATTGACGTACCCGTTTTACGAGAATATGCCTCCTCATACGTTGCATCTGGGAAGTCTGCTTGATACATCGGGATTGTCGACATAATGTTTGTCCCAGGCGCTACCACATCTGGTTTAATATCAAAGTTTGGCGTCGATGGTCCACGTGAACTTGAATCATTTACTTCATCACCTGAAGATTGATTATGCTCAATATTTGTAAACGTGATCGTTCCTTTGCCATCTCCAATTGCTTTACGAATTTTCTCACCATCTGTTTGGGACATGTCAAAAGATGGAAGAAACTCAAATGCATCTCCTAAAAACACATCTGAAATACCAGGTGCATTACTGCCATCCTTGAAGTTATGAATGATTGTTGCAACTGCTCCCGCGTCTTTCGCATTGGCGATTTTATCAACAAATGCTAACTCTCCGCGTGAAATAAGTGCAACTTTCCCCTTCACATCAACTTTTTCAAAATCCGCTTCCGTTCCAAATCCTGGAACAGCTACAATGTCATATTCGCCTGTTAATTGTTCATGAATATCTTGTCCAAATGTCGTTGCCATTAACTGAACTCGTTCTTGATAATTAAACCCATCTGCTTGAACCGAAACTTCTGCGCTATACTCTGTTTCTGGGTTTGTCGTATTACCGACTGCAATACCTAAACGCGCAGTCGAAGGTGTACCCATCGTTCCGCGATTAGGACCCGAATTTCCTGTTGCAATCACGCCGATTGTGCCTGCCATCATTGCGTTATTAATTGCAAATGAAGCACCATCTGTCTCAGCGTTACTCCCACCACCTAATGATAGATTAATCACATCCATATTTTCTTTCACTGACTCATCAATTGCTGCGATGATTCCCGATGTTGCCCCGCTTCCGTAAGCCCCTAATACACGGTATGCATATAAATCAACTTTAGGCGCAATTCCTTTTACACCATAAGGGTTATTACCAATCGCAGCAATCGTTCCTGCAACATGCGTCCCATGAGAAGTATAGAATGTACTTCCCCTCTCATTCACTTCAGGGCGATGTTCTGGACGATCTAGAGGCGATGTTTCTGATGCATCATCATCTGCACGGTCTCTTGCATAATCATTACCTGTATGTGGAATAAAGTTTTTTCCACCTTTATAAATCCCTTCAAAATCTGGATGATCTGCATCGATACCCGTATCTAAAACTGCTACTTTAACGCCCTTTCCTTCAATTCCTTCATCCCATAATTTCTCAATGCCTAAAAAGGGAATGCTTGTATCCATGAGTGGTTGAACTGCATCATCTTGTTCTTCCTTTACAACTTTATCGAATTTTCCGTCAACTTTCTTGTTAAAAGCGCCTTTCGAACGCTCAGATGCGTATACAGTAACGTCTGGTTCAACTAATGTAACTCCTTCTACTGTTAAGAGTTGTTTTACATCTTTCGCTTTGACTGTTGCTGAAAAACCATTTAATACCGTATCGTAAGAAAATCCTTCTTTGAATGAAATCTTATTCACATTCATTTCTTTCTTAACAAATGTTTGCTGTGCGCGTACTTCCTTTTTAATTTTTTTCGTTTCTGCACTTGATAATTCATCTCCTGCTAGCTTTTTAATTCCCATCTCAAGTGCGACTGGTTTTTCAGATAAATGAACAATGACTGGAACATCTTCATTTCCCGATAACCCTTCCAACTCTTTATGCAAAGTTGGTTCGCCTTCCAGTATTTTCAGTTGTTCTGCGACAGCTGCCTTTACTTGTAGTGTACTTTCATCTTGCAATGTTTTGTTCAACGTTTGCTCTTGTTCACTCTTCGCGAATGCACTGAGTGGTGATACGAACATCGAAAAAACCATTAGAAGTGCTAGTATACTACTGAAAAACTTCATCCGTTTTCCTTTACCCAATGAACATCTCTCCCCTTCTCCATCGTTTCCCCATTATAAAACGTATGGGACATCGCGATTGTATCATAGAGGAAAAGGAAAAAATATAACTTTTTATGTATTTCGTATTTTCTGACTACTAATTTATTTTATGATATGAATATTGTCATGTTTTTCAAAAGCGGTGTTTTCCTTGTTATACAGCGGTTTTTGAAGTGGTTTTATCACTTATGATTCATTTTTTATAAAGAATATTCATTTATTTGGCGATTTATGTCGATTTTCAACATAAACATTGTCATGTTGTCGATACCTCTGAGGACGTCTGACATCCGACACGATTATAAACAAAAAAAACACGACACACATCCCAATCATAGGAGTGTATGTCGTGCTTACTTAAAGATTCATTATTATTTTTTGAAGCCGATTTCGTGTAAGTTCGGGCTATCAGAACGATCGATTGTGTAGTTTACTACATCTTCGTTCACTGGAACGATTTCCGCACGATATAGAGTAGGGAATACTGGAATTTCTTCTACCATTAATTCTTGCCACTCTTTATACACATCTTGACGGAATTCTAAATCAAATGCGTCTTCAGAAACACCTTTTTCAAGTAACTCTGTGTTTTTCTCGTTTTCATAACGAGGGAAGTTGAACATTGCGTCTGGTCCGTATAATCCAGCTGGGTCAACGTCTGATCCAACTGACCATGCACCCATGTACACGTCAACTGCTGGGTCATCATTTCCGCCGTTACCAACGCGGTCATAGAATGTGTTGAATTCTTGTAGACGACCGTCTAATAATTCAATGTTAATACCAACTTTTTGCCAAGATTGTAAATAGTAGTTTGCAACTGGCTCAGCTGTTTCTCCACCTGACATAGAAGCAAATGTTAATTTTAACTCACTGCCATCTGGATTTTCAACGAAACCGTCACCGTCTGTATCTTTATAGCCTGCTTCTTCTAAAATTTCTTTTGCTTTTTCTGGATCATATGTTGGTGTTTCAATTGAACCATCATGGAAATCAGCATGTGAAGGTGCGATTAACGTCGTACCTGCCCAACGTAATCCTTCATAGAATTTTTCACCTACAGCATCATTGTCTACTGCGTACCACATTGCTTTACGTAACGCTAGATCACTAACTTTAGACTCTTCTGGGTTATATGCAACACGTTTCTTTTCTTTATCCCAAGTACCTAATTTGAATCCAACGTAAGTGTAAGATCCTTCAACATCCCCTAAGAATTTTACACCTTCCATATCTTTGTTCGTTTGATATTGGTCTGTTGGAAATTTGTCAACTGCATGAATTTTACCTGAAGATAATTCATTTGCAACAACTGATGGGTCAACAACTTTTAATACAACTTCATCAAGTTTTGGTTCCCCTCTCCAGTAATCTTCGTTTTTCTTATAAACGACAGATTCACCAGATACAACACTTTCAACTTTGAAAGGTCCCATACCAATTGGGTTTTTACGAACTTCATCAGATGATGACATATCCGCTACTGGAATATCTTTGAAAATATGCTTTGGCATTGCATAAGCCCAAATCCCACCTGCTAATAATGATGGTGTTGGCTTTTTATACGTAATTTCTAATGTTTTTTCATCAATTACTTTAATACCAGAAATCTCATCTGCTTCACCTTTATTGTACTCTTCCATACCTTCGATTACAGTGAAATCTGAACCATAACGTACGCCGTCATAGTCAGCATGACCGATAACCTCATAAGAGAATGCCCAGTCTTCTGCCGTTACAGGCTTGCCATCGTGCCAGTTAACATTGTCACCAATTTTGAAAGTCCATACTTTATGGTCATCTGAAAATTCAAATGTTGCTGCACCATCTTGTGTATATTGGAAGTTTTCATCAATGTCTAATAAGCTTTCATCAAACCATTTAATAACTTCTGCATCAGGAGCACCTGAATAGAAGTTCCAGTTTAATGTTCCTTCGAAAGGTGTGTCAGTTACTAAACCAAAGTTTAGTGTTCCACCTTCTTTTGCTTCTCCTTCTTCTCCACGTGTATCAAAATCATCTAGTGGTGAACCTGTTGTTTCTTCACCTTTGTCAGCGTCACCGCCGCCTCCACCACCTGAAGATCCTTCTTCTTTTTTGCCATCACCGCCACAAGCAGCTAAAGCAAGGACTAGCACTAACATAAGTGCTGCAAATAATGCCTTCTTTAAACCCTTCATACGTAAACTCCCCCTCCGTTGTTTTTTACTTTGATTTGCCCTGTTATGCGCTAAGCTATGTTGAAGCTGTAGTGCATCACCTCCTCAAAGTACGACTAACAAAATATTAGCCTCTTCTTTGTCTAGCATCTGTTGCACGTTTCATTGCTTCACCGACGTTTCGAACTGCTAACATCAGTAATAAAATAAGAACTGCTGCTGGTAACCAAATCCACCATCTATGTTGTAAGACTTGCGGATTTCGAGCGTAACTTAACAATGTCCCTAAACTTGGTGTGTCTTCTGGGAATCCGAATCCTAAGAATGATAATCCGGATTCAATCCCGATATTTGCCGCTAAATTTAACGTCATTGTAACAATGATTAATGAACTTAAGTTTGGCAATAATTGTGTAAACATAATTTTCAAATGAGAGGAGCCCAATGTTTTGGATGCTTGAATATAATCAAGCTCTGCCTCTTGTAAAGCCCTCGAACGAATGAGTCGTGTAATCCCCATCCATAAAAACAACGTCATAATGAGTGAAAATGTCATAATGCTGTATTTTGGAACGATTGCAACGAAAACGATTACAATCATTAAAAATGGTAATACCATAAAGAAGTCAACAATACGCATCATAATATTATCGACTGTACCGCCAAAGTATCCTGAAATAACACCCACGACGATTCCAATAAAACCACTCATTAATGTAACTAAAATCCCAATAGATAAGGAGTTTCTTGTTCCGATAATTAATTGACCGAAGACGTCACGTCCACCGTAATCCGTTCCTAACCAATTTTCACTTGAAGGTGGTTCGTTAATTGCGAATAAATCTACTGTGACAATTTCATCTTGGTCTAGAAAAAGTGCAATTCCATATACGAATGCAGCGATTAACATTAAAAATAGTAATGATGTTAATGCTAATTTATCTTTCACCAACTCGCGCCAAATAACTTTTAAACCACTTGGACTCTCGTCGGCTGCTCCTTTTTCTGGTAAATCTGTATCTTTAATTTGATTTGTAACCACTGTGCTTCACCTCTTTTTGAGCGTAGTTTATTTAATTCGAATTCTTGGATCAACAATACTTAATACGATGTCCGAAATTAAAGATCCAAGGATTGTCGCTAAACCAAAAATTAATACGGTAGCTGTTACGACTGAATAATCTCGTAAGTTAATAGAGTCTAAAAATAGTTGACCCATTCCTGGATAACTAAAAATGGTTTCCACGAAGATTGAACCACCGATGAGTCCCGCCATCTCATATCCGAAAAACGCAGCGATTGGTAATAAGGCGTTTCTGAAAATATGACGGTTATATACTCTAGACTCTGAAGCCCCTTTTGCTCGTGCAGTGAGGATGAAGTCTTTTTGTTTCGTATCAATAATCTCACTTCTTAAGTACTGTACGGTTCCAACTGTAGCAATTAATGCCATGGAAATCGCCGGTAGTAACATATGGTGGAGCTTACTGATGAAGTAAGCGAATGTTCCTGGTTCTACCCCAGGTTTTACACTTCCTCCAGTAGGGAACCATCCTAAATTGAAACCAAAGAACCAAACCATTAATAATGCGAAAATAAATAATGGTGTTGCAAAACCAATATACGTATAACCTGTGATTAATTGGTCAGCAATACGGTCATTATAGCGACCACTAATAATTCCCATAGGAATCGCAATTAAATACGTAATGATAAGTGATAAAAGCGATAACCATAATGTGTTTGTCATACGTTCTTTTAATAATTCTGTTACTTCTACTTTATGTCTAAACGACATACCGAAATCACCTTGGACGACTCCAGAAACCCAACGTCCATATTGTTCGTACCAAGGATCGTTAAACCCAAGCTCTTCCCGTTTTTTCTCAATTGACTCATAGTCTAAACTAGGATCAATTTGTCCAGATAAAGCATCTCCTGGCATAAAACTTGCAAGAACAAAGATTAATATACTTAGCAAAATCAGCTGCGGAATCATAATGAGCACACGTCTAACAATAAACTTCCACATAATTATTCACCCCGCTCCGGTAATGCAACTAAATGTGTATCCGAGATTCGTTGTAGCGGATAAACTGAACCATCTTGATCAAAATATCGATTATAAGACTCTTCATACTCCCTTTTTACTTCTGCACGAAGGTCTATTTTCTGCTGACGATTTTTTGGATCAATATCCGGAATTGCGGATACAAGTCGCTTCGTATAGATATGTTGAGGATTGTTGAAGATTTCATCTGTATTGCCTTCTTCAACAAATCGACCTTTATACATAATGCCAATACGATCGCATACGTGGCGAATAACCCCTAAGTCATGTCCAATAAAAATGTATGTTAAATCATATTTCTTTTGGATTTCTTGCATAAAGTTTAATACTTGTGCTTGAACTGATACATCCAGTGCTGATACTGGCTCATCCGCAATAATGAGTTTCGGTTTCAATGCAACAGCACGTGCAATCCCAATTCTTTGGCGCTGTCCACCAGAGAATTGGTGTGGATACTTATGAATACTTTCAGGACTTAGCCCGACTGTTTCAAGTAAATCATAAATTCTAGCTTTCTCTTCTTCTTTCGATAACTTTTCAAAATTACGCAAAGGTTCTGCCAATAGATCATAGACACGTTTACGCGGGTTTAATGATGAGTAAGGATCTTGGAAAATCATTTGCACATCTTTTCTAAACTGCTCTCGTGTTCCACGTTCATGCGTTACATCTTTTCCATCGAAAATGACGTTTCCCGCTGTAATTTTATTCAGTCCCAATATTGCGCGTCCCGTTGTCGACTTACCCGATCCAGATTCTCCAACTAAACCGTAAGTCATCCCTTTTTCAACACGCATTGTAACGCCATCTACAGCTTTCACATGGTCGACTGTTCGGCCTAAAATACCGCCCTTAATCGGGAAATGTACTTTCAAATCATTTACTTCAAGATATGCCATGATGCGCTGCCTCCTTCTCCCCCGGTAAATAAAAGTCTTGATAACATGAGCAACGAACATAATGACCCGGTTCGACCTCTTTTAGCTCTGGGTTTTCATCATGTTTCGATGCGTCAATCCAAGGAATTCTTGCACTAAAGCGACATCCTGTTCTTGGTAAATTTTGTAAGGATGGTACAATTCCTTGAATTACATGCAACTCTGATTTTGGCTGAACATTCGATGGTATTGAGTTTAATAAAGACCTTGTATAAGGGTGAAGTGGCTTTTCAAATAATGTATGAACATCCGTTAACTCAACAATTTGTCCTGCGTACATAACTGCAACACGGTCAGCGATTTCTGCAACAACACCTAAGTCGTGTGTGATTAACACAATCCCCGCATGCATATTTTCTTTTAGTTCATTAATTAAATCTAAAATTTGTGATTGAATCGTCGCATCTAAAGCCGTCGTCGGTTCGTCTGCGATTAAAACGTTGGGGTCATTAGCAATCGCAATTGCAATAATAATCCTTTGACGCATACCACCTGATAATTCATGTGGAAATTGGTCATATGTTCTTTCTGGATAAAGAATACCGACTTTCTCCAATAATGTTAAAACTTTCTTTTTTCTATCGGCTGCGGACATTGATGGATTATGTAAGTACAATACTTCATCGATTTGTTGTCCAATAATCATTAATGGATTTAACGCTGTTAATGGATCTTGGAAAATCATCCCCAATGATTTTCCACGAATCTTATTTAACTGTGATGACGTTACATCTACTAAGTTGTTGCCATCGTATAATATTTCCCCTTCGATTTTTGCATTTCGATGAAGTCCCATGATGGAGAAAGCCAATGCACTTTTCCCACATCCCGATTCTCCCACAATTGCGAGCACTTCATTTTTATTTACAGTAAGTGATAAATCATCTACTGCAGCGTGATATTCATCACCGATTCGAAATGACGTTGTTAAATGATTAATCTCAAGAATACGTTCTGACACGTGTTTCACCGTCCTAAACTAAAAATTAAGTTTATCGCTATAATATTGTAAACAACGGAATCTGTTGTAGCCAAAGCATTGTCGTTTTACTCTTTAAAAAATTCCGTCTAATTAGGCGATAACTCCAATCACTTTCTTAACTTAAAGACTTTTGACTGACTAAAGAATAATACAAATAAGTTAAATAGTCAGATTTTTCAAGTGAATGAAGCCCCTTTACTTTTTTATAATTTAATCAGTGTTTACACAAATTGTCAAGTCTATTTCGAAAATTGGAGAATTTCATTATCTTTCCCTAAAATAAAAAATATATTCATAGAAAAAAAGAGACTATTCTATTTAACAAGTGAATAGCACCTTCCTTATCACTATTTCTATGAAAAATCCCTACGCCATAATACACATTAAACACAGTTCTTTTGAGCTATTTTAATCGCTATAATGAGCCCTCTTGTGTCTTGACACTTCACTACTCTTCTTAGATTGTTTCATTGTTTTAATAAAATGCATCGTTCTGAATACAAAAAACCTCTAATGAAAAATCTTATACTTAGAATTTCAAAAAGAGGTCTTTATCACTATTTTTTATCATTTGGCATTCTTTTTCATTAATAAGTATATAAAATAAGGTGCACCAATGAATGCAACGACGACACCGGCTGGAATACCTGACGGCGAGAACATATTGCGACTAATCGTATCTGCTAGTAGTAATAACCAACCGCCAAGTAGCATCGCTATCGGGATAAACAATCGATGCTTCACCCCCACCAATGCTCTTGCAATATGTGGTGACATCAGCCCGATAAACGATATTCCTCCTGTTACCGAAACGGCAGAAGCAGCAAGTGCAACAGCAGTCGTCAGCAACACAATCCGCTCTTTTTCTACATGAACGCCTAAACTAATGGACAAAGGCTCACTAAGTCTTAACAGATCTAATCGACTTGATTTAACAAGTGTGAGCGGAACCAACATCACTAACCATGGCACAATCGCCCATAAAAATACCCAATCAGTCCCCCAAATATCTCCTGCCAACCATTTCGCTATAAAATCGACCTTTGTCCGATCAGCAGAAGAGATTAGAAATATCATGGCTCCTGACAATGCAAACGAAAAACCTATTCCGACTAAAATAAATTTAGTTGGATTTAAGCCTTCCTTTTTGTGATAAGCGAACAAGTAAATGAGCATGACCGTCAATAACGCTCCGAAAAATGCGATCAGTGGCAGTATGTAAATGAAAGAATTTACTTCTATTGGCATAAATAAAAAATAAATCGTGATAGCAACGCCTGCTCCCGAATTAATCCCAATAATGCCCGGGTCCGCCAAATCATTACGTGTAATACCTTGTAAAATCGTTCCTGATAGCGCTAACGCCATACCCGCTACCGTCACAATCATCACTCTCGGTAAACGAAGCGAATACAAAATAAAAGTCTCTTTCGCCGTTCCATAACCTAAAAGCGTTGAAAACAATCGGTCGTAAGATAGTGAAGAGTGACCTAATCCAATACTGATCACCATTGTCAATATTATGAGGAAGACAAAAAAACAAAACATCAACTGCTGCTTTTTAAGCGTGTTTGCTTGTATCATGAGATGGCTTTCCCTCCTTTACGAATAATCACAAGGAAAAATGGCAAGCCCATTAAAGCCACAATTGCAGCAACAGGTGTCTCATAAGGTGCATGAACTGTACGTCCAAGCGTATCTGCAAGCAACATAAAAATTGCACCAACAATTGCAGACATCGGTATGACATAACGATAATCTGCCCCAACAATTGCACGAACAATATGCGGAACCATTAATCCAACGAAAACGATATTGCCAACTAATGCAACTGATGCACCAGCGAGCAATGTCATGACGCAAAATAACATCCATTTCACTCGAGTTGTTTTTTGTCCTAATCCAACGGCGACATCCTCATCTAAGCTTAACACTGTTAATTGTCGTGCTAACAATTGGGCGATGATAATTCCAATCGCAATAAACGGTATAATGATTTTTAGCTGATCCCAAGATGTCCCTGACAAGCCACCGGACGTCCACATCGACATACTTTTAGATACTTTAAAATAAATCCCCACGCCTTCTGCAAATGCATATAGGAGTGCAGAAACAGCCGCTCCTGCTAATACAATTCGAAAAGGGCTATGTCCTCCTTTTTTTACAAGTCCCACGCCAAACACCATGCTCGCACCAATCACTGCCCCGATAAAACAAGCCATCATAATGACAAAATAATTCGCATTTGGTGCGACGGCTAAAGTAATCGCTAAAGCTGCACTTGCACCTGCTGACAACCCTAGTAAACCAGGATCTGCTAATGGATTTCTTGTGATTCCTTGCATAATTGCCCCTGACACAGACAATCCAGCCCCTACGAATATTGCAGCCAATTCGCGAGGAAGACGTATTTCCCGAATAACTGAAGCGGTCGATGCATCAGTATCCGTCAACAACAGTGACCATACTTCTTTGATTGGTATTCTCGCAGCTCCCCACGACATAGCAATGACAAAAGCACAAATTAATGCGATAACACTTACGATAACTTTCACTGTAAATGAAATTTGTTGATATTCTTCTTTACGCATATCCCGCACATCTCTTCATTTATAAATTATTGAAAAAATATCATGACACATAGATTTTTTCATATCCATTCTCGATTAATACCATTTATTCACCTAAGAAAGACTTTTCAAAAAATGATAACTGTTTTTCTACTGTAATAGGATCATTGAAAGAAGCACCATTGCCTGGCATTTCAAATACGTGATTTTCTTTAACAGCTGGCATATTTTTATATGATGCTGTTTCTTGGAAGAAGGAATCTGCATTAGAATACTTACTAATAAACAAATAGTCGCCCACATATTCAGGGAGTACTTCCGCAGACAATGTATAGTATCCAGATTCCAATGCCATTTCTTTTACCTTTTCAGGCATTTTTAAGTTCATCGATTGATATAAGATTTCCGTGCCACGCGCCCAGTTATCACCAAAAACATATAAATCCTTTTCATAACTTTCAATCACTGTAACTGTAGCATCCTCTCCGATTTTTTCTTTAATCTCTTTACCTGTAGCTTCTGCACGTTCTGTAAAGTCAGCGACCCATTCTTTCGCTTCTTCTTCTTTATTTAATAGTTTTCCTATTTCAATATGTTGTTCTAAATAATCTAGTTTGCCCCATGTATATGTAACAGTAGGTGCAATTTTATTCAATTTATCAATGTTTTTTATCGTATTTAATCCTATAATTAAATCTGGCTCTAATTCGATAATTTTCTCTATACTTTCATCTGATACTTCTTCGGCATCTTTTAATTCTTTCTCAAATGTTGGGTTGTCTTTAGACCAAACATCTACACCAACGACATTTACACCTAGATGTAAAACATTTCCTGTGAAACCCGATAATAATAGGACGCGTTGTGGATTTTTAGGTACTTCAATAGGTCCTGTTTCAGATTGGTACGTTACCATATCTGATTGTGTTCCATCAGTGCTCGCCCCTTTCTTTTTAAATGCATCTCCACTACAAGCATTTAATATAAATATCATGACCACTACGAATGACAATATTCTTATTTTCATTTCATTCATCTCCTTTGATTAAATGGTATGTAAGACAAATTGGTTTTTGCGTTTTGGGATCTGGTACAATTTCTGCATGAATTTGAAATACTTTTTTGAGTATATCTTGCGTAATGACTTCCTCACATGGGCCAGCCTGTACAATCTCGCCCTCTTTCATTGCAATGATAAAATCTGCAAACCGGGCTGCTTGATTTAAATCATGAAGAACCATAATAATCGTTCTACCTTGTTCCTCGTTTAATTTTTGCAACAGCTCTAATACTTCTAATTGATGTGCCATATCTAAATACGTCGTCGGTTCATCTAGAAAAATAATCTCTGTTTCTTGCGCCAATGCTAATGCAATCCATACGCGTTGCCGCTGTCCGCCCGACAATTCATCGACAAAACGATGTTTAAACTGACTCGTTCCAGTGACATCTAATGCCCATTCAATCACTTCCACGTCCTTTTTAGTAAGTTGATGAAACCCCTTTTGATAAGGAAATCTTCCATATGATACTAACGCTGCGACTGTTAAACCATTCGTACTTTCAGCGGTTTGCGGTAAAATCGCCATTTTCTTTGCCAATTTCTTCGTATTCATGGTGAGAATTTCAACACCATCTAAACATATTGCACCTGATTGATACGGATTTAATCTCGTCATCGCTTTCAATAAAGTAGACTTTCCACAACCATTCGAACCAATAATGGTTGTGATTTTTTTATCAGGAATCATTATATTCAAATTCTTTATAATGATTTTCCCATCGTATCCAACACTTAAATCAGAAACATTCAACCGACTCATCTTATCTCCCTCTCTGTAATTGAGAATGATTATCATTATTATTCAATATAATTTGATTGCTAGAAAATGTCAACTGTATATTTTTTATTGAATCTAAAATGAATTTACTTTATATTTGAATGAGAATGATTATCAATGATAAAAAGAGGAGGGCTTTTATTGGAGTCCATTGATGAACTATTCGATATAACGATTATAGGTGGGGGTCCTGCGGGATTATACGCTAGTTTTTATAGTGGTTTAAGAGAAATGAAAACGAAGTTAATAGAGTTTCAGCCTCAACTCGGTGGGAAAATTCATGTTTATCCAGAAAAAATGATTTGGGATGTCGGGGGGCAACCCCCTCTCACAGGCGCTCGGCTAATTGACCAGTTGGCAGAACAAGGTGTTCTATTTGATCCAACCGTTGTACTCAATGAGAAAATTATATCTATTCATCGCGATGCGCAAGGTATTTTCAACATAATCGCCGCTTCTGGACATGTTCATCTGTCTAAAACTGTGCTGATTGCGACAGGAAGTGGGATTTTAAAACCTCAAAAATTAACGATCGATGGTGCTGAAAGATTTGAAGTGTCAAATTTACATTATACGGTAAAATCTTTAGCATCTTTTAAAGATAAAATCGTCATGATTTCAGGCGGAGGAAATTCAGCAATCGATTGGGCTAACGCATTAGAGCCGCTTGCAAAGAAGGTGTATTTAACCTACCGAAAAGAACATTGTACAGGTCATGAGTCTCAAGTTACAGAGCTTAAAAATAGCTCAATAGAGTGTATTCCACATTCTGTGATTACAAAGCTCATAGCTTGTAAACATAATGCTTGTATTAAAGAAGTTGAGCTAACCCATCACCTCACAAATACAACGACACATATTGCGATTGACGAGGTGATTATTAACCATGGTTATGAACAGGATATTTCTTTACTTCAAAAGAGTGATCTTACGATTGAAATGGTAGATGAGTATTATATTTCAGGGAATTCTTCTAGTGAATCTTCAGTTGAAGGCCTCTACGCTGCAGGTGACATTTTAAAATACGATGGAAAAGTAAATTTAATTACAGGTGCATTTCAAGATGCGGTCAATGCCGTCAATAAAGCGAAGCGCTTTACACAGCCAGACGCTTCAGAAACGGGCATGGTCTCCTCTCATAATCAGGTCTTTCAACAGCATAATGAAACGCTTGTTGGAAATCGTCCTACACATCACTCGTGATGTAAGGAAACATAAAAACACACGATCCAGTTTGATGATCGTGTGTTTTACGGTCGTGATAAAGTGAAACTTCAATCAGGGGTCTTTATCCACCACATCCTGTTGTCCCAAGACACTCGGACTTTTACAGGCAATTCATCCCTCACTTATCTTTACCACTTTTATGCAACTCGTTGAAGCGAGCGCCTTACGGTCTGTTCATAAGGGATAAGTGGTGTTTAGAATTATTTCATTCATTTATTCTAATGGCTTCAAGCTGTCTTCCATGAATGATAGACGAAGAATTTCATCTCCGCTAAAACTTTTTCCTTCATGTTCTACTTCATATTGAACACGCGCATTTAAAATCGCTGGTAATTGTTTCATTTCAAACATTTCGTAGCGGCGATCCATCCCATTATCTATTTGTCGCTCAATCGCTTCAACAAACGCTCCGTCCTCATCTTCAATTTGGAAACCTGTAATTGTTTGTTGACTTTGAAGTAACAAAGATAACGTAAAGTATGATTCTTGTTTTGTGACAACTGCCATTTGTGATAAGTAATTGGCCATTGCTGAAGGTTCATCTACATCCTTTTTTAATGCTTGCAAACCAATTGCGTACTTTCCTTCTTCTATTTGAATGATGTTTTCACTCATATATGTGAAGCCTCCTCAAAAATTCCTTCTTTATTTTAAGCGTCTTTATCGTTATCATACCATTGAAAGTACAAAACGGAGAAAAATTTGCCTACTGTAAAAACTTATAAAAGTCTTTTCAACATGTCTCGTTTTTATTCGTCTAGCTAAAGGGTGCTATACTTCATAGCGATCAATACCTGTTTTACATAGCTTCCTCCGAAACCTCTTCTGGTAGATTGAGTTTATATGAAAAAAGCATCTACAAAATGCTTAATGCGTTAATATTGTCACGATGAATATATGTACACTATGCCATATGAAAATCGAAATGATCGTGTCAATTGATGGTGATTTTTAATCCATTCTTTTTAAAATGAGGTAGCAATTTCCCCGTCTTTATGATAGAAATAAAAGAGATTGTAAAGGACTCCTTTAATAGTCTTAGAACTAAAAGTTTAAATATATATATGATAAGGAAGATATTATGAATACATTATCACAACAATGGTTTGGAAATATACGGGCTGATATTTTAGCTGGAATTGTGGTCGGATTAGCATTGATTCCCGAAGCCTTGGCTTTCGCTTTCATTGTCGGCGTCGATCCAAGAGTAGCGTTATATGCATCTTTTACCATTGCAGTCATTATTTCGTTTGTTGGTGGTAGGCCAGGGCTCATTTCAGCTGCTACAGGTGCAATGGCATTAGTGCTCGTCAATTTGATGGCAAATCACGGTTTAGAATATGTACTTGCTGCAACCATTTTAACCGGACTTATACAATTTATTTTAGGTTTATTTGGTGTAGCGAATTTAATGCGATTTATTCCGAATTCTGTCATGTTGGGCTTCGTAAATGCACTAGGCATCATGATTTTTATAACACAATTGCCTTATTTAATCGGATTCAGTGTGACAACCTATCTATTCGCAATTGTCACCTTGCTATTAGTTTATATCATACCTCGTTTTATAAAAGTTATTCCTGCACCACTTATTGCAATTATTATTATGACGACGGTGGCATTGATTAGCGATGTGAAATTGCAAACAATTGGTGATTTAGGAACAATGCCTAATACATTACCAACTTTTTTCATTCCGAATGTCCCTTTCACATTTGAGACAATAAAAATTATTTTTCCATATGCTTTAGCATTATCAATTGTTGGTTTGCTAGAATCTTTACTTACTTCACAAGTATTAGATGACATGACGGATACACCAAGTAATAAAAACCAAGAAGCACGTGGTCAAGGAATTGCAAACTTTATCAACGGATTTTTTGGTGGAATGGCTGGTTGTGCGTTGATCGGTCAATCCATAATCAATGTAAAATCAGGCGGTAGAGGACGTTTATCTACATTCACTGCTGGCGTCTTTTTAATGTTTTTAATTATTGTCTTAGGAGATTTCGTTGTGCAAATTCCAATGCCTGTGTTAGTAGGTATTATGATTATGGTCAGCTTTACTACTTTTAATTGGGGCTCGTTTAAATTTTTAAAACAAGCGCCTAAATCTGAATCTATCACGATGATCTTAACTGTAGCGATTATTTTATATACACATAACTTGGCAATTGGTGTTGTTTTCGGTGTCGTGTTAAGTGCGCTCATCTTTGTTAGCAAAGTTTCGCGCGTTACTGTCATCTATGAAAATGCAACGTACAAGGTAAAAGGACCCCTATTCTTTGCTTCGACAACAAAGTTTGTCCAAGCATTTAGCGACATACAAGATGAAAAAGTAATCATCAACTTTTCAGATAGCCAACTATGGGATGAATCAGCTGTTGGCGCCATTGTCAAAGTAAAACAGCAACTAGAAGATCGAGGCACTCAAGTCCAATTAACTGGATTCAATACATCTAGTCGAAAATTATATGAACAATTAACATAAGGAGGGATTTTGATGAGAATTGGCATTGCGATAGATGGGTCAGAAAATGCAGTTCGTGCAGCAAAACACGCTATTTTTTTAGCTAAACATTTACCGAATGCACAGTTAGAAATTATTTTTGTCGCGGATGTTGATAAAGCCGTAGACGATCGTTTATTAACACAAAGTCCAGAAAGCTTAACATTAATACGCTCACAAAAAGTCCAACCAATTGTAGAGTTAGCAGAAGAAGCAAATATTCCAGCTAACGTTACATTATTGAAAGGAAATCCGAGCGAAGCCATTATAAACTTCGCAAATCATGAAACGATTGACCAACTGTTCCTTGGCAGTCGTGGGTTAAATACCTTTCAGGAAATGATTCTCGGAAGCGTCAGTCACAAAGTGATGAAACACGTCAAATGTCCCGTTACAATCGTAAAATAAGATGGCAGACAACAAAAAAGCCATTCTTAAGAAGCACCTTCAAAAAAATGAAAGGTGCCTAAAAGAATGGCTCTCCAACTCTCAAACCACAGTTAACTTGTATGGTTATCGTAAGCTTTTATGTAAACGATGTCAATTACTTTTTTACTATTCGTAGAATTGAGAAGAACGCAAGTATATTAAATACCAATAGTCATTTCTTTGTTCCATAAAATGACGAATTTCAGTTGTTCAATTCCTGTTGATACAACCTGATCGAGCGCAACTGCATTTAATAGAGAAGCATTAAATCCGCTTGTATCCGTGATATGTTTTTGCCAAATCTCTCAACTGCTCCATGTAATTTCACGTTTCAGATTTGACGGATGCATGTTATTTATTTAAGCTAACGAATAAGCGTTATATAAAGATGACATGTTGTACATGGGAGGTTGTTCTTAATGAAATTTGTTTATCGTGAAGATGATGTTCGAGAAACCATTATCACACAGATTTTTCCTGAAGTTCCTGAGAAGTTGAAACGGTTTTCGCTTCAACAGATTGCAATTGCGAAAATCATAAAAGTAAATGGTGAGAAAATGCTGTCAAGTTGCGTGCTAGAAGCTGATAATCGAGGGGTCCTCGTTGTGCACATGCATCATTTTAAAGTAGATAAAGCGATTGGATATGATTATTTTGCGTTTTCTGACTTACAAGGAATTCGTATTAAAGAAGGTATGCTATTTTATAAAATGACCTTCCAGTTTAAAGACGGCCGAAACTATGTCATTCATATGCAAAAACGAAATATGAAACATTTACCAAACCAGCGTAAAAATGCTGAATATATCGTAACTACACTTCATGAGCAACATTTGCATGACATGGAAAATCCTACGTTTAAAAAAATGAAACGACAAAATCGGATGATGGATTTTACTTATACAAGTACACTCATTCTCACAGTTGTCATGACGTTATTTATAGGTATTACGTATATGCCAAGTAAAGTGTTATTTTTCTTTATGATTTTCGGAGCTGCCATTCTTCATTTCATCATTTTTTCAATGGTAACGACATTTTTTTCCAATCGAAAAAACCGCCCATTTTTGGAAGAATATAGTAGGATTATGGAACAATACCAACAAACAGAAGATGCTAAACAACTTCTAAACGCTTTACAAACAATGCAACATGAACCTAAAAGTGAACATACTGAAAACATGTTTAAACTTAGTCTATCCACAGCATTGTATAAGACAAACCAAGTGAATGAAGCGTTAGAAGTCTTAAATACTATTAAAACGACAAATCCTCAAATCACAAAAGTGGTAGCAGATCATCGGATCATTTTTGAAGCGCCTAAGGATGATGAGCAAGATGTTTAACATAAAAACCGGGCATAAGCGTGATGAGCATGACCGCATTCAACTAATTGCTTCTGGCTCTCTCCCCTATCATCGTCTAATCGATGAATATATGATTTACCGCTGTTCTTGCACTTTCCGAAATAATCCGCACAGAACTATTGCCAAATTGAATGCCTGCGATTAGTTGCCCATGAACTTTAAAATTTTTCATCACACCGTGCTTTTGACTGATTACACTTAAATGCGGTACTGTCACTTGGACGCCGCCAAATGCTTCTGCTTGTAAAATTCTCTCATTTAATAATTGCTGAAGTAAAGCTCGCTCTTTTGTTTCATGTGAAACAAAAAGGTCATTTCCTGTCGCATTCACAACATAATCCACTTCAATATTTTCAGCTTTCTTCATGATACACCTAAATGATTGTTCATTTTTTTTGATGTCTTCCAAGTGATCATAAACTTGAATTTGATTTGTTTTCCAAGCGTACAATACGTTTTCGCCTGTTTCTGGTGGAAATGGTGCACGTAACTTGTCCCATGTTTTATAATATTTTTTCATAAATAGGTGCTTATCCGCTTCTGTTAGCGCCATCCACAAATCCGTATGGATAAAGGTAATATTTTTCATCACTTTTTGAATAATGCCAATCTCATAAGGATCTTGAAGTTGTTGTTCAAACGAACGCTTCGATCCAAATGTATGCTTTTGGCACACTTCTTGCCACGACACTTGATGATGTTCTAATTCTTTTGTAAACCATTCAAGATAGGTCTTTAGTGGAATGGTTCCATTATGTTCTTTTTGATATCGTTCAATATTTTCTTTCGTCAAATATTGATTGTCAAATGAAGGTGCATCGCTAATGATGGTCTTAAAACTACCTGAGCGTGAGAAGAATACAACGTTTAAATCGGGTCGATAAGCGAATGTATAGCGAAATACATCGATTGCCGTCAACCCTGTTCCGAGCACACCTACTGTAGCCCCATGTGGGAGTTTAGAAATCGATTTTTTCATAGGAAACGGGTTCTGTATAGCGTGCGGATGATTATGTAAGTCATACGGGTCCTGATAGGGTAGATTTCCAATACATAAATGGACTACATCAAACACCTCCTCATGCATTTTCCACGTGAGACGGTACTGTCCATTTTCAAGTGGACGAATCGTTTCCACTTTTTCACGAACAACGGTTGCATTTGATTGTATGAGCCATTCATTCATCCGTTCATTCATATACTCACCATACTGTGCACGCGCGTAAAACTTTTCTGCTGGTGATGTTTCACCGTAATGATCACGCATCCAGTCTGCAAAATCAGATTCTTTCTCTGGAATCATAGAGCTTGAAATCGCTGGTAAATTCATCAGTAAATCCGGCGCATCTTGTTGAAATGCTTGACCCGTACCAAACGTTTCTGTTCCACCAAAAACCGTCACTTGGATTGTTGGCGTCTCTTGTTGTTTTTTTGTCCACTCCCTCAACACACTAATTCCTGCTACACCCATCCCAATAATTGCTACTTTCATTATAAACGCCTCCATCTATCTAATTCACCATGTCATTTACGATGTAAAGTCTATACTTTTCCAGTAAAAAGTTCACTTAATCGCTTTTGTTTTTATAGTTGATTCAAATAAGGTCTGAATTGCATTTTTCTGTTTTATGTAAAAAACCTTATAAATGTTTTCCCTATCTTCAGATTGTTTACACCTGAACTTGACCATAGCCTTCACATATTTTTTCAACATGGTATCATATTTTTATACATCAATCGAAAGTAGGTGTCTATTCGGAAATATGCTATTTGTCATCTTATTTTGTCTAGCCATTATTTTATTAATGATTCGTTTATGTATGTGGTTTATTGGATTGGGGTATATCGCTGCTGTATTCGTAGATGTACTCGTTTTAGGGGGATTTGCGATTTATTATGCGCACCATCAGTGGTTTGTACATATTGCTAGTGGAAAAGCCGTATATTTTTGGGATATTTTACTGTTTGTGTTGATCAGCGCCATTTACAGTGTAATCATTGTACAAGGTACCGCTACTTTTCCAAGAATTGCAGCAATCTTTCATTATGCAATTGCTTGGGTAACGACAGGATTCATTTATTTGTTTATCAACTATCAGTTCTATGGTGGTTTCGGCCCCCTTCTCAACAATGAGCAAGTCAACACAATCGTTCATCTAATCATTATATCCATTCTCGCATTATTTATATTCAACAGAAGAATGCGGATATTTCAACAAGCACAATAGAATATAAGGGCGTGCTTTATGAAACAGAATATCTTAATCGTCATATGTATTATCTTTATTTTAACGGAAGGATTTTTTATTATTTACAATACACAACATAACTACCCCATTCTTACAAATGCCGTTTTGTTCATCGGATTTCTAGGTGCACTTTATGTTATTGGAAAGAAAGATGACAAATAGGCATTATTTTTTGTTAGGAAAACGAAAGATTCATGTAAAGGAGCTGGAAGAATTAGAAGCAATTAACTTTATAGGTGCAAGCAATTGGGTCGGTATACTTTCCACAATTTTTTTGATTATGTGTTTTTCCTTTACATTAACTTTTTCAACACTTAAAACAATATGATGAGCGGATGGTGAAACAGGCAAAACTAGCAGCAGTCATCTGTCTCGCATTCGGCTTGCTGCTACCGATTTTATATGAGCTGTCCATGTTTAGCCAAGTTATGCAGTGATAGGAAGTCTATGCATGACGAAACATTTATATGAAACACAATGGGGGCCATTCGTTTAAAAAGACATCATTCCTTACAAATCCTTTTCAACGATACCTGCAAAAGCAGTGGGATGTGATCAAAAAGTGCTCTGTATGTACGGGAATCATAACAAAAATCTACGATGCTATGCTTGTGCATGCGGGAAGGAATATATAAGTAGGATATTGTATTTAACGAATGGTGAAATGGGATGGTGAAAAAACCGTATCTATTTGTGATACGGTTCACTATTTTTAGTAGTAAGATTAATATTGCCACTACTTAGCAATCATCACTTCTGTAAAAACTTCCAAGTAAGTGAGGCGCCAATAAAACAACTGTATCCACAAAGTTATTTCTTCAGATTATTGTTCTCAATAAATTTATCAAAATCATCGTTTGAATTCTGCTTTATACGGTGTTGGTTAAATTTCTCATATTCTTGAGTCGCAATCTTATCTGCAACGACTTTTGATACCTTCCCTGCATTTTCGAGAATATCACGCTCATTAAATTGCAGAAATGCATTTAATTTATCAGTCCAATCCTTCATATACATTGGGCGTTGACGCTCTGCTTGGTCCTCAGCATAGTCTAAATACATTGTAACAATTCGATTTAGCGACTTTAACTCCTTTCCAGATAAGTAATTTTTAGCAACAGTCACATCTCGCTTACGTACTTTATCACCTTTCCAAGAAGTAAGTCCCATGTTTTCTTTTTCTGCATCCGCTCTCTTTGAAATAAGTTCAGCAGCCGTCATACCATGGATTGCAAAATGTAATTTATTTTGAATTGTTGCAAAGAACTTCTGAGTAATCTCGGCATCTGGATTATAATCTACAGATGTAGCGTAGATATCAGTAATTTTTTGATAGAATCTTTTCTCTGAGGCACGAATATCTCTAATTCGTTCCAATAACTCATCAAAGTAATCTTCTCCAAAATTACGCATGTCTTTCAAACGATCATCATCCATTGTAAAACCTTGGACTAGATATTCATTTAAGCGTTCTGTTGCCCACTGACGGAATTGTGTACCCCGGTGGGAACGAACACGGTAGCCGATTGCGAGAATCATTTCGAGGTTGTAGTGCTTTGTCTTGTAATTTTTACCATCTCTCGCAGTTGTCAAGTAAAACTTGACAACTGAATCCTCATCTAATTCCTTCTCTTCAAAGATGTTTTTTATATGGAGGCTTATATTCTGCTTAGTCGATTGATATAATTCCGCAATTGCCTTCTGTGTCATCCAAACTGTTTCATTTTCCAATCTAACGTCAATTTTTGTATTTCCGTCCTCTGTTTGATAGATCAAAATATCTGTTTTATTGTCCATTCCATTCACTCCTTTTTTATAAAATTTATTAGATACTTATTGCGTTTCTTCTATCTAATATTATAACATCTATACATAAGAAACTTAACAAAACAAGAACATATATTCCCTATCACTTAGGACAAAAAGAACCCCCTTAGATTCTTCAAGGAAAACCTAAAGGAGTTTGCAATTTACTATTTGAGTTTTACTAAGGTCAATCTCAACTCTTTGCTTTACCACTATTTGTGATACGGTTCTTCGTAATGAGGATAAGTGAGATTTTAGAAAGGTCTGAGCCATTACTACTACGCTGTCTAGCTATTATTGAGATTATTTTACCCTCTTAAAGTTGCAATGATTCTACTTGGTTTCAATATCAAATCAAAAGCTTCTTCAACATTCTTACATACAATGTCAGCTTTCATTAAAGATTTTGCGGAACATCCTTCTTCCCCGATTACTATAATTGATAGGCTGCAAGCTTCAAACATTTGTCCATCATTAAACCCATTTCCAATACATATACATTGTTCTGATCCAAGTTTTTCTACAATTTCTCTTTTATTTTCCGCAGCATTTGAGTTATCAAAAACCTGTATTTCAATAGGCATATCAGCACATTGATTTCTCACAGTCCCATGAGTGTCAGCAGTTACTACCTGTACGCTTATTCCTTTTTTATCAATAGCCTCTATTTTCTCTTTTACTGAAGGGATCACTTTACCATCACAAGCTATCGTTCCATTATAGTCTAATAACAGATTTTTAATTTTTATGATTCCTCTTCCTGGTATATTAATTTCCACTATAAACATCTCCTTATCCCTAGTTTATACATCCACGCTATTAGGAATAGGCGTAGGTGTGCATAAATAGCATAGTTCTAAATCATGTATTGTAAATCTTCCATGGAGAGTTATATTTATTGTCCTATGTCTTGCGTAACAAAGGCACCACAACAAACATGTATACTAGAAAATTATTATATAACTCAAACAAAAAACCACACTTACTTATGATACGGTTGTCCCTTCATAATCCGAAACGCTCGATACACTTGCTCCATCAAAATCAGTTGTCTTACTTCAGCTGCGACTTGCTAGCTCTCCACAGATCGTACATGTTAAACCCATTCCTTTTAAACAAGTACTTTCTTTTTTAATGTCTTTTTAACTAGATTTGCCGCTTTGACTTTCGTTTCTAAACATGGTGAAATTGTAATTTTATAATTACCTTTATGAATCACCTGCTTTAATTCATCAATTGAATTGCAATCGGGGAACTCATTTATAATTGAGCCATATTGTAAATATTGATGAGTATCGCTTCCTCCGACAACAGGTATTTGATGTTCATTGGCAAATGCATGTACTCGTTCTTCAATTTCTAGTCCATACGTGTAAAGGTCCTTTCCATTTAAATCATACGCATCAAATTGTTGTAGAATCGTTGAGTCATGGTGGTTCCATGGTGTTGATTCGCGTAAAGGATGAGCCGCAATTTTCAATACATTATAACTTGATAATAATGCAATCAACTCTGTTACTGAAATGAAATTCTCTTCATGTTGAAAGGCTAAAAGGTATTTGGCAATTGCTAGTATATCTTCACGGGAACCAATCACTAAAAAATGACCTTTTTCTTTTACGTCCACTTCTAACCCACAAAAAACTTTCACACCTTCAATCTCATAATAGTCCTCTTTATATGGAAATTCTTCCTGGAGCGTTTCATAAAGCTCAATAATATTTGTAGCATTAAAATGCTCCGTTATCGCTAAAGCATTAAGTCCACTTGCCTTTGCCTCGCGGATTTTTTCTTTAAATTCCTCTAATGAACTAGTAATTTTTTTAGATAAGTTAGCATGAGTATGAAAATCGATTTGCATATATATTCTCCTTTTTTCGAAATGTGTATTTTATGATGGAAATTGTGCACCAAACCATAAGATCAGCAGGATAATCGAAAGTTGTGAAACGATAAATTGATAATCCCTTTTCCTGATCTTTAAATAAGATAATTTCTCCTTTTTCGCTTCAGGATTGTGTAGTGAATATGAGAATCCACGTACTTCTAACGCCTCTACTGTAAGCCTTGTTCGCTTGGCAAGATTGAGCATTAAAGGATAAAACGATTTGACGATTACTTTTGTATAATAGAAAACGATGCGCCATTTTAAAAATCCATGTTTTTCAGGTGTTTTCCCTCGCAATCGAAATGACTGGAAAATTTGGTGATATTCATCTAAAAGAATCGGTAGCATCCTAAATGCATAAGACACTGCAAAGCTAAATTGTGCTGGTAGTCCTAAACTCAACAGTGCATCACTCAAACGCTCTGGACTCATACTTGCAAACACAGAGATGCTCGCAATCGACATAATAAAAATTTTCATCGATAGCGTCAGAATGGGCATAACTGATTCTAGCGTCCCACCACCAAAAAATATAGATACAATGAATATAGTAAATAACTCTGTTATGATACCGATTCCAAGTAGCGTAAGTATCAATGGGCTGACTCTTGATATAATAGCTAAAAAGGTTGTATACACAATAATAGTAATTAAAATGGTGTTATTAAAAGTAAACCAAGGCATTATACTTACCACTAGATACCAAAAAATTAATACTCTAGGGTCAATCTTGGATAAATAAACATCTGGTTTTCCAAAAGCTGTTTTAATTAATTCAAGCTTAATTGTTTCAACATTAAACACGTCTTTTATTTTAGCCGTAAGATCCATCTACTCTTACCCCCCCGATACGATGTACAAAATCATCTACTGATAGTGCAGCAGGTATATTTAATGCAAGACTAAGTTCAGCTATTTGTGGCAACTTCAGTCCAGCTGGCTTCCAAATACTTGGATCATCAAATAAACGTTGTGGTGTACCATCAAATATCACCTTTCCATGTTCCATAACGATGACCCTTGTAGCCCATTCCGCGACAAGTTGCATATCATGGGTAGCAATCAGCACTGTTTTCACTTTTTCGCGTATTTTATGGAGAATCTGGATTAGTTGCTTTCTATTTCCTATATCTAGACTCGCTGTAGGTTCATCAAGCATCATGACCGTAGGCAACATTGCCAACCCGATAGCGACGGATGACCTTCTCTGTTGTCCACCACTAAGCAATCTACCATCAAGTGGAAGTAGACGTTCCATATTTAAAGCGTCCGTAATTTGTTGATACAGCTCTTCTTGTTTAATTTTTCGGACATTCCCGTAATATCTCATATCATTTTCGATTGTATCTTGAATAAACATTTCTTCCGGATTTTGATATATATAGGAAATATGACTTGAAAGTTTTTCAACAGATGTTTTCAAAACATTGATTCCTTCTATAGTAATCGAGCCTTTACGCGGTTTAATAATACCAGCTAAGCTTTTCATTAACGTCGTTTTTCCCGCACCATTGTTTCCTACAATAGCAACTCGGTTTCCTTCATAAAAGACAAGCTCATCAATGTCTAAAACCGTTTTTCTTTCTCTATTCAACATTTTCACATCATGCTGTATATGATTGATAGATAACACTTCCGTACTTGTTGGACGTAAATTTGTTTTTTGTTGGTTTTGATTCGGATAAAAATAATAACTTTGAAAGTAACTTTTAGCTTCTTCTACTGTAATCGGTAATTCATCGATTTTATGATAACTAGCTATTTGCAGGGCTGCTTGCGTTACTTGTGGTGGATAAATCTCACTGTCTTCATCTTTCGTAATATTCAACAACCCTTTTCTAACATCTTCATGCCACACCACTTGTCCATTATCAATCAGTGCTACTTGTTTACAGTAGTTTGCAATAAATTCTGTATGATGTTCAATTGTGATAATCGTCTTCCCTACATGTTCATTTAAGTATTTCAATTTATCGTATATTTCGGTAGCATGTTGAGGATCTAGTTGCGCAACTGGTTCATCAACAATGATCACATCTGGGTCTAAAGCGAGTACCCCAGCAAGTGCAACTAAATGTTTCTCTCCACCACTTAGTTCCCAAATCGTCTTATCTTGCAAATGTCTAATTCCAAGTAATTCTAATGCTTCGATTGCTTTTTCTTGGTGATTGGCATATCCAAAATTCAGTGGAGCAAAAGAAACATCTTCAAGTACGGTTAACTTCATCAATTGATTCTGAAAATCTTGATACACATAGCCTATAAAATGACTTAGAGTAGCGACTGACTGCTCGCTAACAGGCTTTCCAGACACAATTACCTCCCCTTTATAATCCCCTGAAAAGTAGTGGGGGATTAAACCATTAATCGTTTTACATATGGTTGATTTTCCACTTCCATTCCCACCAATAATCGCGAGAAAGTCTCCTTGATGAATTGTTAAATTTGCGCCGTTTAAAACAGGGCGTCCTCCACCCGGATATTCATAATAAACATCCTTTATTTCTATAATTGGTTGATTTGTGCTGGACATTTCTTTTCTACCCCACCTTTATTTCTTTTTGTCATTTTTACAGCAATTAATATAACTGAAATTGCAATAATTGCTGCAGCAGATATCGGTAACCAAATGAAACCATCTCCAAACTGTTCTAAAAACTCAGGTTCCCAAACAGCGAAGTTAATATCCATTTCAGCCATAAATTCAGCTACTAGTCCTACGAAACTTAGAAAAATCGTAATAATAACTAATCGAATCGTAAGATACTGTGTGATTGGCGCTTTTACTTTCCTATCTCGCGGCATCATTCCCATTAACGGTTCAATTTTCCCATATAATTTTGGCAGTAAATAAAGCGTCGGAATCAGTCCAAATAAAACACCAGAAATAATCATGTTATTTACAAAACTAAATGCTTCAATTGCTAAAATACTTTCAGGTAGTCCTGTTACTGCTTCTAAATCTTCTATCCCAAACCATACTTTTCCAATATCTACAATTGAACTAAGCATTTGATCAATCGCTACAGCGACTAATGCAGCAATTCCTACTTGCCTTCTATTCATTGGATCCCGGACAAGTAATCCCCCAATATACATAGCTAGCGTAATTTGCAGAAATCCTTCTATTTCACCTATTCCACTAAAATCTCCGAGTAATAAATCTCCAAAAATAATTGCTCCAACAGATGCCCCGAGTGCTGCGTAAAGTGGATGAAATAAAATAACAAGAATGACAGGAACGAATGCCATATATGAAATCGAAAGATCGATTGGCCCTATTTCAAATTCTGGTAGTAACTCTGAAAATAAATTTGCAAGACCATTTAATGACATAGCAAGGATAAAAATCATCATCTTCTGAGACTGAGTGTATTCCATTTCCCTTTTTAACTTATTTGACACGAGTATTTCCTCCTTTTATTTTTGAACTACCTTTATCATATCGATAAATGTTTAATAAAATATTAAAAACTTGTAAAATTAAGGTAATGTAAAGTAAGTTAAATTCATTTATGAAAATATATTTTCACAAATCGGGTGAAAATTGAGTATAATGGTCTCAAATAGTAGAGGGAGTTGTTTAAATTGACTCTGTTTTTAAATGTTGATAAAACACAACTGTCAATAAAACACCGGAGAGTAATGGAAGTCGTGGAAAAAAGAGGTTTTAAAGTAGCTTATATGTCGATTAAGGATTTAGCTGAGGAAGCGGAAGTTAGTTTAGCAACAGTTTCTCGATTTTGGAAATTCGCTGGCTTTAAAAACTTCAAAGACTTCAAGAAATATGTAAAACAACGACTCGAAACAACACCGGAAAACAAATTAAAAAACTCTGTACTTGATGTAGGTGATGATAATTTATTTGACTGGGTCATTCAACAGAATTACGAATTTCTCTTTCAAACCCATGCCCATTTAGATCAAAAAGCTCTAAATAAATCAGCTGCGGAAATTTTACAAGCAAATCGCATATTCATCTATGCACCATCATCATCTGAAGGACTTGGAAGTTTACTTCGACATCGATTAAAACGTTATGGAATACCAGTTGAAAAAATAGCCAAAAGTGGGCATGAAATTTATGAGTCAATGATTCACTTTGCGAAAGGTGATGTTGTCATTATTTTTCAATATGTAAAATCGCTTCCAGAATCAGAAATTATTCTTGATTATACAAATGAACTAGGTGTGAAGACCATTTTATTTACGGATCAACTCGTAGAAAAGATGAATCAACTCGCTAATTACGTGTTATATGCACATCGTGGTGACAGCTGGGCTTTCCACTCAATGGTCACACCAACAACAGTTGTAGAAGCACTTGTCATGTTAATTAGTCAGCAATTAGAAGATCATTCACTTAAAAACCTAGAAAAGTTAAGTCACCTTAGAAGAAAATACGGAGACATTGTACCGAATTAATTGTAGATTTTGCGTGGGAGATAGATGCCTTTGTAATAGCTCGTTTATTTTAAATACAAGATAATACTTTAGTTTATTAAAATACCCTCAAAAATTAATGTTTCTAACTTTTGAGGGTTATTACTGATTAAAACTTTTAAACTGCTACATGATATTTGAGTGAACTTCATAATTCCAAGCCTTTGCGTATCAAGGCTTTCTAGACCTAAAAAATAGAGCACCTTCCCAAATACCGCATAACGTTAGTTACGACACAAACGGAATAGATTGGAGAAATACTCCTATGTCCATGACACGGAACCAGGGTCTATTTGACATTATGAAATTGATTCATTTGAGTATTATTTTAGCATGTATCGTTATTTATGATACGGTTCTCCCTTCATAATCCGAAATGCGCGATAAATCTGCTCTAGAAGGATGAGTTTCATGAGCTGGTGGGGGAAGGTCATCTTTGAGAAAGATAAAAGTTCGTTTGCGCGTTGATAGACTGTGTCGTGTAGGCCAAGTGAGCCGCCTATGACAAAACAGACTTTACTTTTCCCGTAAGTCATTAATGATGCTAGATGAGCAGATAGTTCTTCTGATGTTTTTTGTTTCCCTTCAATTGCCAAAGCAATGACGTGTGCATCGGGTGAAATTTTTGCCAAAATGCGTTCTGCTTCTTTCCGCTTCACCGCTTCCATTTCTGCCTCACTTAATGTTTCGGGTGCTTTTTCATCTGCAACTTCCACTAAATTTAGTTTTGCATATGGTTTCAATCGTTTATCAAATTCATCGATCCCCATTTTTAAATATTTATCTTTAATTTTCCCAACAGTTACAATTGTAATATTCACAAGCTTATCCACCTTTTTTTCATTTTTATAAACAGTTTTTATGCACATATCCACAGTAGTTATCTACATCTTGTGTCCGATTATCCGTTCGCCACTATATATCAATCTGCTATTTTACCTTGTGCATAGATTGTGGATAACTTTTATATTATCCATCTTCTACTATTTTATTTTGACTAAATCATCTCGTTTAGTATATCGCATAAACCTTTGATGTGAAAGGGTTTACAAAGTTTTTCATTCGAATTAACAAGCTTCTAATTGCTAAAAATGTTTTACACAGAGTTATGCACATTTTCAAATAATTGTCCACAATTCATCTTTTCCAAAAACAAAATAAGCAGCTAAGTCATTTTCTAGGCTTAGCTGCTTCATTGTGGATAATTTTTTTACATTAAGAAGAAGGACCATCATCTAACGTCATTTTTAAAGATACTGATTTTCCTTCTCGATACACTTTAACGGTCATGTCTTCTCCGATTTCTTTTTCATTGTATAAATGTTTACGAAGTTCAATCATATTTTCAATTTTTTCTCCGTCCATTTCAACAATGACATCATAGCGCTCTATTCCTGCTTTTTCTGCTGCAGAATTTCGCACTACATCACTTACCACTACACCTTCTTTAACATCTTGTGGTAACTTTAAAACAAATTGTTGTTGAGATGGGATACTCGCTAAATCGATTAATGTCACGCCCATTGATGGACGAATGACTTCTCCATGTTTTTCGAGTTTATCGATAATCGGTGCGGCTAAATTAATTGGGATTGCCAAACCAATACCTTCAACGGTTTCTTGTGAAATTTTCATCGAGTTAATGCCGATGAGTTCACCTGCTAAGTTGAGCAGTGCGCCTCCGGAGTTTCCAGGGTTAATCGCAGCATCCGTTTGTAAAACGTCTGCATACCAGTCTACTCTACCGTCATTATCAAAATCTATTGGAATCGAACGATCTTTACCAGATACAATACCAACAGTGACCGATCCAGAAAATCCAAGACCTAGTGGATTACCAATTGCAATAACAGATTCTCCACGCTTTAATAAATCGGAATCTCCAAATTTCGCAACAGACTCGACATCTTTATCATCGATTTCAATAACCGCTAAGTCTGTCCACATATCGCTTCCAATTAGCTTTCCTTCTGTTTTCGTTCCATCGTCAAATGTAATTTCTAATGCTTCGGCATTTTCTACAACATGATGGTTGGATACGATATATGCTTTTCCTTTTTCTTTTTTATAAATGACGCCCGAACCTGTACCGGTTTCTTGCGTAGATTCAGTAGACGACCAAAAATCATCTACGGTTTGTAAGTTTGTGACACCAACGACCGAATTTGTAGACTGATCGACCACTTCGGTTAAGTCTGTATGAATGTCAAAATTAACTTGTTCTTCAATGACGGTTTGGTTTTGTCCTTGTTCTGTAGCCTCTTTACTTGATTGTTGGTTTGGTGTTGTTGGTGTTAAAATCCATACGAGTAATGCGCCTACAACAACCCCAATGATGCCAGCTAAAAATGCACCGCTATTGCTCGATTTCTTCTTTGGTGGCGGTGACCAATTGTTCAAATCATCCATATTACATCAACCTTTCATCCAATTCATACGCTTCAATAGAAATAAAAACCTTACTAAGCGTGCAAAGTAAGGCCTTTATGATATAAATGATTTATGAATGTTGTGTAATGAAGCTTACACTGTCACAATTTCTGTAGGTTCTTCAGGGTCTGTATCGTATAGGTGAACGAATTCGCCTGTAATAATCCCACATGATGATAATGTTTGTGTCACACTTAGTCGTGCTAAGTCTTTCATATTATTATCTTTACTTAAATGAGATAAGTAAATGCGTGTCGGTTTTTCCTCAATGACTTCACTCATCGCAACCGCTGCATCTTCATTGGAAACATGTCCAACATCGCTTAATATACGACGCTTAACACTCCACGGATATCTGCCCATTTGTAGCATGCCCACATCATAGTTACTTTCAAACACAAAAGAATCCGCACCACGAATAATGCCTTTCATACGATCACTCACATATCCTGTGTCTGTAATAATTGCTAGTTTTTTATCGTGTTCATGAAATGTATAAAACATTGGATCCGCCGCGTCATGTGACACGCCAAATGATTGGATGTCGAGCCCATCGAATGACTTCACCGTTTCCATGTCAAAATGAAAACATTGATCTAATGGGACTTTTCCGATTAATCCATCCATTGCTTTCCAAGTTTTTTCATTGGCATAAATCGGTAAACGATATTTTCTAGCAACGACGCCGAGTCCTTTAATATGGTCACTATGTTCGTGCGTTACAAAGATTCCGTCCAAATCACTCAGCGAGCGACCGACCTTGGCAAATAATTGTTCTAATTTCTTTCCACTTAAACCTGCGTCGACTAAAAATTGATGTGTATCTGTTTCAACGAAAATCGCATTTCCACTACTCCCGCTTGCTAAAACACTAAAACGCATTGTTCAAAACTCCTTAAGAATCTCCTTGTTCACGTTCTTCCGTTTGGAAGTCTACGATTTTTCCTTCGATTGCATTGACGAAATGCTCTTCATATCCACCGTCTTTTAATTCTACACGAAGTCTCCATGTTGGTGCAAACACTTGCGTTTTCGTCAATGTGATTAATGATGAATACCCTAATGACATATTTGTGACGGTCGAATCTTTTGGCAAATAGTCTCTCGAATATAAAATATTAATCACATCTTCAGGTGATAATATATCTTTCTTTTTATTGAAATGCTCAAAATCTGTTAACCGTTGTTGTTCATATTTTTGAATATTGCCCTTTTCATCCCAAAATACGATAAGCATTCCATTATTATTGAAAAAGATTGGATATTCATCGACTTCTTGGAAGAAAATCGCAAATTGATTTTCTTCAACAACTTGCCATAAATGATATTCTTCTCCAAATGGAATATATTCATCTAACAGCTTTTGAAATTGATAGTCACCTTTACTATTTTTGATATTAAAAGGTTTTTCCATTGTCGCATATAACACTGAGCCATTCGGTATGGAGAATTTTTGTCCTTTAAATGAAGCTAACGCACTCTTTGAAAATGATGCGGTATCTGCTGAAACATAAGACAGTTCTTTTGGATAATCTGGTAACTCTTCTACTTTAATATTATCCATTTTTAAAGATTCATTAATAGACATTTCACCGAAAACTTGCATTTTTTGCGCTTCCTTATACTGGCTGACATAAAGCGAGTATAAAAATAAGTTTAAAATTGCAAAAACCACAATAAAAATCGTTTTAGTTTTACTCCAATCCAATCTTTTCACCTCCTACTTCTTCAGGTGAAAAACGAACCCAGTTTCCATGTTGTAAATAAAACCACGCTGGCTCAAACTGAAAAATATCTAATTCTGCATCTTGCTGCATATAATAACCTGGTAAAATTTCTTCTACGGAATCAAAGTCTATTTCACGAGATGCTTTTAGCGCTTCAATAATTTCAACACCAGATGGTATTAAAATCTCCTCTTGTTCAGAAGGCAATGTATCTCCTAATGTGAAATATGGTCGACGATATTGATAAATCGCCTCTTCTCCCCATACTTGTTCAATGTCTGTCATCGAATTGCCACCAAGTACGGGCACGCCTCTTACATATAGTTTAAATTGAATTGAACGGGCTCTAAAATTCATTTTGCTAAATCGATATTCATCTGTCCAACCGCCATGCTCATTTACAAAGTCAATCGCATCCTCAACGAGTTCTGATGGAATTGCCAACTCTTGGCTTTCGACAGAGGGATGAACAAAATGTAAAAATTTCTTCTCTGTATCAACCGTCATTAAAGCATGATTATCTTGGTAATCATCTCGTTGTGGATTAATTTCATTTCTTCTTACGGCATTTGGATCACTAAATAATACATTTCTAAAGCGTGTCGGATTAATTTCGTCTTTTTCATTTGAAAAATACGTACTTCTTACAAGTGTCGTTTCTTCCTTTGGTACAAGTAAGAAATGTTCATGGTCTTCTTCGACTTCCACGTATTCATCATAATTTTTTGCAACGGTAATGACATCACGATGAAAAAATTGTGGTTCTACAAGTTTAGCAGTCGTTGTATAGTGTAATGAATTTTTCACACTGACAAAATGAATCTTCGTCGTTCCTTTTTTAGTATCCCAATTCGCAATGAGATATTCAAAATTTATTTCCGGAATGTTTTGGCTTTCAATATTCAACACACTGTCATACACCGTCAGTGGTACTTCGTCTGGATAATATAAAACTAAACTATTCTCTTTACGCATCAGTTGATGCAATTTTTCTTTTGTGAATTGTTGATCTTCTAGTTGTGGTGTTTGAAGTTTCCACTTTTTAAGATGTGACAACATATATTCAATTTCTTCATTAGCTACTGCACCTGTGTATGTTTCATTAAACGTGAAATGCAATTTGTACGGCTTAATCATTGAATCGATATTTTTCTTTTCAGGCTTTTCCGCAATCGACGTATCGATTGTTCCTCGATTCCCAATTGTTTCATATGGTGCTGAATTCCAAATTAAAAATGTAAGCACTAAGCTTAATCCTATTAAAAAGATCAGCATTACGGATTTAACCATTTCAACATATTTCAATCCCATTCACCGCCTTCTTGCATTTCAAAAGGCAATGTAAAGAATACTGTTGTTCCTTTACCTTCTTCACTTTCTGCCCATATTTCTCCACCATGCGCAGCAATCATTTCACGTGCAATTGCCAAACCTAAGCCCGTGCCACCCATTTCTCTTGAACGTGCTTTATCTGCACGATAAAAACGGTCGAATATCCGATTGACATTATGCGCTGGAATGCCCATGCCTTCATCTGAAATCATTACCTTAAAGTATTTTTCAAAGACCGATATTTCAAAATAAATGTCTCCACCATCAGGCGAATATTTTAAAGCATTTGAAATAATATTATCAATGACTTGGGTCATTTTATCTGTATCTATTTCGACAAATAAGTCCATCGGTGGCAATAATCGTCTAAAATGCACATTTTGAGATTTCGACATCTCAAAGCGATCAATAATGAAACTGAAGAAACGATTAAACTCTACCCATTCTTTATTCAATTCGTATTCTTCACTATCCATTCTTGATAGTTTTAATAAATCTTCAACGAGACGAATCATTCGTTCTGTTTCCGTTTGGGTTACATGTAAAAATGATGGTGCAATTTCTTCATTTTTCCATGCACCATCTGCTAATGCTTCTAAATAACTGCGCATCGTCGTGAGCGGCGTACGCAATTCATGTGATACGTTCGATACGAACTCTCGACGTTCCATATCAATTTTTTCTTGTTCTGTATTATCGTGTAGCACGACAATTAAACCATTTACATAGCCTGTTTCTTTTTGTGTCACAGAAAAGCTCGCCCGTAAAATATACGGTTTTTCAGACGTACTAAAATCAAGCGCTAAAGATTCCTTTTGTTCTACTAAATCTTCGAATGTATAAGATTCATCAAGCCGTAAAACAGAAGAGATTGGTCGATTCATCACGAGCGTATGATTCGCCACACCGAGCATTTGTAATGCAGGATCATTAATTAGTACGACGCGTCCTTTTCGGTCCGTTGAAATGACGCCATCTGTCATGTTTTCCAACACGGTCGTCAGCTTTCTTCGTTCGCCTACGGTTAACTCTTGTGATTCGTGTAATCGATTCGTCAAATGGTTAAATGCCACAGCAAGTTGTCCTATTTCATCATCGCCATACACACGAACTTTACGTGAAAAATTCCCTTTCGCCATTTCTTGTGCTTGTCTACGCATATCGGATATTGGGCGTGTCATCGTCTGCGCGATAAAAATCCCGATGACGATTGTGATTGATAGAGAAACTGCCGTTCCACCGAATAAAATTTGGTTAATCTCATCCATTTGGTTAAACATTCGTTCAATATCGGCATCAAAATAAATAGCCCCTAAAATTTCGTCTTCATGCTTAATGGGAATAACCCGTACCATAAATCGATCTCCGGAGCTTTCATCTACATAAATCGTGTTTTCACTTACTGTTCCTGAAGATATCGTTCTTTTGACGACATCGTCCAATGAGCGTTGACCAACTAATGGACGGTTATCAAGTACCGATGTTGCCAATATTCTAGAATGCGAATTAATAATACGGATTTCATTCACGTCTTGTCCATCGAAACTTAATAATGCATTATTTAAACTTTCTTCCAATGTTAAGTCATCTTCTGTACGCTCTTTTAACATTTCTTCTCGGACACTAAACTCTACTAAGCTCATTCGATCCGCAACAGAAGATGTAAAATTCGATTTCAATGTTGTTTCAAGTTTACCGATAAAGTAAATACCGATAATTTGCATCGCAATTAAAATAAGTAATACATAAATGAGTACAATCTTTACATGAATGGAACGAAATACCCCTACTTTTCGCATAGCATTACTCCTGTTCTGGGTCACGTAAGTAGTAACCGACACCTCTTCTCGTTACAATCCACGTCGGGTGACTTGGTGTATCTTCAATTTTTTCTCTTAATCTTCGAATTGTAACATCTACCGTTCGAACATCTCCAAAATAGTCATATCCCCATACCGTTTGGAGTAAATGCTCACGCGTCATTACTTGCCCGATATTTTTGGCTAAGTAATGAACCAATTCAAATTCACGATGCGTTAACTCAATAGATTCTCCGCGTTTTTGAACGATATAAGCGTTCGGTTGAATCACTAACTCACCAACAACAAGTTCATTCGATTCTTCTTTTTCTTCATCTTCCGCTGAAATTTTCATATGGCGACGTAAATTTGCTTTAACACGTGCAATCAGTTCACGGTTACCAAATGGTTTTGTCACATAATCATCAGCGCCTAATTCTAAGCCTAATACTTTATCAATTTCTGAATCTTTGGCTGTTAGCATAATGATTGGAAAATCGTATGTTTTTCGTACTTCTCGACAAACTTCCATTCCATCTTTTTTCGGTAACATAATATCTAAAATCATTAAATCCGGTTGTAATTCCTCAACTTTTTCTAACGCTTCTTCACCGTCATGTGCACAATGAACGATAAAACCTTCTTTTTTCAAATTAAATTCTAATATATCTGCAATTGGTTTTTCATCATCGACAACAAGTATTGTTTTTTCTTGCATCGTCAACATTCCTTTCTCCATGTTCTTACTATTCTCTATACACGATATTTCTCTATACTTTATCATTATTTAAGCGGTTTCGCACGTTTGAGCAAATGCGTGCATCTTTTATTTCCCGGGAAATATTCCCGATATTTGTCGTCTATTCGTTTATTCTGTCTAATTGTCATATAAAAAGAGGCCAGGACATAACGATTTAACGTACAATCCTATCGACCACATAAAGATCGTTCAAACAAAAATGATGCATCTCTGTAGAGAATGCATCATTTTTGTTGAACATATAGATTTTTATCCCAGTCTCTTCATTTATTTTAATACTGACAATGGATTGATTAAGCTGCCATTTTTTCTGACTTCAAAATGTAAATGTACACCTGTTGAATTTCCTGTAGAACCCATAACACCAATTGTTGAACCTCTTCCAACTTTTTGACCTGGGCTTACTTGAATGGATGATAAATGTGCATATAATGTTTGATAACCGTTGCCATGATCGATAACAATTCGGTTTCCAAATCCACCTTGTGGTCCAGTTGCTTTTACAACCCCACTATCAGCAGCTAAAATCGAACGATTCGATGGACGCGCAATATCGATTCCATTATGTTGTCTCCCCCAACGTGCACCCATTGGACTGGATACGTAGCCACCTACTGCAGGCCAAGAAAATTGACCAGACCCTCTAGATGGAACATTCGTTTCTTGCGCTTGTGCTGAGGCATTTGAGTTTGTATTTGTGTCCTCATTGGCACTGACACTTACGTTTTCAACGACTTCTTTTGTTCCAATTGCGACCACTTCATCGACAGGCTTTGAAGTGACTTTTTTACTTTTAATCTTTTGTTTCACTACTTCGCCATTCTTCATTTGAATCGTCTCGATAATCACTTTTTTTCCTTCCTTACCTTCAGTTTCAACGTTCTTTTCACCTTTTGGTAAGTTCTTATCTTCTTTTTCGATTGTTTTATATGCGAGTTTTTCGTTCTTTTTCTTTTCAAAATCCACTTTCACTTCCACGAGTGGATTTGTTTCCGTTACATTTAATTGATTACCTATTTGTAACAACGAATTCTTTTTCACATCTTTATTTAACTTAAGAAGGTCTGCTGTTTTCATTCCATGTTCTTGTGCAATACTGCCAAGTACATCTCCAGCTTTAATTGTATATTGTTTTTCTTTTAACGTGCCTTTGTTTAATAATTGAACGGCTTTTTTAACCGTTAATACATCTTTCGGTTGAACAACTGCATCTACTTTCTCGATTTCTTTGGTAAATTCGATATTTGTAATGCGTTTTTCTCCAGCTTTTAATGCTGATTTTTTGTTGTTCTTGTTGTAAGCATTTAATTGTTTTTTTGTTACGTATTGCAATTGATAATCGCGTAAAAGCTGTTTGTACTGCTTTTCATTTTGAACGTACAATACAATATCTTTTCCTACTTTCACACCAATTGCTTCCGTTTCTGGTTTTACTTCTTTTTGAAGTTGCTTTAACACAGCTTCATCATCAGTTTGTACATCAAATACTTTTTCTGGAACGACAGATACATTCTCTCCGACTGTAATATTTAGTTTTTTATATTTTTTCTCTGCTTTTTGTAATGTTTCTGCTAATAAATCATCTAATTTACTTGGATCTGATAACGCGCCCATATATTGGTCATCTACGTAAATATGATGAATTGTTCCCATTTCCTCCGCTGCATTCACACTTTTCGTATGAATTTGAAATCCAATGAGTAAAACTAATGCCATCAACAGTAGTTGTCCTGTACGAACAAACGATAATGTTGAACTAGCTGTTTTCTCATGTTTATTTAAGTTCATTGGTTTTCTCCTTTTTACTCATTTTAAGCTATGCATATATATTGATGCTGTATATCTTACTTTTAGCATGTAATCGTTCGGAAATTGTTCTCTCTTTATAACACCCAAAACCTTTTTCAATTTACCATACTTATCTTGAATTATAAATAGTTGTAATCGTTTTGTAATACAACTGTATTATAGGAAAAATATTCACTCCTCATGTCGTCAGTCCTATTTCTGTATGTTACACCGTCATCATCTGCCAATAGCATGTACTAAAAAAAGGGAATATATAAGTTTATTTGATACATCGATTGGTCAAAAGTGACAGTGCTTTTTTTAAAAATAAAAACAGACGCAGAAAAAATGAATCTTTTTCCTGCGTCCGTTTTTTTAGAGCTTATCAGTCGTCTTCGTACAAATAGATGTTAAAAGGCGCCAGCAGCTCCTTGTTCGTTCCAATCAACGTTTACGAACTTATTATATTCTTTTTTAAATGCGAGCGATACAGTGCCTGTTGGGCCGTTACGTTGCTTCGCTATAATAATTTCAATCATATTGTTTTCGGATTCTTTATCATAATAATCTTCACGGTATAAGAAAGATACAATATCCGCGTCCTGCTCAATACTTCCAGATTCACGTAAGTCAGACATCATTGGGCGTTTATCTTGACGTTGCTCAACACTACGGGAAAGCTGTGATAATGCAATGACAGGTACTTTTAACTCTCGGGCTAACCCTTTTAAGGAACGGGAAATTTCCGATACCTCTTGTTGACGGCTTTCTCCAGCTTTTCCGCTTCCTTGAATCAATTGTAAGTAGTCGATAATGATCATCCCAAGACCGTGTTCCTGTTGTAAACGACGGCATTTTGAACGAATCTCATTTACACGAATTCCTGAAGAATCGTCGATAAAAATACCCGCATTCGATAAACTGCCCATCGCAAGTGTCAGTTTCTCCCAATCTTTTGCTTGTAAGGCACCTGTACGCAATACTTGTGCGTCGATATTTCCTTCTGCACAAAGCATACGGCTTACTAATTGGTCAGCACCCATCTCCAAACTGAAAATCGCGACATTTTCAGTCGTTTTCGTTGCGACGTTTTGCGCAATATTTAAGGCGAATGCTGTCTTACCAACAGATGGACGTGCGGCAACGATGATTAAATCATTTCGTTGGAAACCAGCTGTCACTTTGTCTAAATCAGTAAAACCTGTTGGGATTCCTGTTACTTCACCTTGTTGCGTGTGTAAACGTTCGATATTGTCATACGTATCAACGAGAACGTCTTGAATATGTTGGAAATCCCCCGCATTTTTACGATTGGATACTTCCATCATATTTTTTTCAGCTTCAGATAATAATGCTTCTACCTCGTCTTCTCGCGTATACCCATCTTCAACAATTTGAGTAGCAACGCGAATTAAACGACGTAATAAAGACTTTTCTTCAACAATTTTCGCATAATGTGCAACGTTTGCTGCAGTCGGCACAGCCTTAGCAATCTCCGTAATATATGGAAGACCACCAACATCTTCCAATTCCTTTCTTGCCGTTAACTCTTCCGAAACGGATACTGGGTCAATCGGTTGTCCTTTATCACTTAATGTCAGAAACGTTTGGAAGATTTTTTGGTGTGCAATACGATAAAAATCTTCTGGCATTAATACTTCTGCCGCGGTAATTAATGCTTGTGGCTCTAAAAAGATTGCGCCAAGTACTGACTGTTCTGCGTCATGGTTATGTGGCGGAACACGATCTAGTAACTCACTCATCTTCGTTCCACCTCATTATTCTTCTGTCACATGAACTTTTAACGTTGCTGTTACATCGCTATGCAACTTTAATGGGATATTCGTATAGCCTAATGAACGAATTGGTTCTGGTAATTCCATTCGACGGCGGTCCACTTTAATCCCTTCCGCTTTTTTCAATTCATCTGCAATTTGTTTTGTCGTAATCGAACCGAAAAGACGACCACCTTCGCCCGATTTTGCTTTCATATTTACTGTTAATGTTTCCAGTTTCTCTTTTAATTGTTTTGCTTCTGCTAACTCAGCTGCTGCATCTTTTTCCGCACGCTTTTGCTGGCCTTTTAGTGTACTTAAATTAGCTGGTGTTGCTTCAATTGCAAGCTTATTTTTAATCAAATAGTTTTGTGCGTAACCAACTGATACGTCTTTTACTTCACCTTTTTTACCTTTTCCTTTAACATCTTCTAAAAAAATGACTTTCATCTTTATGCTTCCCCTTTCTCAACTTCTTCTAATACCATTTTAAGTTGTTGAACTGCCTCTTGTACAGTTTCAACTGCTAATTGACATGCAGCGTTTGTTAAATGACCGCCACCGCCGAGTTCTTCCATAATCACTTGAACGTTAAGATCTCCTAAAGATCGTGCGCTAATGCCAATCTTCCCATCTGCGCGTGGGGCTACAACGAATGATGCAACAATGCCTTCCATCGTTAATAAAATATCTGCTGTTTGGGCGATTAATACTGAACCATATTCGCGTTCATTTTCTCCAACAGCAATTGCAATACCATCCCCAGCAAATTCAACAGTTTCAATTAATTTAGAACGTTCCACATAGGTATCAATGTCTTCTTTCAGCAATCGTTGAACGAGCACTGTATCAGCCCCATTTGACCGTAAGTACGAAGCCGCTTCGAATGTTCGTGAACCCGTTCTTAATGTAAAGCTTTTCGTATCAACGATAATTCCAGCTAATAATGCCGTTGATTCTAACATCGTTAACTTCTCTGTTTTCGGTTGATATTCAAGCAACTCTGTTACGAGCTCTGCTGTTGATGATGCGTACGGTTCCATATAAACAAGCATTGTATTGTCGATAAACTCTTCGCCACGTCGATGGTGGTCAATAACGACAATCTTCTCAGCACTTTGGACAATCCGCTCATCAATAACTAAGCTTGGTTTATGCGTATCGACAACTACAACGAGTGATTGATCTGTCATCATGCCAAGTGCTTCTTCTGGCTCAACAAACTGTTCTGCCATTTGACCGTCTTGGTGGATTTCGTTCATCAATTTCGTCACGCTGCTATCGAGTTCATTCGAATTCACAATGACATAACCTTCCACATCGTTCAAACGTGCCATTTTACGCACACCAATCGATGCACCGATGGCATCCATATCAGGGGTTTTATGCCCCATAACAAATACTTTATCGCTATCTTTAATTAAATCTCGTAACGCATGTGAAATGACTCGAGCTCTTACACGTGTACGTTTTTCTTGTGGACTTGTTTTGCCACCGTAAAACTTCACTTTTCCATCAATACCTTTAATCGCTACTTGGTCCCCACCACGCCCCAATACTAAATCAAGACTCGATTGAGCAAGTTCACCAAGTTCGATGAGTGATGTTGAACCAACACCAACACCGATACTTAATGTAAGTCCCGTACTTTGTTCCGCAGTTTTCTCACGAATATCATCTAAAATTGAAAAACGATTTTGCTCGATTTTTTCTAGTGAAGATTCATTAAAAACCGCTAAAAAACGATCGGAATTTGTCCGTTTAATATACACACCGTTTTCTTTCCCCCAGTCCGTCACAAGTGATGTCACGAGCGAGTTCAATTGACTTCTCGTTTGATCGTTCATACCTTGTGCTAACTCATCATAGTTATCAACTAAGAGCACGCCTAAAACGGTACGGTCTGCTTCATACAATGTTTCAATTTTAACTTGATCAGTAATGTCGAATAAATACAATAATCGTTCGTCATGATTAAATATTACTTTATATGAATAGCCATCTATTTCAATGACGGCCTCTTCTGACGCATCGCTTTGTGCAATTTTATATAATTGCTCGGATATTTCAATTAATGGTTCTCCAATTAATGTTTCTTTTGAAAAGATTTTTGTTAAAAAAGTGTTCGTCCATTCAATATCTTTTTCTTCATTTAATAATACAATTCCAATCGGCAATTCTAATAATGCTTCCTCGCCGACTTTTTTCACTCGATAAGATAGCGTTTCAATATGCTTTTCTGTTGAGTGATATGTATCATCTTCAATTTTCCATGTGAGTCCTAATACAAATAAAAATAATGTCGAATAGATGAGGCCGAGCCAAAAATGATCTAGTAGCAAGTAAAAAGCAGCAATCATGCCAAGAATGGATAAACCAATTAATGGAATACGTATTGCTCTTTTTCTAAAAAAGGTTCTCATCTTTCCTCATCTCCTCACTTCGATTTGTCATTTCCAACCCAGGCACGTAAATTAATTCCCGTGTCTAATATCCCGATAATAATCGTTAGTGGACTCATCAGTAACGCTACTATGGTTAGTAAAACAGAAAGCCATTTTTGCGCTTTCATCTCGTACATTATATGCTGAATAAACGATATACCCTGTAATAAGAATAAAAAACGTAATAAAAATGAACCATTCATATAAATGAGTTCTGCCATGCTTCCTGATGCCAACTCGCCAAATAATGGCATTAATATAATGATTAAATATACCCACACAACGAGCACAGGTAATTTCATTTTACGAAATGGTGGAAACGTCGGCACCTCATGGCCTAATCGTTTGACTACTGGTAAATTCACCACGATGACAAGGAATCCAAATATAAATGTCGACAGAATAAACGCCGTAGGAAGAATCATAAACATCATATGTAAAGTGTCTGTTAACTGTTCTTCAAATCCTTTTGGCATATTTCCAAGTTTTGTTGCGTAATCGATCATGGTTTCTTGTGACTTCATTAAGGTTTCTGTAAAGGTTTCAACAAAGTTAATGCCCGTCACCCACATTGTGACAACATATAAAATCATCGTTGAAATTAAAAAAGAAGTGCCTGCAGCCATAAACGTATAGAGCTTTGTTTTTTTCTGTGCAATTGCTTCACCAACAACAAATCCAAGCACGCCAAAAACAAATGCTACTGGTAATAATAATAATCCGCCAATCAATGACAAAATCATTGCTGCAGATGTTACGAGCAATGAAGCTTTTCGATCATAACGTAATCGATAAAGCATAATTGGTAATGGTGTAAAAAGCATCGTTACCGACCCAATAAGCGGTACATAGACGCTTACCGCACATAATACGATAAAGATCGCGGTCATCATTGCACCAAACGTTAATTTTCTTGCGTTATCTTGCATGATTTACGATTCCTCCAATAATCACTCCATCATTCTGCTGAGCGATTGAATTTACAATGACTTATGAAATATTTTCGCACTGTAATACATCTAAAAAAAATAAATTGTTCTTTTCATTATATCACGATTACAACGTAGAAACCAAAATACACATAAGGAAGAAGACGCGAGATGTATATCTATATTTTCTATTTTGCAACACATACTTCATGATTGAAAAACAATCTAAAACATATTGTCAGCGTGCATTTGTTCCTTATGAACGCACCGTCCATACGCACACCTTATGATAGAGTGGAGGATTTAGTACAAAATGGTTCTTCATACACCAAACTCGTTGATCCTTATAATAAAAAAAGTCACTCTAACCTATATTGGTTAAAGTGACTTCAGTCTTATCTTTCTTCCGCGCTGAACGGAATTAATGCCATCATACGAGCGCGTTTAATCGCAACTGTTAGTTTACGTTGGTATTTAGCGCTAGTACCTGTTACACGGCGAGGTAAGATTTTCCCACGCTCAGAAATGAATTTTCTTAGTAGGTCTGCATCTTTATAATCGATATGTGTGATGTTATTTGACGTGAAATAACATACTTTACGGCGTCTACGGCCTCCACGACGTTGTCCCATGAATGTTTACCTCCTTTAGTGTCAATGAATCGCTGCATAAAATTAGAACGGAAGATCGTCATCCGATACTTCTATTTGTCCAGGATTTGATGCGAACGGATCATCGTTCATATTTGTATAGTTTTGTTGATTTGGTTGTTGATTCGATTGATAGTTTGATTGTTGGTAATTTCCTTGTTGTTGGAACGGTGCTTGTTGACTTTGACCGCCTTGTGGCTGATTACCATAGTTTTGTTCAAAGCCGCCTCCGCCAGCATTCGCATTACGTGGCTCTAAGAATTGTACGCTGTCAGCGACAACCTCTGTCATAAAGACACGGTTCCCATCTTTACCATCGAAACTGCTCGTCTGAATACGACCATCGATGCCAGCCAAACTTCCTTTTCGTAAAAAGTTCGCTGTATTTTCAGCTTGCTTTCTCCACGTTACACAGTTAATAAAATCTGCTTCACGTTGACCTTGTTGGTTCGTAAATGTACGATTTACTGCCAATGTAAAACGTGTTACTGCGATACCACTTTGCGTATACTTTAGTTCAGGATCTTTCGTTAAACGACCAACTAATACAACACGATTAATCATTCTGAATTCAACCCCCTCATCATTTATTGTTTGTTTTATATACTCATTCGGCTTACGCGTCTAAACGGATAGCCATGTGGCGAATAATATCTTCGTTAATATTCGCTAAACGAGTGAATTCGTTAAGTGCTTCTTCAGTAGCATTTAAAGTTACTAATTGGTAGAAACCTTCACGGAAATCATTGATTTCGTAAGCTAAGCGGCGTTTGCCCCACTCTTTCGACTCGATGATTTCAGCACCGTTTGAAGTTAAGACTCCGTCAAAACGTTCGATTAACGCTTTTTTCGCATCTTCTTCAATTGTTGGTTGCATGATATACATAATTTCATACTTTCTCATCTTTCGTCACCTCCTTATGGACTTGGGCCAATTCCATCTATGATGAATTGGCAAGGAGTAAGTAACACTTCTATTACTCACATCGATTTATTCTACCACACATCGACTAGTGATACAACCATGTAAGCGTAAAATATTTGTGAGGTGAGAATGTAACAGTCAATCACCATATTGATATTCGTTTCCATTGTGGTGCTTGTCGCGGGTACAGCTTCAACTTCCTCGTCGTTGCGCTCTTGTGGGGTCTTCAGCTCGTGTTGCTCGCAGGCGTCACCACATCTCCATTTCAATCAATAGGCAAATGGGTTAGCGAACCATTTTCATCAGATGATTTTCATTGTTTGTGATACGATATTTCATAAGCAGTTGGAGGAGGGAGTATAGATGCAGGACACAAGAAATTATAAAGTAATTTCACTACATTTAGAAACGATTTTGAAGCAAAGCCTCTACATTACACTTGGTTCTCTCGTCATGTTATTTGGCTTGAAATGGCTATTCCATTCTTTACCGACATTTTCCTTTTCACTTCGTTCGTTATTGTTGAGTGTTTTGATCATTTCCATCGGTTATATTCTTTTGATTGTTTTACATGAGTTTTTTCATTTACTTGGCTTTCATCTATTTGGAAAAGTTCCATGGAAATCAATGAAAGTAGGCGCTGATTTCAAACAAGGTATTGCGTATGCCACAACAACGACTCATATGCCAAATCACGCGGTAAAAAAAGCATTGTTACTACCATTTTGGATGACGGGTATATTCCCAGCCATCATCGGGATTGTGCTTGGGCATAATAGTTTACTCATCATTTCTGCGTTACTCATTGGGGGTGCCGCCGGTGATTTTAGTATGTATCATCAATTAAAAAAGTATCCAAATCACTGGATGATACAAGATGATCCGACATTACCGAAAATGTATATTTACAATCCAGATGAAAAGGCACAGTAAAAAAGCTTGCATGCGATCAACGAGCGATTCCTCGTGATGCATACAAGCTTTTTTAGTAATGAGCGATTATACGTTGAAACGGAATAGAATAACATCGCCATCTTGTACAACATATTCTTTTCCTTCTTGACGTACTTTCCCATTTTCTTTTGCGACAGCCATTGAACCTGCTGCAACTAAATCGTCATATGCAACCGTTTCAGCGCGGATAAATCCTCTTTCGAAGTCCGTATGAATGATCCCAGCACATTGAGGTGCTTTCATTCCTTTTTTGAATGTCCATGCGCGTACTTCTTGAACGCCTGCCGTAAAGTATGTTGCATACCCTAGTAAAGAATAAGTCGCACGGATTAATTGGTCTAATCCTGCTTCTTCAATGCCTAAATCTTCTAGGAACATTTGGCGATCTTCATCGTCTAATTCAGCCATTTCTTCTTCAATTTTCGCACAAACGACAATTACTTCTGCATTGTCTTCTTTTGCGAACTCACGTACTTTTTGAACATATTCGTTGTCATCTGCCGTAACAATATCCTCTTCATCAACGTTTGCTACATATAACATCGGTTTGATCGTTAGTAAGTTCATCCCTTTAATGACTGCGAATTCTTCATCTGTTAAATCAACAGAACGTGCTGGCTTTTCATTTTCAAATGCTTCTTTTAATTTTAATAAAATTGGCTCTTCTACCATTGCCTCTTTATCTTTCTGCTTCGCCATTTTCGATACGCGTTCTAGACGACGATCAACACTTTCCATATCCGCTAAAATAAGCTCTAAGTTAATCACTTCAATATCATGAATCGGATCTACTTTTCCTGAAACATGGGTAATATTTTCGTCTGCGAAACAGCGAACAACTTGTGTAATGGCATCTACTTCACGAATATGTGATAAGAATTTATTGCCCAATCCTTCACCTTTACTCGCACCTTCTACAATCCCTGCAATATCTGTAAATTCAAATGCTGTTGGGACAGTCTTTTTTGGTGTTACAAGTTCCGTTAGTTTATCTAATCGTTTATCTGGTACTTCTACAATCCCGACGTTCGGATCAATCGTACAGAATGGATAGTTCGCTGCTTCTGCACCTGCTTTTGTAATTGCATTAAATAATGTTGATTTTCCGACGTTTGGAAGTCCTACAATTCCTGCCGTTAAAGACATCTATGCCACGACCTTTCATCTCGTTCATTATGCTATATTTGTATCAATGCATCTCGTTATAAGATTCATTTTCATTTTGTGAACAGTCCAACTCTTTCATTATAGAGTTAACCCGTTCAAATGTCTATTTTGCGTATTGTTACTCTGCCGCCTCAATCACTTTTTTCATCTTTTTCGTAAATTCGTTGCGTGGCATCATCACACTATGGTCACATCCAGTACATTTAATGCGAATATCCGCTCCCATACGAATAATTTTCCAAGCATTCGTTCCGCAAGGGTGTGCTTTTTTCATTTCAACAACATCATGTAAGTTAAAGTCTTTTGTACGCATGTCCTTAACTACTCCCTTCCACTTTCTCATAAGTCATTTTCGGATATGGGATTTCAATTCCGTTTTCATCTAAAAATAATTTTAAATCTTTTCTAAATCGACGTCCAAATGCCCATTGCATTGCAGGCAATGTTTCTGCCGTCACTCTAAAGACGATTTCTGTTGCATTTAAGTCTTGTACCCCGATCAATGTTGGCAAAGCAACGAGTTCTTCGTATTCATCTGATAAATTAGAGATAAAATGTTCAATGAGTTGTTCAGCTTTTTGAATATCCGTATGGTAATCGATTTTAATATCAATAATGGCCAACCCGTTATTAATCGAATAGTTGACGACTTCTGTAATATTTCCATTTGGAATAATATATACTTCTCCACCGTACGCTTCAATTTTTGTTGTACGTAACCCGATTTCCATAACCGTTCCTTCCGCTTCTCCAATTTGAACATAATCATCTACTGAAAATTGGTCTTCAAAGATAATAAAAAATCCTGAAATAACATCTTTCACCAAACTTTGTGCACCAAAACCAACTGCAAGTCCTAGCACCCCGGCACTTGCTAGTAGTCCACTAATGTCCATAAAGTCTGATAAAATCGCTAAAATCGCGGAAAAGTAAACGATATAAGATAATGTGTTTTCTAATAGTTTCAATAGTGTTTTTTCTCGACGTTCAGATGGTCGAATTTTTGTTTTCACTTGGAATGAAAACATGCGCCTTATAACCATTTTCCCAATTTTCACTGTTATGGACGCTAATAAAATGATAATCAAAATCTTCACGATATGGTCCGTAATAGAACTCCATGTTTCCGAGTTTAATAAAAAAGCTTTTAATTTACTAACTGCTTCAGTACCTTCTGCTTCTTTTGCTAAAATCATGAAACGCCTCCTAAACTGTTTAAATGACAATATACCTGTCCATGCTATCGTTAAAACATGAAATGGAGTTTATTTTATGCATTCTACTGCTGCTACATCTTATTGTTATCGTATCCATTATAAAGAATTAAATGTCATTTGGAAATTAAGTACATTGTTTCTCAAACATATTCCTTTCGATCATGAAAATCTCGTCTTTTGTTGTATTGGGACCGATCGATCTACAGGGGATGCACTTGGTCCTCTCGTTGGTACACAACTTTCGGAATATCAACCTTTTCCCTTTCATATCATTGGTACTTTAGATCAACCACTACATGCGCTAAATCTAGAAGAGCAAATGAATCTTCTTTCTATGAAACAACCGAATGCTTTTATCGTCGCAATTGATGCATGTCTAGGAAATAGACAGTCCATTGGCCAATTTTTATTTCAAAACGAGGCCCTTCAACCTGGAAAAGCAACAGGAAAAAACTTACCCGCTGTCGGAGATATTGCTTTAAAAGGCATTGTCAACACAGCTGGTTTTATGGAAAATGCTGTTTTGCAAAGTACGAGACTCTCCGTTTCCTTTAGCATGAGTCGTATTTTATCCCATGCGATTATTCTTGCTTATCGACGTCATCTTTTTCTAACAGATCGGCATTCTACACCGTTGAAAAGCATATAGGAAAAAGAAGACCTATTTTGCAAGCGCAAAATAGGCAGTTTTTTACTCATTTAACAAGTCTAATATTCGTTGCAAATCTTCATCAGAGAAAAACTCAATTTCAATTTTCCCTTTATCTTTCTTCTTTTTAATGTTCACGCTCGTTCCAAAATATTCTCGTAAAGTAGATTCTTGTTCCACTAAGAAAACATCTTTTTTCACTTTCTTTGTTTCACGTGGAACATTTTCATTTAATTGTTGCACGAGACGTTCCAATTGTCGGACATTCAATCCTTCCTTTAACACTTTTTCTGCTGTTAATGGGATTTGTTTTTTATGTTTTAGTCCTAATAACGCACGCCCATGCCCCATTGATAATTGACCGTCTGTAATAAGTGTGCGTACTTTTTCAGGTAATGCAAGTAGACGCATATGATTCGCAATATGAGAACGACTTTTTCCGAGACGTTTTGCAAGTTGTTCCTGTGTGACTTTTAAATGATCAAGCAGATTTTTATAGGCTTCTGCCTCTTCAATCGGTGTTAAATCTTCACGTTGTAAGTTTTCTAAAATGGCAAGTTCCATCGTTTCTTCGTCTGTAAATGTTTTTACAATTGCCGGAATTTCTTTTAGTCCTGCTAACTGTGCTGCACGGAACCTTCTTTCGCCTGCAACAATCTCATACGTCGTATCACGTTTACGAACGATGATTGGCTGTAAGATGCCATGTTCTTGGATGGAATCACGTAATTCTTCTATTGCTTCATCATTGAATATTTTTCGTGGCTGATATGGATTAGGTTTTATACTTTTTACATGTAGTTGCTCCACTTTGTCACCTGTTTGTTCTTCTAGTATTTCTCCAGGGAATAATGCGTTAATTCCTTTCCCAAGGCCTTTAACCATTATGCACCACTTCCTTCGCAAGTTCTGTATATACTTCTGCACCACGTGAACGTGCATCATATACGATAATCGGTTCTCCATGGCTAGGTGCTTCACTTAAACGAACATTTCTTGGAATAATCGTTTTGTATACGCTATCTTGGAAATACTTTTTTACTTGCTCAATGACTTGAATCCCTAAATTCGTGCGTGCATCAAACATTGTTAATAACACACCATCAATAACAAGTTCTTTATTTAAATGTTTTTGTACAAGTTGAATCGTACTTAGTAATTGGCTTAAACCTTCTAATGCATAATATTCACATTGCACTGGAATAATAATTGCATCAGAAGCAGTCAATGCATTTAACGTTAATAACCCTAATGATGGTGGGCAATCAATAATAATATAATCATACATCGATTCCAGTGGTAATAATGCATGTTTCATTCGAACTTCTCTTGAAATTGTCGATACAAGTTCGATTTCAGCACCCGCTAACGAAATGGTCGCAGGAATCACGTCTAAATTTTCCACCTCAGTTTGTAAAATAACATCTTTTACGTTTATATCATCAATTAAAATATTATAAATACATTGGTCTACATCGCCTTTATTAATACCGACACCACTCGTTGCATTTCCTTGAGGGTCTGTATCAATGAGTAATACTTTTTTGCCTAATTTGGCAAGGCAAGCACTTAAGTTTACGGATGTCGTCGTTTTTCCGACGCCTCCTTTTTGGTTTGCGATTGCGATTGTCCTACTCAAACTTGCACCTGCTTTCTTTTATTTTCGTCTATTGATTACTTTATATTCTATCATATCAAATCTCATTCAATAAAACATAATCTACTCTTTTACGATTGAGTCTAATTTTTGTGGATGCTTCTTACATCGACAATTTTCTTCTCTTTAAATCGTTCATCTGCTGTTTTATAACATGATTGTGTAGCGATATTGATTTACGTTCCGAGTAGATGCTTTTCGAAGGGTGTTCGTTGAGCCTCCTCTCTTGCCAAAACCGCAAGCTGTAGAAGCTCAGCTCTCATGCTAATCTCTCTGGAGTCGCCGCTTCCCACTACAATCAACGGCTCAGATTCTCTCCCCGCAAGCCTATTGCGCATCCTCTATGAAGTAAATAGGAACTGATAGAAATCCATATAATCATAATGGTTATATATCTATTCAAGTAAAAAAAGGGAATACAAATGATATTAGGGCAAATGCTTTTGGTCATTATACACACGTTACGTTAGGTTTGACAGGCACAATTGAGATTAAAACTGGAAGCATTAGTGTAGGTGGAAATTTTAAAAAATCTAATATGACCGATACTATGATATTATTTAAATAAGGATTATAACTTAAAGTTGTAATCCCTTTGTGTTCGTTTTTATAGGAGGTATTTATTTGAATATATTTTTAAATATAATTATAAGCGTTGTATTCACTGTTTTTATTTTTTTATCGGTCTTGTTATATTCAACGGGGATTTAACACCTTATTTTATAAATTTAGTTTTCTGCGGTGTAATCATTGGTCTATTAATTACAATATATATAAAGTTAATTGAAATTCAAAAAAAAATAAAGTTAATGATATACCAAATCCCCCAGTATATTTCTAAATAATTTTTTGGGATTCGGTATATTTTTTTACATGCATGCAGTTATAGGATGCATTAGGATGGATCCTGGTATTTTGAATATGAGCGCAAAAAAAGTACGGCTATATCGCACCTTATTTCTAGAAATATTAATTCTATTAAGAATCGCATCCATACTCATTTTTCTAGTTCTTATATGTTTGTATCCTCCTCCAGCCCCTCCTGTATCATTCATATACGGAGAAATTACTTCTGAATCTTCTATTTCTGTTTCATATTCGATAGTAGGCTCGACAATTCTAACGACTTGATTTGTTTCCAAGTCAATATGATGAACTTTATTACCATGTCTTTCAATTCTAATACCTTCATCGCCAGTGCAAGTTATAAAGTATTCATCACCTTCTACCTTATGGTGTTCTAAAATTTCTTTATTCTCCAATTTAAGTATAGTAAGTTTATCAGTGCCTTTAACGAATGTTATCTGATTATCTATGTGTATTAGCCGAAATCGGGGCATATTGAATCCAAAACAAGATAAAATTATTAACATTAGGAATAAAGCAATTGTTATTTTCTTCATAAAATCAATCTTATCTTGTTTTTGTAGTGTGATGATTACGTTTCGTATTGGGAAATAAATATGAAACAAGCGTGAATACTACTCCAACTGCTATTCCGATGTATAAAATATTGTGTAGTGTAGATTCAGACATTTTCATAGCAACCCCTGAAATACGGAGCGTTATAAATATAACCCCGGAAAGGAGTACAAGAATTAATCCGATCCATTGCAAGATATCTCTAATGATTTACTCAACTCCTTTTGTTGAATTACTACAATTCTAACAAATCAGAAGAGGAAGTGAAATACGGGACGTCACGACACAAAAACTGATCAAAAAACATTAAATGAAAAGGTGTTAGTGTTAATTTTTTAGAAGATAATTTATGTCGTTCAATGCAAGTAATGAAATAAATGCTATGCAAGAATTGATGTTTAATACATTAAGTTCTTTTGCACAACTTGAAAGGTTTCTAATAATAGAAAGAACAGCTGAAGAACGAGAGTGAGCAAAAAACTCTTGCAATGATTCGCAAGAGTTTTTGTCATTTCTTCTTTGGAATTTTTACAGTAATTTGATAAAAATCATCGCCGTCTTCTTCCTCGGTTTCAACATCAATCCCGCTTTTAGAAACGAGCGATAAAGATTGCTTAATCGTGTTCAACGCGATACGCACATCACGACTTACTGATTTTCTTTTCGGCTTTCGCGGTTTTTTAGCTTCCTGTTCTGGAGGATGTAAAATCTCACGAATACGCTCTTCTAACTGTTTCACATTGAGTTGTTCCTCGATAATTTCTTCACAAATCTGCTGTTGTAAAGCTTCTTCCTTTAACGGAATAAGTGCACGTGCATGACGCTCTGTAATGCGCTTATCCATAATTGCTTCCTGGACAGTTTCTGGCAATTTTAATAATCGTAATTTATTCGCAATGGTAGACTGACCTTTTCCTAATCGTTGTGCTAAAGCCTCTTGTGTAAGCTCATGCAAATCTAGTAGTTGATCATAAGCTTGTGCTTCTTCGATTGGCGTCAGCTCTTCACGTTGTAAGTTTTCAATTAAAGCAATTGATGCGGTTTCTTTATCATCTAAATTACGAATAATTGCTGGAACTTCTGTCCAACCAAGTGATTTCATCGCACGATAGCGACGTTCACCTGCAATAATTTCATAACGCTCATCATCCATCTTACGGATTACAATCGGCTGGATAACCCCATGCGTATGAATCGTTCTCGCAAGTTCTTCGATTTTCTCCTCCGAAAAAATCGTACGCGGTTGATATTGGTTGGGAACAATTGTATCAATCGCTACTTGTTCAACTTGCTCGAAAGTATTGTCTTCCGTTTTAATAGACGCGTCTTTCTCACTCCCACCTAAGAAGCGAAAGAAAGAGTTTTTCATGTATGGCACCACCTTTAAAAGCTACTTGTCATTGTTTCTATCTATTATTTAATAGGTGTTTTATTTGGAACTCCAGGCTTTCTTGGATACTTCTTCGGTGTCGGTTTTACTTTTGAAAACAGATAAATATTTCGTTCACTATTTTCTACTGGCAATAGAAAGTTATGTTCTTCTTTTAGCACTGCACCTAATACAGTTAACGGACGTTTTGCGTCGATTAACTCATTTTGTGCTGCAGCACCTTTCATTGCGACAAATGAACCACCCTTTTTCACAAGCGGAATACAAAGTTCAGATAATACCGATAGCCTTGCGACTGCACGTGCCGTCACAAGATCGAATTGTTCACGATACGCCGGGTTTTGTCCAAACTCTTCTGCACGCGCGTGGACGAATTGCACATGATCAAGCTGTAACTGCTCTGCTAAATGCGTTAAAAATGTAATTCGTTTATTCAGTGAATCGACAATTGTTACCTGTAAATGTGGGAAACAAATTTTTAGCGGAATACTTGGGAAACCTGCCCCTGCACCTACATCACAAATGGTTTCATATTGCGTAAAGTCTACATAAAAAGAAGCTGAAATAGAATCATAAAAATGTTTTAAGTAAACAGATGGCTCATCTGTAATTGCTGTTAAGTTCATTTTTTCATTCCATTCAACAAGCTCTTTAAAATATGTTTGAAATTGTGTCATTTGGTGTTCTGTTAATTCGATGCCCTTTTCTTTTAAAGCTGCAATAAATTGCTCTTCATTCACGAATAAATCCCCCCTTATTGCTTTCTATGAAACTTTATATATATATAAATAATAAATGACTGCTCATCCATTATTCATTGCGCCATTTAATAAGTTAATTGTATCATATCATTTTTTTGAATTAATGAACATGAGAGACATGCGTCTCTTACAAAAAGGTCATGTCAATGATTCGGATAATCGCGTCAAATCCATCACGTTTCTTTATGTCTATACGATGTCTATACGGTTGAGTTCTTTTTCGCCCATAAAACTTGTCCATTTTCATAAGTACAGTGTACACAATTATTGTATGACATGTATTTTAAAAAAACTGGTATGGCATTGGATTCCATACCAGTTTCCCTGAAATTATTTTGATACTTTGGCAATTTTTCCTTGTTCAATATATACAAGTAAAATCGAAATATCCGCTGGATTTACGCCTGGCATTCTCGATGCTTGCGCAATCGATAATGGACGGACTTCTTTCAACATCGTACGTGCTTCAAATGCGATACCTGAAATTGCATCGTAATCAATGTCTTCTGGAATTTTTTTATCTTCCATTTTTTTCATTCGCTCTACTTGTTGAAGTGATTTTGCGATATAGCCTTCATACTTCACATAAATCTCTACTTGCTCCTTCACTTCTGGAGAAATCTCTACTTCCGGAATCATTCGAGCGACTTGATTGTATGTGACTTCAGGACGTTTCAAGATTGCATAGGCTTTCATCGGCTCTTTTAAAGCTGTTGAATTGGTTTCTGCTAAAATCTCATCTACCTCTGTAGATGGTTTAACTGTTAACTCGCGTAAACGCTGTAATTCCTCATCAATTTTAGCTTTTTTATCAACTAAACGTTGGTATCGTGTTTCACTCACAAGTCCAACTTGATAACCGATTTCAGTTAAGCGTAAATCCGCATTGTCATGACGTAATAATAAGCGATATTCTGCACGTGATGTTAGTAAACGGTATGGTTCGCTTGTCCCTTTTGTGACTAAATCATCAATTAGAACACCAATATATCCGTCTGCTCGCCCTAATATAAATTCTTCTTTTCCTAAAGCTTTTGCAGCTGCATTGGCACCGGCCATTAATCCTTGCCCTGCTGCCTCTTCATAACCAGATGTGCCATTTAGTTGACCTGCTGTATATAAACCATGAATCTTTTTCGTTTCTAATGTTGGTTTTAATTGCGTTGGGACGACTGCATCATATTCAATCGCATAGCCCGCACGCATCATTTCAGCTTTTTCTAATCCAGGCACACTCGCAATTAAGCGATGTTGAATGTGTTCTGGTAAGCTCGTTGATAATCCTTGCACATATACTTCTTCTGTGTTTCGTCCTTCAGGCTCTAAGAAAATCTGATGACGTGATTTATCGTTAAAACGTACGATTTTATCTTCAATTGATGGACAATAACGTGGTCCTGTACCAACCTCTGCACCTGAATACATTGGAGATAATCGTAAATTTTCATTAATAATTTCATGTGTTAATGGTGATGTGTACGTTAACCAACATGGGAGTTGATCCGTAATAAATGCTGTCGTTTCATAACTAAACGCATAAGGTTCTTCATCACCTGGTTGGATTTCTGTTTTGCTATAATCAATCGTTTTACTATTAATACGCGGTGGCGTACCTGTTTTAAAGCGAACGACGTCGAACCCTAATTCCGTTAAGTTTTCAGCTAATTTAATCGATGGCATTTGGTTATTCGGACCGCTTGAATAACGAACATCCCCGATTAAAATTTCACCGCGTAAAAAAGTTCCCGTCGTAACAACGACTGTTTTGGCACGGTAAATAGCGCCTACTTGTGTAATGACACCTTTTACTTCATCGTCTTCAATGATTAATTCATCAACAGAAGCTTGTCGAATTGTTAAATTATCCGCTTCCTCAAGTACTCTCTTCATCTCTTGTTGATATAATACTTTATCTAATTGTGCACGTAACGCACGGACTGCTGGACCTTTACGTGTATTTAACATACGCATTTGAATATGGGTTTTATCAATGACTTTCCCCATTGCACCGCCTAATGCATCAATTTCTCGTACAACGATTCCTTTTGCAGGACCACCAATTGATGGATTACAAGGCATAAACGCAATCATATCAACGTTTAGTGTTAACACTAACGTGGATGCACCCATTCGGGAAGCGGCTAATGCTGCTTCCACGCCCGCATGTCCTGCACCGACAACGATGCAATCATACGTACCTGCTTCATATTTATTCGGCATACTTTCTTCCTTCTCTCATCATTATTTCCCGAGGCAAAACTGTGAAAATAGTTGATTAATTAAACTTTCTTGGACCGTGTCTCCGACAATTTCGCCGAGCACTTCCCATGACCGTGTCACATCGATTTGAATCATATCGACTGGAACACCAGACTCCGCTGCCATTAATGCATCTTCAATGAGTTGCTTTGCTTGATGTAATAAAGCAATATGTCGTGCATTTGAAACATAGGTCATGTCTTCAGACTCGATTGAACCCGTGAAGAATAGATTCGCAATCGCTTCTTCAAGCTCAACGACACCTTCTTCTTGCAATAAAGATGTTGTGACAAGTTCGCGGTCTCCTGCGATGGCCTTCACTTCTTCTATATCCATTTTTGCTGGTAAATCGGTTTTATTGACGACGATAATTGTATCCATTCCTTCTACAGCTTCGAATAAACGGCGATCTTCTTCCGTTAATTCTTCTCCATAGTTTAAAACAAATAAAATTAAATCGGCTTCTTTTAAAACTTGTCTTGAACGTTCAACACCAATTCGTTCAACGATATCCTCCGTTTCACGAATTCCCGCCGTGTCTACAAGACGTAAAGGAACGCCTCGCACATTGACATATTCTTCAATGATGTCGCGTGTTGTCCCTGCAATATCTGTGACAATTGCTTTGTTCTCTTGAACGAGACTATTTAAAAGTGAAGATTTTCCAACGTTCGGTCGCCCGATAATCACCGTCGATAAACCTTCTCGTAAAATTTTTCCTTGTGCAGAAGTTTGAAGTAATTTTTCAATTTCTTCTTTTACCCATGTACATTTTTCCAGCATTACTGGAATCGTCATTTCCTCAACGTCATCGTATTCTGGATAATCGATATTTACTTCTACTTGTGCCAATGTTTCAATTAAGGCTTGTCGCAATTCCCCTACTAATTTCGACAATTTTCCTTCCATTTGGCCTAACGCAACGTTCATCGCTCGATCTGTTTTCGCACGAATTAAATCCATAACCGCTTCCGATTGTGATAAATCGATACGACCATTTAAAAAAGCACGTTTCGTAAACTCTCCAGGTTCTGCTAAACGTGCCCCTTCTTTTAATACGAGTGCTAACACACGATTAACCGCAACTAATCCACCGTGACAATTAATTTCAACGACGTCTTCACGCGTAAATGTTTTTGGTGCTTTCATTAAAGAGACCATTACTTCTTCGACCGTTTCAGTCGTTTTTGGATCGACTAAATGTCCATAATGGATTGTATGCGTTTTTTCTTCTATTAAACGTTTGCCATTTGGCGAACGGAAAATGCGATCTGCAATTTGAACTGCTTCATCTCCACTTAATCTAACAATGGCAATTGCTCCTTCACCCATCGGGGTAGAAATCGCTGCGATTGTATCAAAATGCACGGCTTTCACCTTCCTGGAGTTAGTTATTCACATGTGGATAAGCTCCACAACTTCCTAACATAGTATATTAACATAAATTAAATCATCCTCATAGCAATACATATCGACTTTTTATCGAACAAATCTGACCCTTTTCGACAATTTGTCTGTCAAACGGCCTTGCTTTTTCTACCATTATTTTCAATGAAAAAACGAGGATATGTTTGAAAATATCCTCGCTTTTTTATGCATTTATTGGATCGGTTCAATGACTAGATAACGATGTGGGTCAGCCCCTTCTGAATACGTTTCAATATCGATTCGATCCGCCAATGTATGGTGCAATACTTTACGTTCATAAGAAGGCATTGGTTCAAGTTGAACTTTTCTGCCTGTTTCAATCGCTTTATCAGCCATACGATCGGCTAATTGTGCTAAAGATTGTTCGCGTCGTTCACGATAATCTCCGACATTTAAACGAACTACTTTAAATTGCTTCGAATGTTGATTGGCAATTAACTGCGCCAATTGTTGCAGCGCATTTAGCGTTTGTCCGCGTTTTCCAATAATGAGTGCCGCTTTTTCACTATCCATTTGCAAATACATGTACTTGCCATCTTCTGTTACTGTCACTTCTAAGTCTTCGATATCCATCGATTTTGCAATCGCTGTTAAATAGTCTACTGTTTTTTCGACTGGATTTTCTTGCACTTCTGATAAATCATTTTGTGCTTCTGTTGTTGCGCCAACATCTTCTACTTCCTCAAACACTTCAATCTCTTCTACTTCTGTCGTTTCTTTAGAGTCAGTCACTTGTTCTTCTTGTGCTTGTTCAAGTTCTTCCTCTGCCTGTTTTTCTACGAAAGTTGGTTGAACGGTTGGTGCAACAGCTTCTTTTTCTTGCGCTTTTACAGTGACAACTACTTCAGCCTCTTTGGCACCAAAACCTAAAAATCCTTTTTTACCTGCTGATAATACTTCTACTTCGACTTCGTTTCGGGATACTTTTAATTGATCTAATGCTTTTTCAATTGCTACTTCAACAGTGTTACCAGTTTGCCTCACCGTTGTCATATATACTCCCTCCTACTTTTGCGTTTTTTCTTCTTCCTTACTAAATGGTTTATAAATGAAGAAGTTTTGAATAATAGAAATAATATTACCGATTACCCAGTATAATGCTAATGCGGCCGGTAAAATGGTACTTCCTAAAATAATGATAAAAATTGGCATAATATAAAGCATTGGCTTCATTTGTGGATTATCAATTGCTGGTCCTGTTTTTAATACGAGGAATTGCATAATCCCTGCAATGATTGCTAATGTAATACTAATTTCCGCCAATTGGAAGCCAAGAATTGATCCTAATTCAATTTCAGGCGTATGGTTCATTCGACTAATCGCATGATAGAAACCAATTAAAATCGGCATTTGAATTAATATCGGTAAACATCCTGCAGCCGGATTTACTTTTCTTTCCATCATCAGTTGTTGCATTTCTGTTCGATACTTTTCTTGTGTAACTGCATCTTTTGATTTGTATTTCTCTTTTAATGCAGCTAATTCTGGTTGCAGTGCTTGCATTTCTTTTGAACTTTTCGCTTGTTTTATCATTAATGGTAATAAAATTAAGCGAATAATTATTGTTACGGCTACAATTCCGTAACCGTATGTACCTAATAGCTCTTTAAATAATGTAATAAGTGACACGAGCGGCCATACGATAAACTTATTCCAAAAACCTTCGCTATCTTCGTAAATTGGCTCTTGGAATTCTGTACATCCTGCCAATAAAAATCCTACGACAGATAGCATCATGATTAAGCCTAATCTTTTTTTCACTTTTGCTCCCCCGTATTTCTATTTATTTGTAGTTGTATAATAAAGTATAAAACGTTTTCAGATCATTCGTCATGTTTTAAGCGATTTTTTCTCAATATTACTTTTTATATTGAAAAGCACGTGCAATTTTCAGCACATGTTGCAAACTTTTTTTCGTTTCATGGAAATCCATCGAAGCTGTCGGTTTACGTGCAATAATGACGTAATCACTATCTTGATGTAAGTCATCTTTGAATTCCAAAAATACTTGGCGAATGTAACGCTTCACGCGATTTCTCGTTACAGCATTTCCAATTTTTTTACTTACCGATAATCCGACTCTAAACGATGTTTGCCCTTCTTTTCGATAACGATAAACAATAAATTGACGATTCGCAAACGATTTTCCATCTTTAAATACTTTTTGGAATTCATTATTCTTTTTAATACGTTGACGTTTGTTCATCTCAACATTCACCTATTCCGTCAAATTAATCTATTCTTCTTTTTACTATAAGTCCATTTCATCATAACCTTCATCACGATTGAACAATTTCGTCACAATCAAACTGGTCCACCGAGATGAAGTGACGCCATGAAAAGAAAAAAGACCACTGAGAGTCAGTGGCCTTATGCTGAAAGCACTTTTCTTCCTTTGCGTCGACGTGCTGCGATTACTCTACGACCGCTTTTTGTGCTCATTCTCGCACGGAAGCCGTGAACTTTACTATGTTTACGTTTATTTGGTTGGTACGTACGTTTACTCATCTATAAGACACCTCCTAAAAGTGATTGTCGTTCTTTCTGACAGTCCTAACAATTATAATTTTTTTCAACCATAAAGTCAAACATTTCTTTAAAACATTTCTTCGTACGTTAACCACTTTTTATATCCTAGCATGTCCGTCTAATGTTGATGCTATTTTTTCGGCTGTAAAGTTATCCACATACCACCTTGAATTTCTCTGCATCATTTTGTTTACAGTTTTTTGTCGAAAAAAATTATGCACATACGATATCGACAGAAAGTACACATATAAATGCTTGTGGATAACGCATTTGTGAATAGTGGAGCTGCCTGTGGGTAACTATTATAAACCCTTGTAATTAAGCACGTTCCCTGTTACAATGAAAAAGATTTCGTTGTGAATAAAAAAATCGTTCGTAAAATTATCCACACTTGTTGATAGGTTGTGGATAATTTTTTCCACACTTTTGAATAAACATTATCCACACGTTGAATTTATGTGTATAATACATATCTTCGAGTAATTTTATACTTTTGTAAAGGAGGCATCTTAGTGGATCATCTTGAAAAATTATGGGATGAAGTTTTGTCGAAAATTGAAGAAAGAATTTCCAGGCCTAGTTTCGAAACATGGCTAAAATCGACAAAATTGATTTCATATGAAGAAGAAAACGTCACAATCGCTGTTCCAAACACCTTCTCTAAAGATTGGTTGGAAAGTAACTATATTCATCTAATAACGGGAATCTTATCTGAAATAACAGGAGAAGACCGTTTTATTCATTTTATCGTTCCTGAAGATATGGAAGAAAATGATTTTATGCCACCAAAACCTGTCGAGCAACCTGTAGAATCATCAAACAAAAATGCATCGGCTGGGATGCTCAATTCTAAATATACGTTTGACACATTTGTGATTGGATCAGGCAACCGCTTCGCTCATGCAGCTTCATTAGCCGTAGCTGAAGCACCAGCAAAAGCATATAATCCGCTTTTCATTTATGGAGGCGTCGGACTTGGAAAGACACACTTAATGCATGCAATTGGTCATTATGTATTGGAAGATAACCCAAATGCGAAAGTGGTCTATTTAACGTCTGAAAAATTCACGAATGAATTTATTAATTCAATTCGTGACAATAAAGCAGTTGAGTTTAGGAATAAATATCGTAATGTAGATGTGCTGTTAATAGATGATATTCAGTTTCTAGCCGGAAAAGAACAAACACAAGAAGAATTTTTCCATACATTCAATACATTACATGAGGAATCCAAGCAAATTGTCATTTCAAGCGACCGTCCACCAAAAGAAATTCCTACGCTGGAAGATCGTTTGCGTTCTCGCTTCGAATGGGGGCTTATTACAGATATTGCACCTCCTGATTTAGAAACACGAATTGCGATTTTACGTAAAAAAGCGAAAGCAGATGGACTAACGGATATTCCAAACGAAGTGATGCTGTATATTGCCAATGAAATTGATACAAATATTCGTGAATTAGAAGGCGCACTTATTCGTGTTGTTGCTTATTCTTCACTCGTTAATAGTGAGATTACAGTAGAACTTGCCAGTGAAGCATTGAAAGATATTATTCCAAATGCCCGTCCAAAAGCTGTAACAATTTTGGATATTCAAAAGGCAGTCGGACAACATTTCAATGTAAGATTAGAAGACTTTGCAGCAAAGAAACGTACACGTGCCATCGCTTTTCCAAGACAAATCGCGATGTATTTATCGAGAGAATTAACCGATTCTTCATTGCCTAAAATTGGTTCTGAATTTGGCGGTCGAGATCATTCAACCGTCATCCATGCACATGAAAAAATTTCATCACAATTAAAAGAAGATGAACATTTACAGCAAGATGTAAAAGATATTAAAGCGACTTTAGGGCGAGAATAGATTGTGAATAACATAGAATAAGTTGTGCACGCTCATAAACAACTTATGCACATGTGGACAAGTTGTTTCCAATAGCTTTTGATAGCTTATCCACAAATCCACAAGCCCTATTACTATTATTACTTATCTTTTAATTAATTAATATATATATAAGTGAGGGTGTATCATGAAATTTGAAATCGTACGAGATGAATTGCTAAACGGATTAAACGATGTCATGAAAGCAATTAGCTCAAAAGTGGCTATTCCGATTTTAACGGGAATCAAAATTGAAATTGATGAAAAAGGAATGACAATGACTGGTAGTGATTCAGACATTACAATTTGTACATTCATTCCAACGGAAAAAGACGGAAAAGAGTTAATCAAAGTAGAAGCAAAAGGTTCAATCATTCTACAAGCAAGAGTTTTTAGCGAAATTATCCGTAAATTACCGACAAATGAAGTAAAAATCAGTGTATCTGAAGGACAACAAACGTTTATTCAATCAGGTAAATCTGAATTTAAATTAATCGGTTCAAACTCTGATGAATATCCTGTTTTACCAGATGTTAAAGATGAGCATAGCTTCTCTTTACAAGCAGATCTTATGAAATCTATCATTCGTGAAACAGTATTCGCAGTTTCACAAGTTGAAACACGTCCAGTATTAACAGGTGTTCATTGGACAATCGAAAATGGCAAACTATCATGTGTCGCAACAGATAGTCATCGTCTAGCACGTAGAATTGCAACGATTGAAAATGCACCTCCTGTTGATTTTGACTTCGTTATTCCAGGTAAAAGTTTACAAGAATTAAACAAAATTTTACCGGATACAAACGAATCAGTTGAAATTATCATTGCTGAACAACAAGTATTATTTAAATTAAATGACGTATTGTTTTATTCTCGTTTACTAGAAGGAAATTATCCAGATACATCACGTTTAATTCCAACAGATAGTAAAACATCTGTCATTGTCAACGGAAAATCTTTACTACAATCAATTGATCGTGCTTCTTTATTAGCAAAAGAAGAACGTAATAATATCGTTCGTTTTTCAACAGAAAATAAAATGATTGAAGTATCTTCGAATTCACCTGAAATTGGGAAAGTTGAAGAGCTTGTTGAAGCGATTAAAATTGAAGGCGAAGAACTTAAAATTTCATTCAGTGCGAAATATATGATGGATGCACTGCGCGCAATTGACGGGCAAGATATTGAAATTCAATTTACCGGTGCAATGCGCCCATTTATTTTAAAATCAGTCGATGAAGACTCGATTTTACAATTAATTTTACCTGTCCGAACATATTAAGCATGAGAATTGTATAAATATCCATGCGTTTTAATGCTGATGTATAGCGGTGCATAAATATACAAAAGGCTGTTAAGTGAAGTGAATAAACACTTTATTTAGCAGTCTTTTTTTACTTACAGCGATAAATCCTGTAAAATAGAAAGATAAACTACTAATATGAGAGGTTGAACGAGATGACGGACCTGCAAATCCATTCAGAATACATTACCTTAAGTCAATTATTAAAAATGGTAAATGCGATTAGTTCTGGAGGTATGGCAAAATGGTATCTTCAAGAGCATGTTGTATATGTTAATGGTGAACAAGAACAAAGACGTGGTAAAAAGTTAAGAGATGGCGATGTAATTATGTTGCCAGGGTTAGGTAAATATAAAATTACAGAAGCGGTGGACGGATCTGCAGATGTACATTGATCATCTTGCTTTAAAAAATTATCGGAATTACGAAACATTAGATTTGTCTTTTTCACCTGAAATAAATGTATTCATTGGCGAAAATGCACAAGGTAAAACGAATGTTATGGAATCTATTTATGTTTTATCGATGGCAAAATCGCACAGAACATCAAATGATCGTGATTTAATACGTTGGGAACAAGAGTATGGTAAAATAGAAGGGACGATTCAACGGAAACGCGGAAAATTGCCGTTAGAACTAGTCATTTCTAAAAAAGGAAAAAAAGCGAAAGTAAATCATTTAGAGCAAAATCGTCTGAGCAATTATATTGGCCAGTTAAATGTGGTCATGTTCGCACCAGAAGATTTGAATCTTGTAAAGGGTAGCCCATCTGTTCGAAGACGTTTTTTGGATATGGAGATTGGTCAAATTTCGCCCGTCTATTTACATGATTTACTCACATTCCAAAAAGTGTTGAAACAACGCAATGCGATTTTACGTGAAAATCGTGGAAGACAACAATTAAATGATGTCATGTTTGATGTGTATACAGAACAGTATATTCAAGTAGCTGTTCAAATTATTCGTAAACGTTTTTACTTTATGGAACTGCTACAAAAATGGGCAGAACCAATTCACAAAGGCATTTCACGTGGACTAGAAACGTTAGAAGTGTCTTATGGAACTTTAAAAGAGTTGCATTCTGGACAGACTACAGAAGAGATGGAGCAAATACTTGAACAAAAATTAGCAGAAATGCGTTCAAGAGAGCTCGATCGCGGAATTACATTAGTCGGTCCACATCGAGATGATTTACATTTTTTTGTAAATGGCTATGATATCCAAACATTCGGTTCACAAGGACAGCAAAGAACAACGGCTTTGTCGCTAAAGCTCGCTGAAATTGAATTGGTAAAACAAGAAGTTGGAGAACCGCCGATTTTATTGCTCGATGATGTGTTATCTGAATTAGACGATTATCGTCAGTCACATTTGTTGAATATAATGCAAGGTGAAGTACAAACATTTGTAACGACAACGAATATTGCTGGTATTGACCATGATACGATTCAAAAGGCAAAAGTATTCGAAGTGACAGACGGTGTTGTAATAGAAAAATCATACAAATGACAACTAGTTACCGATACATGTGAACATTTATATGGTCGGTCGTTTTTAATGTGAATCAATTTCAACATCGCTATATGTAGAAACAACGACGTATGCGATGATGAAATGACAATAATTTACAGGCTAAGGCGTACGAGAAATCGGTTAAACCATTTCGTGATCAATCATCATGAAATCGTTAGAAAGGGAAGGTGAACAAGCTTTGGCGATGGAAGAAAATAACACACCAGCCTATGATGAGGGGCAAATTCAAGTACTTGAAGGATTAGAAGCAGTTCGTAAACGTCCAGGGATGTATATTGGGACGACGAGTTCGCGTGGACTTCATCACCTCGTTTGGGAAATAGTAGACAACAGTATTGACGAGGCACTCGCTGGTTATTGTGATCATATAGAAGTGACCATTGAAAAAGATGATTGGGTTCGTGTTGATGACAATGGACGAGGGATGCCAGTTGGGATTCAAGAAGCAACGGGCCGCCCTGCGGTTGAAGTAATTATGACAATTTTACATGCCGGCGGAAAATTTGGTGGCGGCGGTTACAAAGTATCGGGTGGTTTACATGGTGTAGGTGCTGCAGTCGTTAACGCGTTATCTAGCGAAACAGAAGTTATTGTGCGAAGAGATCACAAGCAATATAACATTAAATTTGCACAAGGGCATGTTACACAAGAATTAGAAGAAATTGGAGAATCGACTGAAAATGGAACGACAGTCCGTTTTAAAGCGGATCCGGAAATTTTCACAGAAACAACCGTTTATGAATATGACGTATTATTTAATCGTTTACGAGAATTAGCGTATTTAAATCGAAAATTACGGATTACGATTACAGATGAGCGTGGAGAAGAAGTACGTACCGACTCGTTTTACTATGAGGGTGGAATTCAATCATACGTAGAACATTTAAATAAAAATAAAGAACCAATTCATGAAGATTCTATTTTTATCGAAGGTGAAAAAGATGGGATTTCCATAGAAATTGCGATGCAGTATAATAGCGGATTTGCAGAAAACCTATTTTCATTTGCGAATAATATTAATACGTACGAAGGTGGGACGCATGAGTCTGGTTTTAAAACAGCGTTAACACGCGTTGTAAATGATTATGCGAGAAAGAATAATTTATTAAAAGAAAACGACTCTAACCTAACGGGTGACGATGTGCGTGAAGGATTAACAGCGATTATCTCTGTAAAACATCCAGACCCACAATTTGAAGGACAAACAAAAACGAAGTTAGGAAACTCTGAAGTAAGTACGATTACCAATCAATTATTCTCAGAAGGCTTCCAACGATTTTTATTGGAAAACCCGACAACAGCTCAACAAATCATCGAAAAAAGCTTACTAGCTGCACAAGCACGTATTGCGGCGAAAAATGCGCGTGAAGTTACACGTCGTAAATCAGCATTAGAAGTGTCGAGTTTACCAGGTAAACTATCAGACTGTTCTTCGAAAGACCCTTCTATTAGCGAATTATACATCGTAGAGGGTGACTCGGCGGGTGGTTCAGCAAAAGGTGGACGTGACCGTCATTTCCAAGCAATTTTACCGTTGCGAGGTAAGATTTTAAACGTGGAAAAAGCTCGACTGGACCGTATTTTAAATAATGCTGAAATTCGTATGATGATTACAGCATTAGGGACAGGAATCGGAGAAGAGTTTGAGTTAGATAAAGCCCGTTATCATAAAGTTGTCATTATGACCGATGCGGACGTCGATGGTGCACATATTCGTACATTGCTCTTAACGTTTTTCTTCCGCTTTATGCGACCGTTAATTGAAGCGGGGTATATTTATATTGCACAACCGCCTTTATACCGTGTCAAACAAGGGAAAAGCGAGCAATATTGCTATACAGAAGAGCAGTTAGAAGAAATTTTAGCAAGTTTATCAGAAAACCCGAAACCAACTGTTACACGTTACAAAGGTTTAGGGGAAATGAACGCAGAAGAGTTATGGGATACGACGATGAATCCGGAAAAGCGTGTTCTTCTTCAAGTTGAATTAGAAGATACTATTTTAGCGGATGAAACATTTGAAGCGTTAATGGGTGAAGAAGTTGAACCACGTCGTATTTTCATCGAAGAAAATGCACAATACGTTAAAAACTTAGACGCATAATAGATAAAAAAGTTATGTATAGCGGAGAGAACAAGGTAGTTGAAAGGAGTTTACGAATATGGCAGATACGCCAAATCGTGGGGTCAAAGGGATAAATATTAGTACGGAAATGAGAACGTCGTTTTTAGATTATGCGATGAGTGTTATTGTTTCACGTGCTTTACCAGATGTTCGTGATGGATTAAAACCAGTACACCGTCGTATTTTATATGCGATGCAAGATCTTGGGAATACAGCGGATAAACCACATAAAAAGTCAGCACGTATTGTCGGTGACGTAATCGGTAAGTATCACCCACATGGTGATAGTGCTGTTTACGATACGATGGTTCGTATGGCGCAAGATTTTAACTATCGTTATATGCTCGTTGATGGGCACGGAAACTTCGGTTCAGTTGACGGGGATGCTGCAGCTGCGATGCGTTATACAGAATCACGTATGTCACGCATCGCCATGGAACTATTAAGGGATATTAATAAAGACACGATTGATTATCAAGATAACTATGATGGTCAAGAGAAAGAACCAATTGTGTTACCAAGCCGTTTTCCAAACTTATTAGTAAATGGAACATCGGGGATTGCTGTTGGGATGGCGACAAATATCCCCCCACATCACTTAGGAGAAACGATTAATGCAGTGCTTGCGTTAGCAGATAATCCTGAAGTGACGACGGAAGAATTGATGGAAGTAATGCCTGGACCAGATTTTCCAACAGGCGGACTGATTTTAGGGCGAAGCGGTATTCGTCGTGCCTATGAGACAGGAAGAGGATCTGTTATCATTCGAGGCAAAGTCGAAATCGAACAACGTTCAAATGGTCGTGAACGTATTTTAATCAAGGAATTACCGTATCAAGTAAACAAAGCGAAATTGATTGAAAAAATCGCGGAGCTCGTTCGTGATAAGAAAATCGATGGCATTACAGATTTACGTGATGAATCCGATCGAAGCGGTATGCGAATCGTTGTAGAAGTACGTCGTGATGCGAATGCGAATGTTTTATTAAATAATTTATATAAACAAACAGCATTACAATCCAGCTTTGGGATAAATATGCTTGCGCTTGTAGATGGTACACCGAAAGTATTAGCGTTGAAAGAAATTCTATATCATTATTTAGAACATCAAAAAGTCGTCATTCGACGTCGTACGCAATATGAATTAAATAAAGCTGAAAATCGTGCGCATATTTTAGAAGGATTACGTATCGCATTAGATAATATCGATGCGATTATCGCATTAATTCGTGCATCTAAAACGACTGAGGAAGCGAAAACAGGCTTAATCGAGCAATTTACATTGTCAGAGCGTCAAGCACAAGCGATTTTAGATATGCGTTTACAACGTTTAACAGGTTTAGAACGCGATAAAATTGAGGAAGAATATCAAGAACTTCAAGTGCTTATTGCGGAATTACGTGCAATTTTAGCGGATGAAGAGAAGTTAATTCAAATTATCCGTGAAGAATTAATCGAAATTAAAGAGCGTTTTACAGATGATCGTCGTACGGAAATTACAGTTGGCGGCGCTGAAATGATTGAGGATGAGGATTTAATTCCAGAAGAAAACTCAGTCGTGACTTTAACACATAATGGCTATATTAAGCGTCTACCAGCAAGCACATATCGTAGTCAACGTCGTGGTGGACGTGGTATTCAAGGAATGGGAACGAATGAAGACGATTTCGTAGAACATTTATTGAATACGTCGACACATGATACGATCTTGTTCTTTACGACGAAAGGTCGTGTATTCCAGGCGAAAGGCTATCAAATTCCTGAATTTAGCCGAACAGCGAAAGGTTTACCGATTGTTAACTTATTAGGCGTTGATAAAGAAGAAAAAGTAACGGCGATGATTCCAGTGGCGGAGTTTGGCGAGGAACAGTACTTCTTCTTTGTAACGAGAAGCGGAACTGCTAAACGTACAGAAGCTTCTGCATTTGCCAATATTCGCTCGAATGGTTTAATCGCACTCACATTACGTGAAGGCGATGAGTTAATCGGTGTGAAATTAACAGATGGTAATTGTGATATGGCGATTGGAACGAAAGATGGTATGCTCATTCGTTTCAATGAAACAGATATTCGATCAATGGGTCGTACTGCTGCAGGGGTACGCGGAATCCGTTTACGTGAGGGCGACGAAGTAATCGGCATGGATATTATTCGTGAAGGTGAAGAAATATTAGTCGTTACAGAAAATGGTTATGGTAAGCGTACTGTTGAAAGCGAATATCGTATTCAATCACGTGGCGGTTACGGTTTAAAAACATTACATGTGACAGAGCGTAATGGTTCACTTGTTGCAATGAAAGTTGTTGACGGCACTGAAGACTTAATGTTGATTACGATAAACGGCATTTTAATTCGTATGGACATTGAAGACATTTCAGTCATTGGTCGTTCTACGCAAGGTGTGCGCCTCATTCGTTTAAGTGAAGGAGAATACGTTGCAACAGTAGCGAAAGTGGAGAAAGAAGTGGAAGAAGAGCAGGCACAAGAAGCACAAGATGGTATTGTTGGAGAAGCGTCTTCAACAGAAAATCTTGATGAAGAACAAACAGAATAAAGAAATAAAACCATAAAATGGGATTTGTCATACGTAAATAATGGAATATCAAATGTTCTCGTTACTTCGTATAGGCGAATCCTATTTTTTATTGGAATTTATTGATGAATAGAAGAAAGGTAATTGACGATAAGTAGGAAAAAAGACATAATTAAGGATGTCGAGAGGAGGCTTACACTTGAAAGTTGTTATTGTTGATGATGAAAGATTAGCAGTAGATTTATTACAACGAAAATGCGAAAAAATCGCACATGTGGAAGTCGTAAAAACATTTACAAGCCCCAAAATGGCAATGGAGGAAATCCCTAAATTAGAAAAGGATCTTGTTTTTTTAGATATAGAGATGGGATCAAAAGATGGATTGGAAGTTGCCCGAAAACTGCGACAGAAAGAACCTTATTTGCCAATCGTATTTATTACAGCTTATGAGCAATATGCCTTAAAAGCATTTGATATTAAAGCGACAGACTATTTATTAAAGCCCGTTGATCAACAACGTTTACAAGAAACAATTGATTATGTGAAACAAATTAGGCAAATAACAGAAGATTTGATAGAAGTAGATGCTAAGGAGAACCATTTCAAAGCCATTGCGATGGGAAACTTTAAATTATATGAACCTAACGGGAAAGAAATGAAATGGCGCACTCGAAAGGTAAAAGAGCTATTCATCTATTTATGGCACCATTCTCCAAAGTCTGTTCAACGCTCAAAAATATTAGCGGATTTATGGGGAGAACAACTTGAAAATCGAGCGATATCACTAATGCACACCACATTATATCAACTTCGAAAAGGAATTCGTGAAGCAGGTATTCCTAATCCGGTAACGCTAGTGAATGAGCATTATCAATTAAATATGAAAGTCAAAAGTGACGTCGAAATATTACGAGAAATTATTGATTCACCTACTCATACAACACAACAAATTGATACGATTATCCGATTATATAATGGCGATTACTTGGAAGAAGAACATTATGAGTGGGCTATTGCGGAGCGAGAATGGTTTAGACGTGAACTGCTACTCATATTAGAACAATATGTTGAAAGAGCACTCCAATCGAATCAATTCTCTGTCTTATTAGAACAAAGTTTAGAGAAAATGATTGCGTGTGATCCATACAATCCACGCTACATTTACTTATTGATAGAGTATTACGGAAAACAACAGCAATTACAGAAAATGTTAGAAGTGTTTACAACGTTTAAGGAACGGTGGCAGCAAGAATTAGGCATTGACGTGCCTAATGATTTACAGCGTTTATATCATTACTACCTAAGTGATTGATAGAAAATTACATATTTAGGGGAGGAGCGTGCGAGATGCAAACAACGATTAAAATCCATGAAGTTAAAGAAGGCTTGATAATTGATGAAGATCTATTTGCCCAAACACAGCAGCCAATTGTCATGAAAGGGACAGTGTTAACGCAACAGCATATTGATGTTTTAATCGCATTCAATATTGAAACAATAAAAGTTCGTACATCAACTGCTAAACAACCCGATCAACCCTCAAATGTGCAAGTTGAAGCGGAACAGATTTCCTCTGAAAAGAAAGTAAAGTTAAGTGCAGATTTAGAAGTATATCGTTTATACAAAAAGGCAATTAATGATATGGCTCAAGAGTTTAAGAAGTGGAATGCTGGAATTGCGCCAGATGTACCGAACGTTCGAATGATAATGTTACCGTTATTAACTTATATCGAAGAACAACAAGTTGCACTGAACTTTTCTGTGAATGAACAAACAAAACATTATATGGTTGACCATAGTGTTGCTGTAGGGGTAATCGCATTTTCCATTGCAAGAAAATTAGGATTAGATCAAGGGCAAGCCATTCAAGTTGGCGTTGCTGGTACCTTAATGGATTGTGGTATGGTTAAAATCCCACAACGAATTTTGGCAAAGCCAACTAGATTAACAGATCAAGAGATGAAAGAAATTAAGAAACATCCAGTGTATAGTTACCAATTTATTAAAGACACGCCTTTATTAAGACCGGCAATCAAAGAAGCCATTTTACAACATCATGAAAGATTAGATGGTAGTGGTTATCCAAGAATGATAAAAGGGAACGATATGTCATTGTATGCTAGGATTTTAAGCGTTGCTGATGTATTTCATGCACAAATCTCTAAGCGCGTGTATAGAGAGAAATTCCCAACCTATGTCGTCTTAGAACAATTAGCAGATGAGAAAACAAAGTATGACTACCAAGTGATTCAAGCGTTATATGATGTGGTAGGGGTGTTTTCGATTCATGATCAAGTTCAACTATCGAATGGATTTGTAGGAAGTGTTGTGTATGTCAATATTGAAGAACCTTTTCGTCCTATGATTCAAGGTAGTGATGAAAGAATGCTGGACCTTCGAACAGAAAGATCGCTATATGTTGAAAGATTATTATAAGTGCTCGCATAGCGTATTGAGAAATCAAGATGATTTTTCAACACGCTTTTTTGATGGGGAGCATTAAGACAGATGGAATGTTATAGCGTGCATGAATAAAAAACTTTTAAGTTTATTTGATCAATATGTACAAATCGATAGCACAAAAGGTATCAGTGCACATGTTCAAAAAAAGCGGTAATAGAATTCGCTGTTGAAAGTTCATCTTAGAGAAATCGTGCTAACAAGTTACAAGTTAGAGGAGGTTTATTGGAAGTACTTGTAATGAAGTAGATTAAGTGATATAGTTGTATATGTCTTCAGCAATACATATTAAAAAAATGTAATTTCTTTTATAAAAGTATTGACGAAGTAAAAAAGCTGTGATATATTATAAGAGTTGCTTCAAGCGACATCAAATAATTATCAAAACATGAACTTTGAAAACTGAACAACAAAACGTCAAGATATACAGAATCAATTTTGATTCAACAATTTGGACATCATAAT
>ERZ808040.121-NODE-121-length-75805-cov-9.266837_pt1 | contig 75805 bp, 60 predicted proteins | sample MGYA00380191_ERZ808040 | MGnify/ENA primary metagenome ERZ808040 (study PRJEB31490, sample SAMN06133395) | mouse gut metagenome | isolation source: J6 | host: mice | place: China: Chengdu | collected 2015-05 ...
AAAGTTGGTGATTATCTCGCAGAAGCCGGTTGCATATTTGAGGCGCGTGGGTGATAATGGGGATTGTTAATAATATATTAACTATCCTGAAAGCGGATAGCATGGCCGCAAATACCCGTGCCGGGCGGATCTTACCGATCAGAAGCATCAAAAGATACTGCCTTATGCTCCGCAGACTCTGGAACGGGCCGATTTACAGACAGATATTCAGGAAAATACAAATTAAGGAGGTACTCTTATGAGTACAAAGAGATTTGCCAGCCTGATGCAGGGCAAAAATGCTGCGGTCGCCAACCGCAAAAAGAAAGATTTTACAGTAGAAGAATGGTATATTTACTGGCGTGACAATTTCAAGACATCCACAGTAAAAAAAGGAACTTTAGAGAGCTACAACAGTATTTTCAAGCTGTATATTCATCCATTTTTAGGACATATTCTTTTAGCTGATGTAAGCAGCGTAGAAATACAGAATTTTTATAACGAACTGGCAAAAAACAATTATTCCAAAGCCACGATCATGCTGATTCACGCACTTATGACCAACATGTACCGGCATGCATACCGCCTTGAACTGATTGAGAAAAATCCGATGGATCTGATTATTGTGCCGCGGGGACGTCAGAAGAAAGAACGCCGCGTTCTCAGCCGTGAGGAGCAGGACATTCTGCTGCGGTACTGCATCGGAGGCGAGCTGGAAACCCTCGTGTTTTTTGCCCTGTCAACAGGAATGCGGATCGGCGAGATCACCGGGCTGACCTGGGACAACATAAGCTTTGACCGGAATGAGGTCTATGTCCGCGAAATCCTGAAAACCGACCGCTCCGGAGCCTTCTACAAGGACGCCCCGAAAACTTCCAAAAGTATGCGGACCATTCCTCTGCTTCCGCAGGTTACCGATCGCCTGTGCGCTCATAAAAAACGGCAGGACAGGCGCAGGCTTTCGGGGCAGATGCCGAAAACCCGGGTCTACCGGACGCTTGGCAGGCTTGTTTTTCTTCGCCCGGACGGCTCGCCCTACACGGATCTGCAGCTCTGCCGGATGCTCCGCCGGATTGTTGCGGAAATCAACCGGGACGGCATTGAATTCCCGCCGCTGACTCCGCATTGTCTCCGGCACACCTTCGCTACGCGTGCACTGGAAAACGGCATTCCGGCAAAGGTTGTGCAGGAGCTTCTCGGTCACAGCAGCGTAACGTTGACGCTTGATCTCTACACCCATGTCATGCACGAAACAAAAACCGCGGAAATTCAGAAAATGGCAGCGCTGTTCTGATCCGCGGCGTTCCTTCCGTTTCCAGAACGGCGTTCTAGCTCAGCTTTTTAATTCGTTCGACCGCCTCGGCCGTGCTCTCGCTCGAGCCGAACGCGGTCAGGCGGAAATATCCCTCCCCGCTCGGCCCGAAACCGGAGCCGGGCGTACCGACCACACCAGCCTGAGCCAGCAGATAATCAAAGAATTCCCACGAAGTCATTCCGCAGGGCGTCTTCAGCCAGATATACGGAGAGTTTATCCCGCCGGAGACCGTATAGCCCGCGGCCTTCAGTCCGTCGTAAATCACCTGCGCGTTGTTCATATAATAGCCGATCATCTCCCGGATCTGCTTCTGCCCGTCTTCGGAGTAAACCGCCTCCCCGGCTCTCTGGATCATATACGGCGCGCCGTTAAACTTGGTTCCGTGCCGTCTCGCCCACAGAGCATTCAGCATCACGCCGTCCAGCATCAGTTGCTTCGGAACAACCGTATATGCCAGACGGGTTCCCGTAAAACCGGCATTCTTGGAAAAGCTGCGCAGCTCAACAGCACAGGTTTTCGCTCCGTCGCATTCATAGATGCTGTGCGGAATCTCCGGCTCGGAAATATATGCCTCATAGGCGGCGTCAAAAACAATCACTGCTTTTTTCTCATTTGCATAATCAACCCATTTCTGCAGCTCTCCCTTCGGAAGGGCAGCGCCGGTCGGATTATTCGGAAAACAGAGATAGATAATGTCCGGCGCCTCCTGCGGAAACTCCGGCGCAAAACCGTTGCCGGCAGTACACGGCATGTAAATTACACGGCTCCATCGGCCGGTTTTCTCATCATAATCGCCGGTTCTCCCCGCCATCACATTGGAGTCCACATAAACCGGATACACCGGATCGCATACCGCGATTTTCGAGTCCCCGGAAAAAATCTCCTGAATATTGGCGGAATCGCTCTTGGCCCCGTCGCTGATAAAGATTTCGTCAACAGCGATATCCACCCCCCTGCTCTTATAGTCATGCCGTGCGATCGCAGAACGCAGAAACTCGTAGCCAAGATCCGGCGCATAGCCGCGGAAAGTCTCCTGAACTGCCATCTCGTCCGCCGCCCGGTGCAGCGCGTCGATCACTGCCTTCGGCAGCGGCAGCGTCACATCCCCGATCCCGAGACGGATCACCCTTCTGTCCGGGTTTGCTTCCTGATACGCCGCTACTTTTTTCCCCACCGTTGAAAACAGGTAGCTCCCTGGCAGCTTCAGAAAATTTTCATTTATTCTTGCCATATTTTTACAATCCTTTCTTCCCGCTTATTATCAGATTCTTGAGCCGAACCTCCTCTGTCCGAACCTCTTCCCCTGGCTTTAGCCGCAGCATAAATCAATCTATGCTGCCGGTCCGCCTGGCTCCGCCTCCCATCTCTTTGCCGGACAATGTTTCATCAAAAATCCTTCGTCTCCCCTTCGAACACCGTAACCGCCGGCCCGGTCATAAACACACGCCCGCTACCGCGGTCATACCGGATGCGCAGATCTCCGCCGAGCATATGTACGGTTACCTCGTCTTCGGTCAGCCTGTTCAGTATGCATGCCATCACGCTCGCGCAGGCTCCCGTTCCGCACGCCCAGGTTTCCGCAGAGCCGCGCTCCCAGACACGCATATTTACTGCGCCCCGGTTAAGAATCTGAACAAATTCTGTGTTCACCCGCTCCGGAAAACGCGTATGATTCTCAAACAGCGGCCCGATCTCATCCACCGGAAAGCCTGCCGTATCGTCCACAAATACAACAGCGTGCGGATTTCCCATGGAAACTGCCGTCATGCGGAACTCTCTTCCGCCAACCATAATGGGTTCGTCGATCACCTTTTCTCCGTCTGCTTCCACCGGAAGATCAGCCGGTCTCAGCCCCGGCACGCCCATGTCCACCGTAACCTCACTGACACTGCCGCGCTTCCGGGTATTCCCCATACTTTCCTGGCTTTTGCCTATTTCCGTCTTTCCGTCGGCTTCTTTCTCTCCGGAAACTGCCTCTTCTCCTTGTTTCCTGCATCCGCATTCGTCCGGGGCCGGAAACGTCTCACGCCCCTCCACAGACAGCTGCAGATATTTAACACCCGCAAGCGTTTCAATCGCAAGCTCCGTCCTGTCCGTCATCCCGTGATCATAGACATACTTCCCGACACAGCGGATCGCATTTCCGCACATCTGTCCCTGCGAGCCGTCTGCGTTGTACATTTCCATTGTAAAGTCCGCTTTTCCGGACGGCTTAATTAAAATCAGCCCGTCCGAACCGATTCCGAATCTGCGGTCGCTTACACGGCGCGCCAGTTCATGCGGGTCAGTCACAGACTCCCGGAAGCAGTTCACATATACATAATCATTCCCACAACCCTGCATTTTTGCAAATTTCATTCCGTATTGTCCCCCTTAATACCTGCCGCGGCTTCCCGGATATCGCCGCTCTTCAGCGCCAGGCGTTCCTTCTACCGCAGTCCGCGTCCCCTCCGGCGGCTGCGGCACTGTTTTCGGTATCGCATGCGCCATATTTTTCCGGCGGCACGCATCCCGGCCGCCGGCTACAGCATGCTGATAATCATCTCCGCCATCTCAATCAGCTTTACCCCGCTTTCCATACTGTTCTTCTGAAGATAGCGATGCGCCTCCTCCTCCGATATATGGTTGCGGTGCATCAGAATCAACTTGGCCTTCTCGATCAGCTCCCTTTCCGCTCCGTTCCGCTCCTTCGGTCCGGCGCACTCTCTGCGCCTGCGCCGGGCACACTCCCGCGTCATAATCCTCAGTGTGTCAACAAGATCGCGCGTCTTCAGCGGCATTCCGATTGCCATAATACCCGAGCCGGATGCCTCCTCCAGACGGGCCGCCGACGCAATCAGCAGCATCTCAAATCCCTTCGGCAGATATCCGTGAATCTCACGGAATGACATATCCGGCAGGCGATAGCCGCTGATCACAATCCCCTCATCGAGCCCGTTCGCAATGCTGACAGCCTGTGCGCCGGCAGTGCAGACCGCATTCACCTCAAACCCGTTCCGCACCAGCAGAGATTTGATATTATTGGCGTCCTCCTGCTTCGGAAGAACGATGATTATGCTGAACAATACCGAACCACCTCCTGCTGTTTCCGTTGTTGCCCGGATATTCGGCTAAAAGCGGTTCAGATACTGGCCGACCTCCCACTCCGAAACAGTCGTCCGATATTCCTTCCATTCCGAGCGTTTCGCCGCGAGATAGCTTCCGAACAGTCTCTCTCCCAGCACGCCGCGCAGCAGCTCATCCGCCTCAAGCGCGTCCAGCGCGCACGCAAGATTCTCCGGCAGACTGCGGATACCGTGCTCCCTGCGCTCCGCCTCCGTCATCTCATAGATATTGCCGTCCACCCGCTCCGGCGGAAGCAGCCGCCTCCGAATGCCGTCCAGGCCCGCTGCAAGGCAGACCGCCAGCGCCAGGTATGGATTGGCGGAAGGATCGGGGCTGCGCAGCTCAATGCGGTTCACCCTCCCGTTCTTCAGGCCGGTGCGGATAAGCGCGGAACGGTTCGCCGCCGCCGACCATGCAACATACACCGGCGCTCCGTATCCCGGAACCAGCCTCTTGTAGGAATTGACCAGCGGGTTGGTAATCGCCGTGACGGCATCAATATGCTCCAGCAGCCCTGCAATAAAATGCACGCCCTCACGGCTCAGCCCGTGCTCCGCAGAGCTGTCGCTGAAAATATTGGCGCCGTCAGCGTTGTGGAGCGACAGGTTCAGGTGCATGCCGGAGCCGTCCACACCGCTCTTCGGCTTCGGCATGAAAGTAGCCTGAAGGCCGTGCCGCCGCGCGATCGTGCGCACCGCCATGCGGAAGGTCATCAGATTGTCTGCCGTCGCAAGACCGCCGTCATACTTGAAATCAATCTCATGCTGCGCCGGCGCATTTGCATGGTAGGAGGCTTCGACCTCAAAATTCATCTCCTCCAGCGTCAGCACCATCTCGCGCCTGGCGTTCTCCCCCGCGTCCACCGGCCCGACGTCGAAAAATCCGCCTTTCTCCTTAGTCTCGGTGGTAACGCTGCCGTCCTGCGCCAGATCAAACAGAAAAAATTCGCACTCCGGCCCCGCCTTAAACAGATAACCCATCTGTTTTGCCTCCTGTACGACCTTCTTGAGGATATGGCGGGAATCCCCTTCGAACGGCGTTCCGTCCGGACGGCAGACATCGCAGATAAACCGGGCTACCTTTCCCTGCTGCGGCCTCCACGGAAAAATCTCGAAAGTATCCAGATCCGGATAAAGAAACATATCAGGCTCCTGCATTGTCATAAAGCCCTCGATAGCAGAGCCGTTGAACACACACTGATTGTTCAGCACTTTCTCAAGCTGGCTGGCCGTCACCGCCATGTTCTTGAAATTTCCGAACATATCCGTAAACTGAAGCCGGATAAATTCTACATCCTCCTCCTCGACGCGCCGGATAATGTCCTGTCTGGTATAGTGCCTCATCTTTTCTCTCTCCTTATCCGTTAATATCCAGCGGCAGCCCCATATATTCCAGAACCCGCTGCGGGGAATTGTTTAAAACAAGCTCCTCCGGCATGCCCGCCGCAGCGATTGCCTCCCGGCAGAGCTCATGAGCACCGACCGCCTGCACAACATGCGCGTCGCTGCTCATCACAACCGGAGTCCGGTATTTTCGGCAGAATTGCAGCAGCGCAAGGCTGTTTTCCCAAGCCCGGGGACGGAATCCCTGCGGATCGAGCGATGCGTTGTTGATCTCGAGCAGTACGCGGTGTTCAGCCGCAGCCGCGGCAATCGTGTCGTAATCCAGCGGATACCGCCCGTCGTCCGGGTGCCCGATCACCTTTACCCACGGCTTTTTCATAGCGCCGAGAACGGCCGCCGTATTCTGCACAGCACTGCCCGGTGCCATGCAGAATACATGCAGGCTCGCAATACAGAAATCAAGACGCTCCGATACCTCGTCCCGAAGATCCGTACTGCCATCACAGCTTATAATATTCAGCTCTGCCCCAAACAGAAGACGGATTCCCTGCTGCCTCCTTGGTATCACACGGAGATTTCGGAAATAGGACTCATGGCAGGCGCCCGGCGCAGCCGGAGCATGCTCGGTAAAACCGAGCAGCTCCAGCCCGCACTCTGCGGCACCCGCAATCATTTCCTGTATCGTGCTGTAGGCATGCCCGCTCGCAATTGTGTGTGTATGGAGATCAACAACATCGCGCTTATTTGAGAAATCCATTGACAATCTGTGCCTCCGCTTCCGCCTCGGTAAGCCCGAGCGTCATCAGCTTGGTAATCTGCTCGCCCGCAATCTTCCCGATGGCCGCCTCGTGAATCAGGCTCGCATCCAGATGATTTGCTGTAATTTCCGGAATTGCGCTCACGCTGCCATCGTCCATGAGAATTGCGTCGCACTCGCTGTGTCCCATACATTTGTTGTTCCCGTTTATTTTTGACAGGAAAATCTGGCTGGAATGATCTTTTGCTACCGACCGCGAAATCAGATTTACCCCGCAGTCCTCTCCGTCCAGATTCACTTCAAAATCCGTCTTCGCATACTGGGAGCCGTGTGTCATGATTTTCTCCCTGATCACAAGCGTCGCGCAGTCTGCCAGCTCCGCCTTGGTCGTCCTTATGGTGGAATCCACCCCCTTGATCTGAACGGTATCCATCTCCATGTAACTTCCCTCGGCAAGTGCAATAATGGTCTGCGGATTGAGCACGCGCTCTCCCGAACCTTCCCCGCTGCCGTAATGCTTTTCAATATATTTTACCCTAGCATTCTTTCCGACAAAAAAGCTGTGAATCCCGTCGTGCTGCGCCTTTTCCGCTCCGCCGTTGTGGATTCCGCAGCCCGCGACAATCGTCACATCACTGTCCTCTCCAATATAAAAATCATTGTAAACCATGTCGGTCAGGCCGCTCTGGCTCAGCACAACCGGGATATGGACGCTCTCATTTTTCGTGCCGGGCTTGATGATTATATCAATCCCCTGCTTATCCTCCTTTGTCACAATATCTATATGCTCAGTGGTATTTCTCGCGGCTCCCTGGCCGTTGACGCGGAAATTGTACGCTCCCTGCGGAACCTCGTGGATATCCGCAACCTGCTTCAGCAGCTCCATCTGTATTTTATCCATAATTTCTGTTTCCTCTCATTCCGCCGCGTGCTGCGGCTCACAGGTAAACCGGCATCCGCCGGCCGTCCCGAGCAGCTCCGGCAGAATTTCCTGCCGCGAACCGTTCTTTACAATTTTTCCGTCCGCGATCACAAGGATCTCATCCGCTATATTCAGAATTCTCTCCTGGTGGGAGATAATAAGAATCGATCCGTGTATCTCTTCGTGAAGCTTCTCAAATACCCGGATCAGGTTCTGGAAACTCCAAAGGTCAATGCCGGCCTCCGGCTCATCAAAAAGCGTCAGCTTCGTTTTTCTGGCAAGCACGGTTGCAATTTCGATCCGCTTGAGTTCTCCGCCGGAAAGACTGGCGTCAACTTCCCTGCCGATGTAATCCTTTGCGCACAGCCCCACCTCGGAAAGATAGCTGCACGCTTTTGCGGTGCTGATATTTTCTCCGGCCGCAAGCCCGATCAGATCCCGCACCGTGATCCCCTTGAAGCGCACCGGCTGCTGAAACGCGTAACTGATGCCTCTCTTCGCGCGCTCCGTAATAGTAAGCTCCGTAATATCCTCCCCGTCCAGCACAAGCCTTCCCCCGGTTGGCTTCTCTATCCCGGCAATCAGCTTCGCCAGCGTGGATTTTCCTCCTCCGTTCGGCCCCGTTATTGCAATAAATTTATTGTCCGGTATCGTGATGCTGATGTCTTTGAGAATTTCCTTTCCCTTACCTGCTTCTCCGACGCCGTATCCTATATTTTTCAGTTCTAACACTGCTTCCTCCATTCTGCCCTGCAGGGCATGTTTCACTAACCGCTCCCTAGTATATCACATCGTCCTCCCATTTTCCAGCAAATTTGAAAAACCGCGTTTCCGGTCATAAAAGGGAAAACCTCAATTCATAATTTCTTAATTTGACAACTGCAGGCTTTTTCTATATAATTACACCCATATAGTAACCATATTAACCCTTTTTAGTATCAGCCGCGGAGTTTTTCCGCCTGATGCGCCCTCTCGCACAGCGTCCGGGCGATATTTTTTGAATAGGAGATGATTTTTTTGGACCCCAGTGTCGCGGCGAAGCTAGTGATACTCGTAATCCTGCTGCTTTTATCCGCTCTGTTTTCCTCTGCGGAAACCTCGCTCACCACAGTGAGCAAACTGCGCATCCGAAGTCTTCATGAGGACGGCGTAAAACGCGCCGGCACCGCTCTGAAATTGATCGAGGAGCCTTCCAACATGCTGAGTGCTATTCTGATCGGCAACAACATCGTCAATCTCTCTGCCTCCTCGCTCGCCACTTCCGTGGCGCTCGACCAGTTCGGGAGCCGCGGTGCTGCCATTGCAACCGGTATCCTCACGCTGCTCGTGCTGATCTTCGGTGAGATTACGCCCAAGCGCCTTGCCACCCTGCACAACGAGAAAATGGCGCTGATGTATGCCCCTCTTATCCTGGGGCTGACCAGACTGCTCACGCCGCTGATTTTTATTGTAAATAAGCTTTCCCTCGGTGTTATGCTGCTTCTGCGCATTGATCCGCACGAAAAGGCCGTCCCGATTACAGAAAGTGAATTCCGCACTGTCGTCGATGTCAGCCATGAGGAGGGCGTTATCGAAAGCGAGGAGCATCAGATGATCACAAATGTGGTCGATTTTGGCGATTCCCTTGCAAAGGACGTTATGGTACCACGCATCGACATGACGTTCGCCCACGCAGAAATGGGCTATGCCGAGCTGATGGAAACCTTCCGCGCAGACAAATATTCCCGTCTTCCGGTTTACTCCGGCACAAGAGATAATATTATCGGCATCATCAATCTGAAGGATGTCTTTTTCTTTGAGGGAGAGCCGGAATCCTTCCAGATCTCGGATTTTCTTCGTGAGCCGTTTTTTACCTACGAATTCAAAAAAACTTCCGAGCTTCTGAACGAAATGCGCCGGGATCATATCGCCATGGCAATTGTTCTGGATGAATACGGTGCAACCGCAGGCCTGATTACGCTGGAGGATCTGCTCGAGGAGATTGTCGGGGAAATCCGCGACGAATATGACGCCGACGAGGTGGATTCCATCCGGGTAATTGCTCCGGATGAATATATTGCCGAGGGAACGGCAAAGCTGGATGAGATCAATGAGGCATTGGGACTGGAGCTGGAATCCGACGACTATGATTCTATCGCCGGGCACATTATCAACCGCCTTGACCACCTGCCGTCTGCCGGCGAATCCATTCTTGATCAGGGCGTCGTATTCACGGTAAAAAATGTGGTTCGAAACCGCATCGGCCAGGTACATATCCGGGTGATGCGGGAGGAAGAAAAAGAAAACGCACCGGATGCGGAGACCGCGAGCTGAGAACAGCGCCGTCAGCCGACTGCATCCCTGAAGTTATAATAAAAGCATCCGGGAAGCCAATGGATTGAACCGACCCCCAAAAGTTAGACCAAAAATCTAACGATTGGAGGTTGGTTTATTTTATGGCTAAATATAGCTTTCAGTTTAAGAAACAGGTAATAGATGCGTACCTGCAGGGTGAGGGTGGTTACACCTATCTGGCAGGAAAATATGGCGTAACCAACAGAAGGCAGGTGCTTAACTGGGTTCATAATTACGAGAAATATGGTGATCAAGGATTAATGCGTTCCCGAAAACAGGAAAAATATTCTTTCGAGTATAAGCTCCATGTGGTAGAGTTATATTTATCAAGCGAATTATCATATCAAGAGCTGGCTCTTTCTGAGGGGATCAGAAACAGTGCGTTGATCACCAAATGGGTCAATGATTTCAGGATTGCTGGCTCTGATGCTTTGAGACCCAAAAAGAAGGGACGTAAAAAAATATTGAATGCATCAGACAAAAAAACAAGTAATAAATCGACAGAAACGACACCAGTTGACACAAGTGCCGAACATGTAAAGCAGCTTGAGGATGAGCTTCTCAAGTTAAGGATAGAGAATGCTTATTTAAAAGAACTGAGGAGGCTGCGTTTAGAAGAGGAAACTCTTCTGAAAAAACAGCGAGAATCGTCCACAGCCTCCGGGGAGAGTTCAAATTAAAAGACATTCTCGCTGTAGTCGGCATTCCGAAAGCAACCTATATGTACTGGCAAAAAAGATTTGACAGGGAAAATCCTGATTGCCGGATAGAAGAAAAAATCATGGAGGTCCATGAAGCCAACAGAGATTATGGATACCGCCGCGTGTATGGTGAACTGCGAAATCAGGGAATTCTGGTCAATAAGAAAAAAGTACAGCGGATTATGCAAAAGCGAAACCTTCAAGTAACTTCCTTTACCAGAAAGAGCCGCAAATACAGTTCTTACAAAGGCAGAGTTGGTACGATTGCTCCAAACAGGATAAAAAGGCGTTTTCATACACATATACCGCACCAGAAGATTACTACGGACACAACGGAATTCAAATATTATGAAGTGGATTCCAAAGGGCATATGACAATGCATAAGCTGTATCTTGACCCTTTTATGGATATGTGCAACGGTGAAATTTTAAGTTTTGGTATTGACAGACATCCTTCTGCCGTAAATGTAATGAGTGCCTTAAACAAAGCAATTGAGGTAACTGCTGACTGCCCTTACCGTAGAACATTCCATTCTGATCAGGGATGGGCATACCAGATGAAAGCGTACGCAAATCGGCTCAAGGAGGAACGGATTTTTCAGAGTATGTCACGGAAAGGCAACTGTTATGACAATTCTGTCATGGAAAACTTCTTCGGGCTGCTGAAACAGGAGATATATTACGGTACTGTTTATTACAGTTACGAGGAATTAAAGGTTACAATAGAAAAATATATTAAGTATTACAATGAACAAAGAATAAAGGAGAAACTGGGATGGATGAGTCCTGTGCAATACAGACTCAGTATTCCGGCTGCATAAAACTAGCGAGGCAGCCGAAACTGTCTCGCTAATAAAGTCTAACTTTAAGGGGTCACCTCAGATCGATGGTCTCCCGGATGCTTTTTCATTTGCTTTTTTCTATGTTGGATTCTGTGTCGGAATTTCCGCTTTCCTGAAACAATATCTTTCTTTGTTTCCTTCACTTTATTCCGCCGCTGCGTTACAGGGTTTCTTACTATACCTTTTCCGGGTTGCCGTGAAAATTCCGGCAGCCTTTAGGGCATTCCCGCCGGCCGCACTTAATGACAGCCCGAACAGCCGCTGCAGCAGCCTCCGCAGCCCATATCCTCATCCTGTCCGCAGCTGCTGCAGGTTGCGGCACCGCTCTCTGCCGCCGTGCCGTCAAGGAATGCTGCCACAGCCACATCAATATCGCCGCTCATACCGGGAACAACACGGATTCCCTCTGCCGTCAGCCCTTCCAGAGCTTCCCGCCCGATGCCGCCGCACACAACAACAGAAACGCCGTTTTCCTTCATCAGCTCAATCGCTGATGCATGGCCGTTCCCCGAAGCTTTTACGGCATGTCTTCCGTTCAGTCCGCCCGGGCCGATCTCATAAAGCATAAACGATTCACAGTGCCCGAAATGCCCCGAGATATTCTCGTTTTCATCGGTCGGAACCGCAATCCTGAGAATTTCCGCCTTCTTCTCCGACGCATGCACTGCGGCAAACACGTTCTCAAGATAATCGGCAATGCTGTCGAAGCACCCTACGGAGAGCTCCTCCATCCGGCCGGAATCCGCTGCTCCCGCGATGGCCGGATCGACCGGCAGCTTCGCGAGTACCGGCAGCATATACTGCGCCGCAATCTCATCGATCCGGCTCTCGCCGAATACACTCAGCTTTTCCCCGCAGTGTCCGCAGGTGATATAACTGTAATTCTCGACAAACCCGAGCACCGGAATCTTCATTTCCTCCGCCATATGCACCGCTTTTGCCACGATCATGGAAACCAGCTCCTGCGGACTTGTCACCACGATGATTCCGGCAACCGGAAGCGACTGGAACACCGTGAGAGGAACATCACCGGTTCCCGGCGGCATATCAACAAACATATAGTCCACATCTCCCCAGACAACATCGCTCCAGAACTGCTTTACTGTTCCCGCAATTACCGGACCGCGCCAGACAACTGGTGTTTCCTCGTTTTCCAGCAGCAGATTGACGCTCATCACGCGGATACCGCCCTTTGTCACTGCCGGGAGAATTCCCCTTTCATCGGCTACCGCTTTATCACGCAACCCAAAGCAGCGCGGCACGGACGGTCCTGTCATGTCCGCGTCCAGTACCGCCGTCCTGTAGCCCCTGCGGCTCATGGCCGCAGCAAGCGCGCAGGTCACAAACGACTTTCCAACGCCGCCCTTTCCGCTGACAACGGCAATCACATTTTTCACATTGCTGTACGCATTCATCGGCGCGAGAAAATCCTGCGGAGCGCCCGCCCTTTCCGAGCAGCTTTCCCCGCAGGAACTGCAATCGTGGCTGCAGTTCTCGTTATACTCTTCACTCATCTTCCTCTCCTCCAATCCAGACTGTACTGTTTATTTTATGATATTTCCGGGCATACCATCCTGCCCGCACAGCTGTTTCCGCGATGCGGACAGGCGCATTGCTCCTATCTCTATTTGCATTCCTCTATCCGCAATTTCCCGGGCAGCTGTTTCCTAAACACAAACCTTTTTCTTCAGCATCCAGACAGTCGCCATATACGCAGCAGCAGATATCAGCAGGGATAACAGTATTCCCACAATATCCTCCGTGTATCCGTGCAGACTTTCCAGAACCAGCCCCTTGCCTTTTGTCGCGGCCACATCCAGTACGATAAAAATAATAAAGCTTACCACGCCGCGCAGTTTGGAATTCGCCATCAGAGTGGCACCAAAAGTGATAGAAAGCATGGCGACAATCACGAACGTCACCCAGGATAACACAATCACCATCAGCTTGACGGCAATCCGGCTTACGCTCACATCCAGCTGGAACAGCTCACGCAGAACCGTCTGCAGCCCGTTCAGCAATTGCTGAAGCTCACCGAACCGCGCTGCCATAATGAAGGCGTCCAGAAACGCGACCGCTCCGATCAGAAGCCCGGACAACACAATCTGCAGCATGGCTGAAAGCATTTTGGCGCCGACAACACTGTAGGTGCTTCTAGGCACAAGGAACAGCATGTAGCTCTGCTTTGTCTTCAGATCGTTGTAAAATGTAAAAACACATTCAAAAGAAACCAGAAGAATCGCAGCAAAAGCAAAGACGGTCAGAAACATCTCCCCCTTGAAGGTGGTTTCCTCGCTCTTTATAATCACGCCGTAAAAAAAGTAGCATTCCAGCAGCAGCAATATCACAAGCAGCGCCAGCTTTGTAAACAGCTGCTTGCGGAATTCGTATTTCATCAGCTTAAGCATGACGCATAGATCTCCTTATATAATTCTACGATTGTTTTGCCCCGCTCCTGACGGAGCGCTTCCGCCTCTCCCGCAAGCACAATGCTGCCGTCCATCACAAAAATCGCGTTGTCTATGATTTTTTCTAGTTCGTCCACAAGATGACTTGACATGACAATGGCGGCCTGCTGCGATGCAACCTCCAGCACGGCATTGATAATCTGCTCACGCGCTATGATATCGATCCCGTTTAACGGCTCGTCAAGCAGATAGACTGCGGCTCTGCGCGCCAGCGTGGCCGCCAGCTTCAGCTTGGCAGCAAGTCCGGAGGACAGCGTTTTTGCCTTGTCTTTCATGCGAAGTCCCAACCGCTCCACAAGCTCCTCATAACGCACCGGTTCGAAATCTTCAAAAAAATCCCGATAATATTTTCCGACATCTCTGACCGTCATATAACTGTAGAAAAACGGTTCGGTGGACATGTAAGCAATGCTTTTTTTACTTTGCGTCCCGATTGGCTTTCCGCCGTAGGTGATGCTGCCCGAAGTGGGCGACACCAGACCAGCTGCCATCTTCATCCAGGTGGTTTTCCCGCTGCCGTTCGGTCCGAGCAGCGCATAGATTCTGCCCGGCTCAATCTCAAGACTGATATCCCTCACCGCCGTTTTTCCAAGATATTTCTTTTCCAGGTTCCGACATTCCAACATAACTGCCTCCATACCGCGCCGGGTTATAATAATCTTTCAGCCGGACATTGCTACGATATCTTCTGCTTCAGCATTCTGACATCGCTTTCCAGATTCCGCACCCGGATATCTATCATCTCAAGCGCATTGCCGGGCTTCACCGCCTCATGCAGATTCCGCGCAAGGTCAAGGTGCCCCTCTGCAATCCGCCGGATGTTCTCACGGATTTCATTTTCCAGTGTCAGCCGGATATCCGCCAGATCACGAGAATGATGTTCCAGCAAATAACCATGCTGTTCCAGCATGTCTGTATGCTCCTTCAATGTTTCGGAGTGTTTATTCAGGATCTCTGTGTGCTGATTCAGCTTCTCTGTGTGCTCGTTCAGGATCTCCGTGTGCTGATTCAGCTTCTCTGTGTGCTCGTTCAGGATCTCCGTATGCTGATTCAGCTTCTCTGTGTGTTCGTTCAGGATCTCCGTATGCTGATTCAGCTTCTCCGTGTGCTCGTTCAGGATCTCCGTGTGCTGATTCAGCTTCTCCGTGTGTTCGTTCAGGATCTCCGTGTGCTGATTCAGCGTTTCCGTGTGCTCGTTCAGGATCTCTGTGTGCTGGTTCAATATCTCAAGTATTAAATCCAGCTTTTCGTCGTTTGTCATCCATTTTCCTCCGTATTAAATTTTGGTAATGCCGTATTCTCTCCAGTGCAGACAGTATAGCACATTCCATATATAAAGTCCATCCATTTTTTGTGCCAAAACCCGCAGGACAGGCACTTAAAAAATCGTGGACGCAACCAAAATTTCTCTTGTATTTCGCTGCCTACTGTAATATAATAAGCAGTTGAAAAACAACAGGAACCCAAACGCAAATCATGATGGAGGTGCTTATGAAACACATAATCAGTCCGCTTGATCTTTCCACAGAAGAGCTTGCCGGCGTGCTGGAGCTCGCAGAAAAAATCATGAGGGAGCCGGAAAAATATTCTGATTGCTGCCGAGGGAAAAAATTAGCTACTCTTTTTTATGAACCAAGTACCCGTACCCGCCTGAGCTTCGAAGCCGCAATGCTCAATTTAGGCGGGAGTGTCCTTGGTTTTTCTTCTGCCGATTCCTCCTCCGCCTCCAAAGGGGAGAGCGTCGCCGACACCATCCGCGTCGTTTCCGGCTATGCCGATATCTGCGCCATGCGCCACCCGAAGGAAGGCGCGCCTTATGTTGCCGCCACCTACTCGAACATTCCGATCATCAACGCGGGGGACGGCGGGCACAACCATCCGACACAGACGCTGACGGATCTTCTCACCATGAAGCATCTGAAAGGCCGTCTCGATCATCTCACCATCGGCTTCTGCGGCGACCTGAAATTCGGCCGTACTGTTCATTCGCTGATTAATGCCATGGTCCGCTATCCGGGTTCTCGCTTTTTCCTGATTTCTCCGGAGGAGCTGAAAATTCCGACCTACCTGCGCGAGGAGGTACTCGACGCGCACCACGTTCCTTACGAAGAGGTTCGCATCCTCGAGGAAATTATGCCGGAGCTCGATATTCTTTATATGACCCGTGTTCAGAGAGAGCGCTTTTTCAATGAGGAGGACTATATCCGCCTGAAGGACAGCTTCATTCTGGATACTGTGAAAATGCAATATGCAAGACCGGACATGCTCGTACTCCATCCTCTTCCGCGCGTCAACGAAATTTCCGTCGAAGTGGACAGCGACCCGAGGGCCGTTTATTTCAAGCAGGCGCATTTCGGCGTATATGTGCGGATGGCGCTGATTCTAACGCTGCTGGAACTTAATTAAGAGCTCTGCAATAATATCGCCAGTCAAACAAATATCGGAAGGGAGTTTATCATGCTGAATATCGGTGGTCTGAATCATGGAGTCGTTATTGACCACATCGCTGCCGGCGGTGCAATGAAAATTTACGAATATCTGAATCTGGAAAAGCTCGACTGCAGCGTTGCCATAATCAAAAACGCGAAAAGCAATAAAATGGGAAAAAAAGACATTATCAAGATCGAGGGACCGATCCAGGTTGATCTGGACATGCTCGGCGTTCTCGATCCGAATCTGACACTCGACCTGATCGAAGACGGGAAAATTATTGAGAAACGAAATCCGAATCTGCCGCAGCAGGTAACCGGGATTATCCGGTGCAAAAATCCGCGCTGCATCACTTCCATCGAGCAGGAACTTCCGCACCGGTTCCGGCTTACCAACAAAGAAAAGGGCATTTACCGCTGTATCTATTGCGAACAGGCGTACAAGCACTGACTTATATGCTGCGGACTAAAGCATCCCCTTGGAACACAGAGCCGGAACTGTCTTGTTCCGGCTCTTCCTGTTTTCATCATGAAACGGCCGACTAATCCTCCAGCAAATCACTGTTGTTCCGGCCCTTTTCCTCAGCGGAACGATGCTTCGTTCCAGCGCAGCTCGTTCCTGAAATTCCGGATGGTGGTGTCTTTGTCGATAAACACGCACTCAATTCCCATCATTGCCCCCCAGTCGCCCATCTGCTCGCTTGTCAGATCAAGCGAGAATGCGGTATGGTGTGCGCCGCCCGCCAGAATCCAGGCCTCTGCTCCGGTAATCAGATTCGGTTCCGGCTTCCACAGCGCACTCGCAACCGGAAGCTTCGGCATTGGCTTATCCTGCTTCAGCGTTGTAACATCGTTGATAATCAGGCGGAAACGCGTACCGAGATCCACCAGAGAGCAGGCGACGCCCGCCCCCGGCTTCGTCGTGAACACAATGCGTGCCGGGTCCTCGCGGTTTCCCATGGAGAGCGGACTCACCTTAATTGCCGGCCGGCAATCCGCAATGGACGGACATACCTCGAGCATGTGAGACTGCAGTATGGCTTCTTTCCCAGGCTCAAGATGATAGGTGTAATCCTCCATAAACGACGTGCCGTTCTTCTGTCCCGCGGACATAATCTTCATCAGCCGCACCATTGCCGCCGTCTTCCAGTCGCCCTCCGCGCCGAAACCGTAGCCGTCCGCCATCATGCGCTGCATCGCCAGGCCCGGCAGCTGCTTCAGCCCGGAAAGCATCTGGAAATTTGTTACAATTGCGTGGTAATTCCGCTCTTCAGCAAATTTTCGGAAACCTGCCTCAATCGCCGCCTGCTCGCGCACATGAGCCTTAAATTCCTCCGGATCACGCCCCTCAAGAATAATGTCGTAAGAATCGTAATATTCCTGAAGCAGCGCTTCCACCTCGCCCTTCGGAGCGCCGTTTACATATTCTGCAACATCCGTAATGTTGTAAGCATCAATCTCCCAGCCGAATTTTATCTCCGCTTCAACCTTATCGCCCTCGGTCACGGCGACATCGCGCATATTATCGCCGACGCGCAGCACGCGGATGTGGCTGCTCTCCATCACACCGACCGCCGTGCGCATCCAGGAACCGATGCGTTCCTGCACTCTGCTGTCGCTCCAGTAGCCCACAATCACCTTGCGCTCGATGCCCATGCGGCTGACGATATGACCGTATTCGCGGTCGCCGTGTGCGGACTGGTTCAGGTTCATGAAATCCATGTCGATCGTATCGTAAGGAATATCGCGGTTAAACTGCGTATGCAGGTGCAGCAGCGGCTTTCGGTACTCCTGCAGCCCGTGAATCCACATTTTCGCCGGCGAGAATGTATGCATCCATGTAATAACGCCTGCACAGAGCTCGTCGGCGTTCGCCTCATTAAAACAGCGGCGGATGGACGCCGAATCAAGGAGCGTCGGCTTCCATACAACCTCAAACGGAAGTCCTCCCGATCTGTTCAGCTCCTCCACAATCGCCCTGCTGTGCTCCGCCACCTGTACCAGCGTCTCTTCACCGTACAGATCCTGCGAACCTGTCGCAAACCAGAACTGGTATTTCTTTGTTTCAATCATGTTTTTTATGCTGTTTCCCCGAACCTCTGCGTCAGGGAAATTTTCCCCTTTCTAAAAATATTTTGCCTATGCAGAAATTGCCTCTCTGCTGCTGTTCTGCTTTCACATAAAACCGGTCTTTCCGTTTTAAGCCCATTGCAGGAATTTCATTATCGCTGCCATATCCTCACTGGTTTTCCCTGATGGCCCACACACCAATTCCCGCGTTATTGCGCCCGGTCAGCGCAATGGTCTCCCCGCCCTCCTCGCGGTTCGTACCGCGCAGAGCGCGCAGGCGCTCAACCGCACCGTTGACCACCAGTTCGATCCAGCCTGTGGCCGGATCGTATGACCAGGTACCGGCCAGGTCTCCGACCAGGCATTTTCCTTTTTTCTCCAGTTTCATCGGAATCGGCCGCTCGCAGAGGCGTTTTACGTCAAGGACAAAATCGATCCTCTTATAAATACCGCACAGTTCCTGCTCCGGAACAATCTCCTCACTCTCCCCGGCATACAGACACGGGCTTACTGCAGGCCAGCCTTCCTCATCAAATACCATGCGCCTGACATTAAGCGCATGAAGATGCTTGTTATGTTCATAACGTGCATGACACACCATAAACCATCCATCTTCGCGCTCCAGCACCGAATTGTGCCCAAGCGCCATAAAACCGGTTCCTTCTTTAAAACTGTAGCCTGTTGTCAGCTTCAGACCCACATGGTTTGCCGGATAGGTCATATCGTCCAGCCGTCTGCCATTGTGATCAAGATAAGGGCCCTCCAGTTTTCTGCTGCGTCCGACACGGACGTTATATACATTCGTAAGGGAATCAAATGAAACAAACAGATAATAATATCCTGTTTTGCTATTAAACCGCACATAAGGTCCCTCAATCGCCGTGTCGCAGCTTTTCCGGTCGCGGCAGGCAAGCACCCTGCCGCAGCCCTCTTCGGCGGCCAGTCCTGTCGCATTGTCCAGCTTCAGCAGACGTATCCCGCCCCAGAAAGAGCCATAGACGAGATAATGCTGCCCCGTCCCCTCCTCACGCACGAGATTGGCGTCAATTGCGTTGACCGGGGATTCCGGCGTAGTATGCACAACAATTCCCCGATGCACAAACGGCCCCTCAGGATTATCCGAGACTGCCAGCCCGATTACCGAATGCTGGGAGCCAAAGGTGGAAGCCGAATAGTACAGCCGGTATTCGTCCCCTTCCCTGATAATGTCTGGTGCCCATACTCCCTTTGCTTTGGTCAGCGCCGCGACCTCTTCCGGAATTGCACCGTCCTTCAGCGCCGCCCCGAGATACTCAAAATGGATCAGATCCCTCGAGCGCCGGATCTGTCCTCCGGGATTCTCCCAGCCCTTCGGGCCGGCATCCGTCGAATAGGTGTAATAATATCCCCGCTCCTCATCATAATATACTGCAGGATCGTGGGAAAATAATCCGCCTTCCTTTGACTCCATAATATTTTCCGTTTCTCCTTCAATTAATAATAACTGCCGTTTCCTTCATACTTTCTATATTTGGAAGATTTCGGTCATCTCCTGTTCTTTTACAGCATTGCAAGCATTACAAAAATCATGTTTCTCATATAACATTCATTGCATAAGACATTACTTTGCATACCGCATTCATTCCGGCAGAAAAGTTTAAAATTGGGGATTGCGGCAGCATATAACTGCCGCAATCCCCCTTTTCCTCTGCCCGTATCTTATGCACATCCGGCGGTTTATGGCTTTTCCGACCGTTTATGTGCACGCCGGAAAATCTACTGCTCAATTACCTCATAATTCAGCTCAATGCCCATCAGCGCGTAGACTTCCTTTGCGGTCTTGAGTGCCTGCTGATTGTACTCGAGCGCCTTCGCTTCCATCTCGGCTGCGTAGTCCTTTGCGTTCTTGCCCTGCTGGAATACGAGATCCTCAACGCCGACGCCGTCCACCGTATTGCGGTAAATACCGTCGATAAACGCCTGGAAGCCCGGAATCTGAACATCGCCGAACGGAACCGGTCTTGTTACGTTCTTGAAGTACGCATCAAAATACTTGCCGTAAGCCGCATCCTCTTCCGCAGTAACAAGCGGTCCGCCGTTTACCATATCCTCGATGCTCTGATACTTTCTTTCTTTTGCTGTCGGATAGAAGCTCTGGGTGTATTCTTCCCAGATATCCGCATCCAGCGTGATCGGGCACGGCATGGACTGACGGAACAGCGGGTTGCCGGTCGGGTCCGTCATGGTCTTGTAAGCCTCAAGCTTTGCCTTCCAGCCCTCTACGCCCCAGCCCATCCACTTCAGGAGCTCGTAAGCCTCTCTCGGATGCTTGGTGGAGGAAGAAATGGAACCCATATCAAGCACGCCGAAGCAGGTGCCCGCATCGTTTACCGGAGTGCTGTACGGTACCCACTCCAGTCTCTTCTCGCGGTACTCCGGCGTATCGAACAGATTCAGATAGGTCCAGTACGCATCAATCTGCCAGCCCAGCTTTCCGGAATAAGCAGCCCACATCTCACGGTCGCCCAGCCACGCCTCGTTCTCGTCCGTATCGTGAATCGGCGCCTGATAGCCTGAATTGATCAGATCTGCCAGCTGGTTTACGCCGTCCGCCCACAGATCCATGTGGAAGCGGTGTCCGTCCCAGCCGAACTCGCCGATGCTGGCTGCATCGTTGGAAATCGGATAGAAGGTGATCGGCGTATAGTAACGGTTGAAGCCATAGATCTGATCCGCCGCATTGGTTACCGTTTTAAAGGAATCAATCAGCGCGTTCCAGTTCCAGTTCTCCGGATCCGGCGCCTGCTTGTTCTGTACCTCAAACACGTTGAGATCCGCATACAGCGCTGCCGGGAACGCCTTGATCGGCGTTCCGAGCTTCTTGTCCGTGCCGTAATAGCCGATCTTGTAATCGTTGATGGAGGACATCAGGTTCTGATTCTCCGGATCATTCTCCCAGTACTCCGTGAAATCGCCGAACAGACCCTGTCCGAGACCGAAGTCGCAGTTACCGAGAACCATAAAGCAGTCCGGAATCTTCTTCGCGCTGATCATATTCATCAGAGTATCGTTGTAACCATCAATACCGAGATCCTGGGTTTTTACCTTGATATTCGGGTATTTTTCCATAAACTTCTGCGCCACATACTCGACGAGAGTCGCATTGTCGAAATGCATGTACATAAGCTCGATATTCTCCGTCGTCATCGGCGGAAGGCCGGCCGGCTCCTTGGTATCGTCCGTATTGTCCTGATCAACAGGCGCCGTCGTCGGCTGCGTTTCCGGCGTTTCCTTGTCGCCGCAGCCTGTCAGCATACCGGCGCACATCGCACCTGCCAGCACCAAACTTGTAAGCTTTTTCGATTTCATTAGAAATCCCTCCTCTGCATTTTCTGAAAATGTTTCACAGAACGGGCCGGAGATCTCGCAGCCCGCTCCCGCACGGCGGCAGGAACCGCCCTCCCTCAGAGCGTTTCCCAAGCCGCGCTGGCTTCTATGAAAATCACATTCCCTTGAATATGATTTCATTTAATTTTATTTATAATCCAGGAACTCCATCGAAATCCGGTTTCCGGGATATTTCGGAAAAAGGGGCCGCTCTGGGAATCCCTTCCGTCTGCCTGATTCCTCTTTTACATTTTACTCGCCCGTAATACCGGTCCGGTCAACGCTCTCGACGAACTGACGCTGCAGCACGAAGTACATAATCAGGAGCGGCAGGATGGAAAGCATGGTTCCCGCCATCTTGATATTTTCGTTGATGCTGACCATCATGCCTCCGCTCTGGCTCGCCGCAGCCGAGTAGGAAGACTCAAAGGTTTTCAGCGATACCACAAGCGTGGAAAGCGTGCTCTCCGAACCGCCCGTTGCGCCTACGACATAGAGCTGCGTCAGGTAGGACTCATTCCAGTACCACACAATCGAAAACAGGAACACGACCAGAATGGCCGGAGCCGCCGAAGGGATGGAGATCCTGGCAAACGATTTGAAATGCCCCGCTCCGTCGATCTTCGCCGCCTCAATCAGCGCCTGCGGCACCTGTCGGAAAAACTGCCAGAAGATCAGGATAAAAATCTGCGCTTTCAGCCCCTGGCCCAGAATGGCCGGGATAACAAACGCTTTCAGGGAATTGATGATTCCGAGATCCGTGTAGAACACGTAGGTCGGCATCATCGTAATCTGCGGCGGGATGATGAAGGAAAAAATCAAAAGCCCCATCAGCACTTTCTTCCCCGGGAAATTGTACCGCGCAAAGCCGTATCCGACCGTTGCGCAGATCACCACATTGATCAGGGTAGGGATTCCCGCCACGATCACGGAATCCTTAAAGGTCTTCCAGAAATTCATTGCCCTTGCAGCGTTTTTGTAGTTGTCGATATAGCCCGTCGTCGGCAGCCACTGCACGGAAGAATCCAGAAGGTCGCTGACAGTCATAAAACTCTTGCTGATCATGTAAAGCAGAGGGTACAGGTAAACGAAGCCGATGCTGATCAGGAGGACATACACGACGACCTGCTTGCCGGCCCCCTCCTTCTCCTTGCTGCCGAAAACAAACTTCCGGAGCCGATCCTTCCATGCACCCTTGTAGGAAAGGCGGTTTTTAGGCCGCTTTACTTGCTTTTTTTGTATTGCGTCTTGCATTTCGTTCGCCCCTCCTTCTGAATTTCTTCGCGAGCTTCTGCTGCTTCTTCTGCTCCCTGCGGTACTTCTTCGCACGGCGCTCATAGATATCCTTGCGTCCCACCAGCAGCGCCGCCATCACAATGACAAGGAGCGTAACGACAACGGAGTAGCACCACGCCATCGCGGACGCGTAGCCATAACCGCCGGCCGAGGCCGAGGTGGAGAACATGCGCTGCGAGATCAGGTTGATAATGCTGTTCGTGTCGGTGTTCGACATGAAAATAATCGTATAAACCGCGTTCAGCAGAACCATCGGCTTGATCGTCGGCATCGTAATCTTCCAGAAACACTCCCAGCCGGAACCGCCGTCGATTTTGGCCGCCTCGTAGAGCGAAGAATCAATTTTCTGCAGTGCCGCCAGGAAGATCAGAATCTGCACGCCGGAATACCAGAGCAGCATGATAATGTTGGAGAACACGTTCGATACCGCATTCGCGATTACCTTCGGCAGGTAATCCGCAAAAAATCCGGTGATCATCGATACGTTCATCATCGGGATGCTGGCTGCTCCCTGATCCATCAGCTGCGACATTACCGGACCGCTGGCAATAATAACCGGCAGGAAGAAAATCAGCCGGAAAAAGCCTCTCATGCGGATTTTCCCGTTCAGCAGGATCGCGATAATCAGCGCGAATGCCACGATAACCGGCACCGCGAGAATGGTCTGTGCGAGATAACCCTGCAGCTGTACGAGGAAATCCGGATCCTCCAGGAAGATATTCCGGTAATTCTCAAGCCCCCTGAACTCCATAACCCTGCCGAGCACCGGGTTAATGATAATGCGGTTCAGAGAGTATTTGAAGGACTCGGCAAACGGGAAAAGCACCAGCCCCAGCAGGCCGAGCAGCCACGGCAGAATGAACACGTAGCCCATCATGTTTTCCCTTCGTTTCAGCCGTCCAGGCTTCACCTTTTTCTGCTTTTTCATTCTGCACCACCTACCTTATAGCTCATTACCACGCTGCCGTTTTTCGCAACGGTAAAGGCATAGCTGCTGTAGTCCACGGTTACGGTCACCCCGTTGCTGTAGCCCACGGTCACGAGCTTCCCTTCGATCCGATGGCTGTCGATCGTCGCGCCCGCCACATGGCTGTTGAACTCCTTCAGTACCTTGTAGTATTCGATCATCGTATCCTTGTACACATTGTACTGCGAGGAATACAGATCGTTGGAATTCGTGTAATACAGGGCCGTCGCATCTTCCATCGTCAGATAGAAGGACGGGTAAATACCGGTCTCCACAAGCTTCAGGAAAAACTCGTGCTTGTTCGCCTCGAAGTTCACATAATCGGAATACATCGGGACGATCCCCTTAAATACGATGGACAGGAACGGGATGCTCTCGTCCGTAAAAATATAATCCGAATCCTTCACCGGCATATCAATCACGGAGTCCATATACTTCCAGTACGTCTCGATCGGCTCCTCAAGCGCTAAGCTGACCTTCAAAGCTATCTCCTCCAATGCGGTCGCCTGCATCTGCGCGGTATCGATCCGGTCGTAAGACGTGCCGCTGTAGCGGTAGGAGAACATTGTGTTTGTGATGCCCGTCAGCGCCAGATGATCCGCGCCCTTCTTCGTCATGCTGTCCACAAGCTTTCCGAGCAGCAGACCCGAGCGCGTCGGAGTCAGGAACCGCATGGATTCATACACTTCTTTATAAGTATTCTCCGTATAAAGGCGCGTGTCAATCTTCTTTATCACATTGAAGGTGGTGTTTGTCGTATCCGGGTTGGCGCGCAGCGCGTCAACGTAAAGATAGAACTGGATGCCCGCATCCCTGGCCTCCTCCATCAGCCTTGTCAGATCCCTTGTACCGCCGATATGCTTATCCGCGTCATAGGAATCAACCGGAAGGTTGCAGATACCGCCGTCCTGCCAGCCCTTGTACAGGGTGAGCAGATCCGTTACGCCCTCGTCCCGCAGCTCGCCGTATATTTTGCGGATATCATCCGTCGTGGTCATTGTGACTGCCTTCGTCGTAAACATCCAGCTCTCACGGTCCGTACCGAGGAAATCTGCTCTCAGCCGGAAATCATCAGCCTTTTTCACAAGCGTGCCTGTCTTAAGCAGATAGTCGCGGTAGCGGTTCGCAAGGCCCGCATAATTTGCTTCCTCGTTTTTCGTGAAAAAGTATCTTACCGAAATATCGTACTGGAAGCGATCCGTTACCTTCACGACCGAACCGCCCGAATTGGAAGTCGGCTCGTTGTAGAGCGTGCGCTTTAAAAATCTCGCCGAAACCCAGTTGTAATCGGTAAAAACGCCGTTCGGATAGGCCATGATCGTCGCGCCCTCCGCGCCGCTCGTGATCACGGCAAGATACGCCATACTGCTATCGGAATGAACCATCCCGTAGACCGGGGCAAGAATATATTCGGACTCGTTGATGGTCTCGTATTTCCCCCAGAACAGGGAGAGCACGAAGGACTCTGTAATACCGACATCCGAACCGAACACCCTCTGCGAGTAAGGAGCGGAAAAGCGGCCTTCCTTATCGTTCAGGTTAATCAGCGCCCCGTTGCCGTCCGGCACAATCATGTAGCCTTCCGTCTCCCCGAGCCTTGTGCGCCCGAGCATCGGGAATACATAGATATTTCCGATACGGTTGGTTTCCGAATTCTCGTAGATGGAACTCTCCGGGATCGACGCTTCGATGGAACCGTCGTCGTAGAGCAGCACCGTAAGTTCAAAACCGAATTCATACTGCGGATAGTCTAGCTTTGCGGTGAAACCTCCGTCGATTGCAGTCACGTTCACTTCCGCTTTGCCGCTGATGAGATCAACCTTCTTCTGCTGGGTCGTGTTGCCGACCTGCACATCCAGGTTAATGCCGCATTTCATAAAGCCGGCCCAGGAGGGATTGCTCTTACCGTCATCCTCCGCCACCGTGGATTCCATTGTGGCGCCGGTCTCCTTGTCGCGGACAATAACGGACATCACCTCTTTCTTGAGGTAAAGCTCGTAACCCGCGTTCTCCGCAATGAGAAAATGTCCGTTGAGCTCCTTCGCGGTATCCACCTTCCCGGCGCTCACGGCCGCGTCCGTGCTCCGGGACGCATTCCTCAGATCCACCGTCGGCTCCATAGTCTCCTCGCCGCCAAGGCTTACCGCTGCAATAATAATGATCAGGAGAACGACCAGCGCGGGAACCGCGATAAACAGTATTTTTTTATGTTCCTTTAATTTATTCAAAGCCGGTTCACCACCTCTCTGGCAACAGTTGTCACGAAATCGATCACCTGCGAGCAAAGTACATAAACGATAAAGAGAACAAGCGCCGCAATCAGCAGGGTGAACGCCGTCAGGAAAATCACGGTGAAGGTTTCCTTCACGGAATAATTATTGACCTCCTTGATCGACAGGAACAGCAGAACTACCACCCATGCATAGATGCAGAGCATTCCGAACTGCACGATGAAATACTCATTGTAGGTGATCAGGTTGCTCACAATGATCATGAACGGCATCAGCACAATGTACGGCATCAGACAGTAGGAATAGGCGCTGACCAGGTTCTTGATGCTTCCCTCGCCGTCCTTGATCGTCACGACAAGATAGTTGCAGACCGTCAGTGCAAAAAATGCGATGAGGACAATGCCGATATCCTTCACCAGATCATAGCTGCCCTCGCGGACCGTCTTGAAAAGGAAACCGCAGTAATATTTATTGATGATGGTCAGGATAATAAATACCCCAAGCAGAATCGCCGAGCAGATCCAGGAGGATTTGTTCTCCCTGCGCACGCCGTAGCAGCCGTCCACCGGATGCTTCATAAAATAAGTGCTGTATTTCAGCTGCTTGACAAGCGTCCGCTCCGAGATCTTTTCCCATACTTTTTTGGCCGGATCGAAGATCCCTTTCTTTTTCTGCAGCACCTTGAGCACCTTCACCAGAACAACCAGGGCTAGGATTACCAGGAATGCAGTGACAAGATTATTCTTCAGCCAAAGATTCCGGATTTCCCAGAAGGCGTCCGAATAACCGTTCAGATCCTTGGAGAGCCTAGCATACTTCAGCGAATTCTCATAATCCTCAATCTGCAGGTATGCGCGGCCCATGGCCATGTTCGCATAGTCAAACAGAGTATTCATGGAAAGCACCTGGGTCAGAGGCTCCATACTCTCCTCGTAGCGCCCGTTTGCGTAGAGCTCCAGGGATTCATGCAGGAGATTCGTAAACTCCGTCGGCTGATATACATTGATCTGCTTTTTGTCCGAATCCAGCAGGAAAATACGGTTGTTCTGATCGACGGCAATCGCCTCAACCTTGCTGCAAAGCCCGACGCGCTGACGGCCGTCGTCCCTTCCGCCGAATACGAAGAGCAGCTCGCCCTCCGAGTTGTACTCGTATACATAGCCGTTGCTCGAGGCAACATAGATGTTTTTGTAATTGCCGGTGGTGACCGCCGCGCACAGCTCATCGTAAGCGTCCGGCATGATCAGGTTGTTTCCCGCGATATTGAGCTTCTTTAAGCTCAGGTCGTGGTCGCCCTGCGTCACCGTGTAGATCAGGCCCTTTTCGTCGATCGCAAGATTCGTCGGCGTGGACGGAATATTGCTCAGAAGCTTTGCCCGCTGCGCGTCCGACAGCACCATTCGCTGAATGATCGCCAGAAAGCTCAGGCTTGTAAAGTTTGTACCGAAATAGCCCAGGAAGGTTCCCCCGTCCACCGGGCTGATCTGAACGATGCCGTTCGTATTTCCCTCGCAGATAATGTAGAGCGTTCCGGACTCGTTCGCCACAATCTTCATCGGCTTGAAATCCAGACTGTTTCCGTAGATCGGGGAATCCGGCCTGCCGTAGGTTGTGAGGATCTCGCCCTCGGCGTTAAACACGACAACCTGCTTGCCGCCCTTATCGGCCACATAGATCAGGTTCTCCCTGCTGACATAGACGCCGGTCGGCTGCACCAGCTGGCCCTCGCCGATATACCGGAGAAATTCTCCCTCCAGATCCGAGACGATAATCCGCTTCAGTCCGGCATCAGCAATGTACAGAAGGCCGTCCTCTGAAATGCACATATCGGACGGAGTATGGAAGGCATCCTCCCCGATTTTCTCGATTGTCTGATACGGTGTGTAGGCCGTCTGCGTCTCCGTAACATAGCCGTAGCCGTCCATGGTATAGGTTTTGTACGGCGTTGCCGCCTGCGCGATGGCCGGTGAAAGGGATGCGCAGACCAGCAGCAGGACAAGCAGAAGTTTGCTCCATTTTTTCATTGTGCCATCCCCCTTTATTTGATACCCGAATTTGCCATCGTGTTCATGAAGCTCTTTCTGAGGACAATGAACATCAGCAGGTTCGGCAGGAACTGAATCAGTACGGCGGCCGCCTGCAGTCCCTGTCCGGCAACGTTGTTGTTTGCGTTGGCCAGGGTGTTCAGATAGAACGGCAGCGTCTTCATTGTCTCGTCGTTAATATAGAGATTGGACGTCTCAATGTTCGTCCACACCGCCTGGAACGACAGGATAGCCGTTGTGGCGATCGCCGGCTTGATCAGCGGCAGGATAAGTTTGCGGTAAATTGTAAAATCCTTCGCGCCGTCAATGTAGGCCGCCTCAATCAGTGCATCCGGCACCTGGTCGATAAACTGCTTCACAAGGAAGAGTCCGACCGGCATTGCGAGCAGCGGCAGGATATGAGCCAGGTAATTGTCCTTCATGCCGAGCGTATCAATCACGAGATATCTCGGAATCTGCACCGCTACTGCAACGAACATCAGCGCCGCATTGTTGATTTCCATCAGCAGGTACTTCCCTTTGAATTTAAGCTTCGAGAGCGCAAACGCCGCCATCGTCGAAAAAATAATGGAAGCCAGCACCACCGAACAGGTAACGATGAAGCTGTTGAACACATAGCGGCTCATCGGGATTCCGGACGACTGGGACGCCTTGAACAGATTACGGAAATTGTCCCAGGTCGGCTTGGAAACAAAAATTTTCGGAGGGAAAGCAAACAGCTCATCCATCGGCTTGAACGCATGGCAGAAAATATAAATAATCGGGATTACCATAACGATTGCGAGCGGAAGCAGCACGAGAAAAATCTTCAGCTGACCGCGCTCAAATTTCTTTGGGTTGATATTGCTACCACGATAACCGGCCATTCTCTCTTCCTCCTTCCTAATCTTCCTTCAGCAGTCTGCCGAATACCTTTGAGAATACCATGACAATCAGCAGAAGCACAACGGATACCGCCGCCGCATAGCCCATCTCGTAGCGGATAAAGCCGTAGTCCTCAATGTGATTGACGATCAGCTGGCCGGCGTAGCCCGGCGTCGGATTCGCTCCGGAGAGCTGCACGCCGATCGCGCCGTTCTGGAATGCGTTCACGATTGCCATTACCGCACCGAAAAGCATCTGCGGCTTCATCGTCGGGATCGTGATGTAGATCATCTCCTGGAAACGGTTCTTTACACCGTCAATGGCCGCCGCCTCGTAGAGCTCCTCATCGGCGTTCAGGATGCCGGCAAGCATCGCGAGGAAGCCGACACCCATGCTCGACCACAATGCTACAATAATCATGATCGGAAGCAGGAAGGTGGAGCTCGTCAGCCACATAATCGGCTCGTTGATTACGCCGAGATTCATGAGCCAGTTGTTGATCAGACCCATCTGGTCACCGGAGAAGAGTATCTTCCACACAACGGCCATTGCGACCGCACCGGTCATACTCGGCGAGTAGAAAATAATCGCGAGTATTGTGCGCGGCACGCTCGTCAGCTGGGACAGCGCCCAGGCGATGAGGAAGGCCAGTATGTAGCCGCCCGGTCCTACAATCAGCGCGTACTTCACGGTATTCGGAAGGACGTACTGCATGAAAATTTCGTCCTGTGTAATCAGGTTCACATAGTTCAGGAAGCCCTTGACCGTCGGCGCCTGAATGGTGTTGAAGCTCGTAAAGGACAGCCCGATCGCTATGACGATCGGTATAATAATAAATATGGAAAACAGAAGCAGATACGGGGCGAGAAATCCGTAAGCCGACCGGTTTCTGCTCTCACGCTTCGCAATGCTGTTCCGCCTGCGTTTTTTTTCTGATGCAGCCATGCTTTCCCCTACCTCCCTATTCTTCCGTTATGCCGAGTATCTCGCGCACGCGCTCAATCGTCGGCACAATATACTCCTTCACGGTCTCTCCGTTGCTGATATAGCCAAATTCCTCAAGCTTGCGCTCCGTTTCCCGGTTGATGCGCTTCACCGCCGCGTCAAGCGTGCTGCGGATCTCCCTGCCGTCAATGGCCGACGCCACAAAGGCGTTGGAGAGCTCGCGCTCCAGCATGTAGGTGCCAGGGATGCGCGGCGCCTCCTGAATCCACTCGTTCTGCTCCAGGATCACCTTCTTGTCCCGGCTTCTCCACGGGAGATTTGCAAATGCCTCGCGGTTCGCTGTATTCCAGAGATACTCGCTGCCGTAGGAGATCTGCAGCGTCTCGCCGTACTGCTCCTGAACGTCCGCCGAGGACCACCACTTCATAAATTCCCATGCCTGCGCCTCGCGCTCCGGCGTGGACTCAAACATAACCGTGCTCTCCGCGCCTGCGGACGAGTAGCGCGCCACTGTGCCGTCGGCCTGCTCCACACCCGGCACCAGGGCGATTTCCCAGGAGCTCGCAATCTCCGGAGCCGCGTTCAGAATCAGATTGTAGGTACCGAAGTCCGCGATTCCGATCGGCAGGTCGCCGTTGCGGAAATGCTGGTAAAAATTCGGGACATCCACCGGCATATTGTAGATGGTGAACAGCTCAACCAGCTCCGTAAAGCCCGTTACCGCCGCTTCGCTGTTGATCGCGGTATCACCCGCGTACGTGTCGTAAAGGGTCGCGCCGTACTGGAAAAGAAGCGGCGTCGTACCGTGGAAGTTCCGCATTCCTCCCATGCCGGCGGTCGGATGGTAGAAATTAAGTCCTCTCATCTGAAGATCCGTCAGCATGCCCTTGACCTCCTCGATCGTCTGCGGCACGGAAAGCCCGAGCTTCGCCATAATATCGCTGCGGTAGAACAGCACCCAGAAATTCATTGTCTCCGGCATGGAATAAATGCCGTCGCCGATCGTGGACGGAACAAAAAGCGCCTCATTGTATCTTGCCGCCACCGAATTGAAATCGGAGAATTCCGTCAGATCCTTGAGCGCCCCGCGGATCGCCAGCTCATAAGGCTGCGCGTAATTGATTCCCGTAGCAATATCCGGCGCGTCGCCCGAGGCGTTCGCCAGCACAAGCTTGTTCTGATCCGGCATAAGCGACAGATCGACCTGGATGCCGGTGCGCGGCGTAAACTCTTCGTCAATCAGCTTCTGCATAATCTCAAGATGCTGCCTGGAACGGTTCACCCAGACCTGAAGATGATCCGGATCCGCGCTTGCCGTGGAATATGCCTGCGAAGTGAAAGAATAGATAAATCTCGTGATCGCGTACCAGATCCCCTTCCAGAAGCCCGTTTTTTCCGGAAGCCCGCTTTTTGCTCCCTCCTGGTAAAGATAGATGCTGTCAACGGAAATGCGGTTTCCGTTCAGCGAATCCGTGAGGTTTGCAAGATATTGATTGACCGAGTTGCGGCTGGTTGCCAGCTCGCCGATGCGGTACAGCAGCTCGTTGACGTTCTTCGCAAGGCTGCGCAGCTGATTGCTGGCCACATTCAGAGAGGAGAAGGCCGCGATTTTCTTTACATCCGGATTGAAGGTCTTCGCGTAGGCCATGATTTCATCCAGTTCGCCGGCCCAGCCCGTCAGCTGATCTTTGATGCCCGGAATATATTCCTCCAGCTTGAAGTCGCGGTATTTGTCCTTGTTAGTGCCGACTACTTTGGTGATTTCCAGAGACAGATTGTTCACATCGTTCATAATCTTGTCAATCTTCTCGAGCGATTCACGGATCGGATCGACACTGATCGTTATGGAAATGGTGTGCAGGCCCGGCTCGAGAGAAACGCTCAGCATCTCTCCCGCATCGTCCTTTAAAGTCAGCATTTTATAATCCCTGCTGTACGCAAAGCGGTAATTCTGAAACGCGGTATTGACGATCTGCCCGTCCACCGCAACATTCATAAAAACAGGGAAATCCGTTTTGTCGGACTGCTTGTAATTCAGCGCCACATAGTAGTTGCCGCCCTTCTTCGCCTCAAACTGGTAAGTGAGGGATTGTCCGGCATTTTTAAAGGAACCGCTGTCGATCGTGTTCAGCTCCTTTGATTTTACATTATAGGGAGAGACATTCGTGTTGTACTCGCAGGTTGCGCGGATCGCTGAATCGTTGCGCCAGGTCGGGTTTTCTGCCTGGATCTCTATGATTTCGTCGCCCTCCGCTTTCACGGAACCCGTATATTCGGGAATTGCCGGCTGCGGGCACAGATAAACGCTGCCGAGCATCAGACGCCCCTCAGCGACCGTAAAGCTCAGCGTATTGCTGCCGGCCTCCAGCTGCACTCCCAGAGGCTGAGAATAGCGGTAGCTGGAAGGAAGAATGTATTTGTTCTGCCACTCGCAGACCTTGTTCGGGATCGCCACGATCTGATTGCCGTAGCGGTCGAAGGACGGCTCCTCTGCGTCCACCCAGAGATTTTCAAATTTCAGGCTGCGCAGCTCGTAATACGGAAACTCTCCGTTCACCATCAGCGCTGCCTCTGCAGGAAGGATGGAATCCGCGCAGGAAACATAGTCGAAGCTGAGCCAGTACACGCCGGCCTTCTCCACCTGGATGGTGAGCTCCGCCTCCTCGCCGATATCCGCCACGACAACCTCGCTGCTCTTGTCATAGCCGTAGGATTCGGTCGTCGTCTTCGCGGTGCCGGTGATCTCTATTTCGGAAACCGGGTACGCAATCCGATCACCCTTCCAGGCATCGTAAGTGAATTCTCTGCTGACCGCTGCATAGTTGTGCGTGATGCGCTCATCGGAATATGTAACGGCAGCCGGCCCCGAGCCTCCGCCCTGTCCCTCTGCGTCCGCAGCCTGCGCATACACGGAAGAATGATTACATGTAAAAAGCAATGCAACCGACAATGCAAGCGATATCGCCCTCAGCGGCTTTTTTCGAATCATCTCTACATTCCTCCCTGCTTGTTTTTCAGCCACCGTTTCGGTGTCAATCTAAATTATTTTTAAAAACTCTAAACTATAAGAATATTATATATAAGAATTAGCAAATAGTCAATAACCAAATATATAAACTTTGTGCATATTCAACAACCGAAATTTGATTTTTTTAGTTTTTCCTGAAAATTCGCACGGAATCTCGTAATTACCATCTTGATTTCCTGCCCCGATTTGATATAATATTCGGTAAGCAGATTCCGTTATCCCGCGGCAGCAAACACGGGATAATACCGGAAGGAAGCAACAAAATCAAGATTTGCTTTTACATAGGAAATACAGGAAAGGGATGCCACATGCTGCACATTACTTCACTGGAGGACGGGCTGGAGCTTTTCAAGGCCCTCGGCTCCGAAATCCGCGTCTCCATTATCCGGCAGCTTCTCGCCAACAAGGGAATGAATATGAACGAGCTGGCGGCGAGCTTAAATATCACCAACGGAGCTCTGACAAGCCACATAAAGCGCCTGGAGGACTGCGGCATTATCTCCGTCTCCAACGAGTCCACGGGCCACGGCAACGAAAAGCGCTGCTCCGTGCATCTCGATAAAATTCTTATCGAAGTGGAGCCGGAGAGCGCTTATAAAAACATTTACGAGACGGATATCAAGGTCGGCCAGTATTCCGACTACCAGGTCTGCCCGACCTGCGGGCTCGCCACAAGCGAAGCCCTGATCGGCGAGGTGGACAGCACGCGCTATTTTTCGCATCCGGATCGGATGAAAGCCAATATCCTCTGGTTCTCGCGGGGTTTTGTAGAATACATTATTCCCAATTTCATCCCGACCTCCCAGAAGATCGACCAGATCATGATTTCCGTCGAGCTCTGCTCCGAGGCGCCTGGAAGCAACAGCGTATGGCCGTCCGACATCCATTTTTACCTTAACAGCACCTGCCTCGGCTACTGGACCAGCCCGGGCGATTTCGGCGACGAGCGCGGGCTTTTTACGCCGAACTGGTGGTTCCGCAACTGGAATCAGTACGGCATGCTCAAACTTATCGTTATCAACAACCAGGGCACCTTTATCGACGGCCTGAAGATTTCCGATGTCTCTTTAAAACAGATGAAGCTGGATTACCGCAGCCCGCTGAAACTGAAATTCGCCGTGCCTGAGGACTGTGCTCATGTGGGCGGCCTCACGATTTTCGGCAGCGGCTTCGGCAATTACAACCAGGATATCAAGGTCAGCATCAATTACAGTCCGATGAATGCCGATAATTCCGACGCTTCCGAGCCGTAGTGCGCCGGGGATAAAACAGAAAGAGCCGCGGGGAAGCACTGATAAAATGCTTTCCCGCGGCTCTTTCTGCCGCCTGCCGCTTTTCTCTGCCGCCTGCCGCCTATCTGTTTTTCTGATACGCAAAACGAGGCGTTCCGTCCGCATTCCATTCCACCTCGAGCAGCATCGCATGGCGGTTCGGATCGTAAAGCGGATCTCCGACAATCTCTTCATACTGGCGCGCATGGAAAATCATCATATCCTTCGAACCGTCCTCCGACTTCACAAAGCTGTTGTGCCCCGGTCCGTAGACACCCTTCTCCCGGTCCGTCTGCAGCACCGGCAGCCGCGATTTGCTCCAGGAACGCGGATCGAGCAGATCATCCTCCTCCGAGGCCGTCAGCATGCCGACGCAGTAGCACGCGCCCGTCGCGCTCGCCGAATAGGTCATAAACAGCTTTCCGTCATGCTTTAACACCGCAGGTCCCTCTGCTACCCAGAAGCCGATCCGTTCCCAGTCGTAGTCCGGCGTCACAAGCAGCACCTGAACGGTCTTTAATTTCGTCGGGCTTTCAAGCTCGGCAATATACAGATTTGAAATCTGCTTTCCGACGCCAACCTTCTCCGCCCAGATCATGTAATGCTTTCCCTTGTTTTCAAAAACCGTCGCATCCAGGGAGAATGCACGGAACGAAAACTCATCCTCGTCCGCGCACTGCATCGGGCCGCACTCCTCCCAGGCATCGCTCATTGGATCCTCTCCCGTGCAATGCAGTACGTAAGGGCGGATTGCCCAGATATCCTCCGCTCTGCCCGCGGCAAAATAGATATACCAGCCGCCGTCCAGAAAATGGAGCTCCGGAGCCCAGATATGCTTGCTCATCTCCCCGGACCCGTGCATGATCCAGACTGTCTTCTCCTCCGCATCGGCCAGTCCCCGGATGGAATCCGCCCGGCGCAGGATAATCCGGTCGTACGCCGGCACTGAGGCGGTAAAATAATACGAACCGTCCTCCGCCTTCATCACATAAGGATCGGCCCTCTGCTCAATCAGCGGTTTATTGTATTCTGTCTCTCTTACCATTTACCTTCCCCTTCCTTCTGTTTTTTCTAAAATACGGACTCCGTTTTCGTCAATTTTATTATTTTGAAACGGAACACGAATTCTTTCTTGTTTAAAACAGCGATATCATTTAGAGTTATCTATAATATATTAGATTTCTCTAAATAAATCAAGAGAAAGTACAAAGAAATTTGAAAATTCGAAAATATGGATCGGGAAGAAAAAACTCCCTGTCAGCTTTCCCATCATCCTGCCGCGCACCCGTCCACTTTGCTGGCAGGTTCATTTACGCATAAAGACGCCCGCGGCAGGAAAATCCCGCCGCGGGCGCTGCTGTCTGATAAATGAGTTTCCGGCTTCCGGCTCCCGGTTCTCTGCTCCCTGCTTCCGCAGGCAGCCCAGGTCACTTTCAACTATAGGAAAGAGGGATTATCCGCCTTATTCCACGGCTTCCGGCCGCGTCCAGCGCACGGTCCGATCGTCATCCGGCGAAATCTCAGTCTCCCATGGCCAAGGTAACTCTGTCCCTGCAGGCAGCCACCTCACGGTAAGATCAGAAAAGGAATAACTGTCCGCCTTCTCGATCGGCAGGATAATTTTCCCGTCTTTCGGCCCCGTCCACCGCACGGTCCGATCGTCATCCGGCGAAATCTCAGTCTCCCATGGCCAGGCTAACTTTGTCCCCTCAGGCAGCCACCGCACAGTAAGATCGGAAGTGGAAGAATTCTCCGGCTTCTTTGTTGACAGGATAATTTCCCCGCCTTCCGGCTGCATCCAGCGCATGATCCAATCATTATCCGGCGAAATCTCATTCTCCCATGGCTGGGCTAACTCTGTCCCCTCCGGCAGCCACCTCGCGGTCAGATCGGAAGTGGAGGAATTTGCTGTCTTGTTTACCGGCAGGATAATTTCCCCGCCTTCCGGCTGCGCCCCTTCATTCATCAAAAAAACTTCTTGTGCAAAACCCGACACAACACCATTTACAGAACAAATCGAAACCATTTTATACCAATGCGTTGGTATTCCATCAGGATTGACAATCCTAAAATAGCTTACAACCTGCTGTGTTCCATCATTATTTGTCGTTATCGTATCCCCGCCGCTTACAACGCTGTATCCGTTAAGCAGCCCACTATAGCTGAGAACACACTTGGTCAAAGAGGATGATATTCCAGGCGCATAATTCCAATCCGTATGTTGCGAAACTACGACCACTATTTTTGTATTATCTTCATTCCAAATTCTTATACTATAAGTATACTCCGTTGTTTCATTCGGCTTTAATGGATCTATTTCATCCGTCTTATCCATCATGTAGGCAGATGAAAAAATGATTTCAGCTGCATCTTTCCCTGCCACAAATGCAAGTTCATCCCCTGACCACTCTGTTTTCAGCTCCGCCGCTTTTGTTCTGCTTTCCGGAACCAGAGAAATACATAAAATTGCAGCAAACATAATACAGATTATTCGCTCTTTCATAATCTTTCTCCTTCAATATGGCAGCATCAACTCTGTACGCTTAAAATCATCTTTTCCCCACGCATATCCAAAGGCTTTTAAAAATAAAAATCTTCCCCCTTTCTTAGCCCAGGCCGCTGAAATCTTACATGAAAATCCAGCCCAAACCATGACAAACACGAGGGCAGGCGCGTGTTCTTCGGGCAGAACCCTCATGAAAATCCAGTCTTAACAAAATCTTAACCAGCAAACTATAATTTAGAAGCATGAAAGAAAATTATGATTTTTATCGTTTGTTTGATACTGCATTTCAATTTGTTACTGAAAATATTTTATCATAGCCTTTTTTATTTGTCCATATTTTTTTAGAAATTTTTTCCACGCGCAAAGTCCGGGCGTACGTCTGCAAGCCCCCCTATTTCCTGCCGCAAATCCGTCCGACAATGCGCACAATCATTACGACCGTCGCCGCAGCCAGGGCATAGACGGCGATGTTTTTCAGCGTCCATTGCATCGCCGGAATAAAGCGGTACAGCAGAAAATGTACGATCAGCAGCATCACAAAACAGTATGCATAATATAAAACATAGACGAAGAGGTTCCAGACAACTTCCTTCACAAGATCCATTGGTTTATATTTTTCCATCTTATCCTCCCATCCGGGCTTTCCTCCCGGAAAAGCCCTGCTGTTGCTAACCTCCGGCCTGTCCGCGCCGTATTCCCGCGTCGCCCTCCGCCGGATAGTCCCTTCCCGGAAATTGCGCTCTCCGGGTATTTGATTGTTCCGTTGTAACAGTATATCAGATACGGAAAACCTTTTCAATGAACATGTTTTCAATTCAATTTTCTTTCGTCCCTGTCCGGCGGCAGACACACCGGCAGAAAAGCGGCTCACAGCAGGATTTCTAAAAAGCCGGACAGCCGTTTTCCTGGCAGAGGGCTATGGAAAATATTTCCATATATTGAGTGACCGGTTCCGGGAAGCGTTTTCGGGAAAACCATGCCGGATAAGCTTATTGCTCCGGCCGTTTCCGCAGCCGGGGGCTTAAAACTCTTTTCAGAAAAATCGGAAACTTAAACATGCCGTACTTGACACCTGCCCCCCGTTTTTGTATAATTATTTTATCAAGAATTTTCTTGAATATTTCACTGTTTGATGAAATAATCATCAGAAAGGGAAGGTAATTACTTATGGCAAAACTTTATGTAAATCCGGGTAATCCGAAAAGCAAAATCAACAGAGAGCTGTACGGCAATTTTTCCGAACATCTCGGAAGATGCATCTATGAAGGGCTCTACGTAGGCGAGGATTCGCCGATCCCGAACACAAACGGCATGAGAAACGATGTTGTCAGCGCGCTGAAGGAGATGGGGCTTCCGGTGCTCCGCTGGCCGGGCGGATGCTTCGCAGACGAATACCACTGGATGGACGGCATCGGACCGAAGGAATCCAGAAAGAAAATTGTAAATACGCACTGGGGCGGCGTTGTTGAGGACAACAGCTTCGGCACGCATGAATTTATGGAACTCTGCCGCCAGATCGGCTGCAAGACCTATATCAACGGCAATGTCGGCAGCGGAACCGTCCGCGAGATGTCCGAGTGGGTAGAGTATATGACCTTCTCCGGCGTTTCCCCGATGGCGGATCTGAGAACGAAAAACGGCCACGAGGAGCCGTACACGGTTAATTACTTCGGCGTGGGCAACGAAAACTGGGGCTGCGGCGGAAATATGAGAGCAGAGTATTACGCGGACGAATACCGTCGTTATCAGACATACGTGCGCAATTATTATAATGATAAGAAGATTTATAAAATTGCGTGCGGCCCGAATTCCGGCGACTTTAACTGGACGGATACCCTGATGAAGGTAGCCGGCAGATATATGGACGGTCTATCCCTTCATTATTATACGGTTCCGGGCGATACCTGGGAGCACAAGGGAAGCGCGACGGAGTTTGACGAAAAGGAATATTTTGTCACACTGCGCAAGGCATACTATATGGAAGAGCTGATCCTGCGCCACGGTGCGATTATGGATCGCTATGATCCGAAGAAAAAGGTCGGTCTGATTATTGACGAGTGGGGCACCTGGTTCGATGTGGAGCCGGGCACCAACCCGGGCTTCCTGTACCAGCAGAATACCATGCGCGACGCGATGGTGGCGGCGATCAATCTCAATCTTTTCAACAAGCACAGCGACCGCGTAAAAATGGCAAACATCGCTCAGCTTGTCAACGTGCTGCAGGCCGTTATCCTGACCGAGGGTGAAAAGATGCTGCTGACACCGACCTACCATGTATTCAAAATGTTCCGCGGGCATCAGGATGCCACGCTGCTGGAAAGCTCGCTTGCAACCGAGGAGATCGGAACCGAAAAGGACAAAATCCCGAACCTTACCGAGTCCGTTTCCCGCGCGGAGGACGGCACCCTCACGCTTACGCTTGCAAACCTCTCGCTGGATACCGCTTATCCGATCGAAACCGTATTTGCAGAGGGAACGCCGGAGTGCGTAAGCGGTACGATCCTGACGGGTGCGATGAACGCACACAATACTTTCGACGCTCCGGAAACCGTGCGCACCGCCGATTTTACGGAGGCCGTGCTGGATAACGGCGCGATCCGCTTCACGATTCCGGCATGCAGCGTAGTTTCGCTTCACATTAACATGAAATAAGAGTTTGACGGCCAAGGCCTCAAACCGGAAACAAACAGATAACAAACCTTTAACAAACAAAGCCGCTCCCGGACGAGTCCTCGTTCCGACAGCGGCTTTTTGAAAATTCCGCGGCCTCCGGCCTTTTTTATGCCCGCCGCGGGAATCAGTATTCTTTTCGGTTCATCTTTTTCTCATAAGATTTTAAAATCTTCTTTGTGTTCCGCACCGATTCCTCAATCAGAGTCATCTGCGCCATCGTGCAGTCCGACAGCTCGCGGTCGATTTCTTCGATTACCATACAACGCGTTTTATCCTGACTTTTCATCTGATCCAGAAGCAGCACATCCGGTGTCGTGTTCAGAGCGTTTGCCAGATCAATCAGCACCTGAAGGCTGAACTTTGTCTTTCCGTTTTCAATATTGCTCATGTGCGGAGTCGAAACGTCAATCAGCTCGGCAAGCCTCTCCTGTGACAGTCTCTGCTCCCTGCGAAGCCTTTTTATTCTCTTCCCCATCGCCGCATAGTCCAGTTTCATGATTTCCCTCCAATACCTGTACCATAATTGTATTGGTTTAGGATAACCATTAGAATAATTTAAAACCTAAATTATTTTGCTGGAATATATTATATTTATGTATTTTTGCATCATGCCGCTATGCCGGCGACGGATTTAAGAAGAGAAAAATCAATGGACCGCAGTCACCCTATAAAACAGGGTGATGCGGTCCAAATTCCTTTTTTGCACGTTCCGTATACTTTGCTACAAACTTTGATTTCGCAGCCGTGTATGCGTCCCGGTCATGCTCATATTTTTCCCACAGCTTGAATTTCAGCCTCTCGTATTCCCGCGCTGTGTCGTCGTGCAGACGAAGATAATCCCGGAAATACAGCTCGTTATTATCGCCCTCGTATCGAAGGTGCAGATGAAATACCCTCTCCGCAAAGCCTTCCTCTGTGTAGCCTTTGTTGAAGGAAAGTTTTCTCTCTCCGCGGCTCATGCAGCGATAGCCGCAGCCGAGCAGCCGCTTTTCCGGCTCCGCCAGCCCTTCCTTCTCCGTTACTTCCACCAGGATATCAATGATAGGTTTGGCCCAGATCGTCTCCACTGCAGTGCTTCCGATGTGGCTGATGCGGACGGGCCCAACATCCTCCAGTGCTTTGCCAAGCGCCCGCTTTTCCTCGCGGTACCACTCGTCCCAGCATTCCTGATGCCCCGTCAGAAATATGGGGAACAGTTCCCACAGCTCCTCGAGGCTCATTTCAGATAATTTTTTTCTCATTTTTTCCTCCTGCTCATAATCCCGGCACACAAAAGCCGTTTACGCCATATCTTTGCGTCAGCAGCAGCCGGGTTTTCCCATGCTTACACGCCGGCACTATCGTCCTCCGAACCAGGGAACCAAATATGCCGGCCGCAGTTATTTTAACAAATTCCTTCTCGCTTCGTCAATGACTCAGCGCCTTGCCCGGCTCTCCCGGCTGCACCGGTTCAGGAAAGGTCCCTTTCGGAAGAACCGGAAAACTCCTTTGGACTGACGGCACTCCTTCTGTCCAGGGAAATACCTTGCAAACCAGGCAAAACAAACAAAAAAACAGGATGCTGTTCCTCCAATCTGCCAAATTGTCGGGACGGCATCCTGTTCTCGGATATTGTTCCTTTCTTACCTGTTTTCTTTATTTGTTTTTACCTGTTTGTTTTTCCTGTTTGTTAATTTTTATTTTTCAGTTTAATTTATCTATTTGTTTTATCAATTATTGTTTTTACTGCCGTTTTACTCCTGCTTTATCTTTTTATTACATACGATCTGTTTTGCCTGCTTTTGATGTTTTCATACATAACGGCACTTCACTCTCTGCATCCTCTCCTTTATACTGTCTTTTCCACCCCTCCTTTTACAATTTTTTCCTGACCGAAAAGGGGGAACTATTTCCCGCCAAGCTCCTCATACAGCGCCCTTGTCTGTTCGTCCTCCGGCGCACTCATGTAATAGATCACACCGTCCGAAACAAATCTTAAGAACAGGCTGTTCTGCGGGTTCAGAAAAACCTCACAGTTATCCCCGTACAGAATATGCCATTTTCCCCTGTACAAACTGTCCATCCCTGTACCCGCTATTTTGGACAGCTCCGGCAGCTCCTCCACCAGCGTCAGCTCCGTAATGTCCGATACCGCAATCCGGTAATCTGTCTTCAGCTGTTCTCCCACCAGCTCATCTCCCCGGATCTCCAGACGGAACGGCGTAAACTCAACCATAATCATCCATAAGCACAGTATCGGAGTCATCAGCAGCACAAATACCGAGAAGACCGTAAGTCCCCGACCGACCGGCGTCGCCACATTGACCGATGTACCGAGTCCGACCCGCGCCTCGACCATAACACGTTTGTCCGAACGGTTGTGATAGACGCAGCCCCAGAGCCAGTTATCGTCATCGTCCTCCATCACGGAAGCGTCTGTCTGCGGTGCATAGCGCTCCTCCAGCCGGCTTAGCTTTCCTGCCATCTTTCCGGAACCCGCCGTCAGAATAAGCGTGTAGAGCAGGCAGCCCCAGAGCAGCCAGCTTCCTCCTGCCTCCCTTGATACAAGAAGGGCGGCAAGCGCCGTAAAAGCGGTATTGAGCCATGCGCAGAACAGCCAGTATCTGCTCCACACCTGCTTCTTAGCGCGCGCAAAATTCACATTAATGCCGCTGTCCCTGCTGATCACTGCCGTTCTCTGCCGATCCATCCAAGCCGCAACGGCAAAGAAAAGGGGCGTGCACAGCGCAAAAACAGGAATAATCCACAGCAATCCCGTATAATGCCCATAAGTTCCTCTCCGCAGAAAGGCGAGGAGAACCGCAGCTGCGCTCACAATCACCGGCGGCAAAAAACTTCCCGCTCTTACCCGCCGCACCGCTCCCGCCTGACTCAGTTCAAAATGCCGGACAAGCTCCGGTGCACGGCTGCCCTTTCCCTCATCCCTGTCCTTCGGCACACAATCGCACTCTTCCGCGTTCCTGTTCTCCGATACCCGGCTGCACTCTTCCGAACTTCCGTTCTCCTGTGAATCCGCCGTTTCCTTCTGCTCCGCCCGCTCCGCAGCCGCCAGCCGCCGTTCTTTTTTCCACTTTACCAGCTCCCGGTTCGCCCGGATATACGGCAGCTCAAGAAACACGATCGCAGCCAGTATCCAGAACATCCAGATCGTAAACTGAATCGAAAAATACGGCACAAGGAAACTGCTCAATGGAATGGCAAGAAAAACAAAAAAGGTCATCCGCATCTGCCGGTAATATATTTTTTTTCTTTCCTCCAACAGGGCCGCAAACTCCTCTGCCCCGTCGGCAGCTTTGGGCAGACGCACTCCGAAAACAATGCCGCTTCTGTCCTTTGCGCTGAGCTTCAGCACAAAATAAATAATAAAAATTGCCGGATACAAACCGATCCACATTATAACATTCAACAACATACAAAATCACACCTCCCCGTTCTCATAGCATCGCCTGCATTCTTCCAGAAACGCATCCTGCGACATGCCGCCGACCTTCGCCTCAGCAATAATCCTGCACAGAAGCTCCCTGCTCTCCCCGCTTAGGCAGGAACTCTGTGCAAAACTTCTGCTTACCCGGGCCCCGCTGCGCCGGTCGGCAATAATATAGCCCTGCTGCTTCAGCAGCTGATACGCCCGGTTCACCGTCATGGAATTGACACCCATCTCCTCCGCCAGCCCGCGGACGGTGGGTAACTGTTCGCCGGCTTTCAGCCTGCCGTCCGATATTCCCCGGACAATCTGATCGCGTATCTGCTGATAAATCGGGATATCCGAGCCCTCCCGGATTGTAATAACCATCACGGCACCTCCTTATATGCAGATTCCAACGCTGTCTGCTGTATTGTTTGTATTATTTATTATAATACAAACAATACAAACTGTCAATCTTTAATATTTATGAGATTGTCCTTTGTTCCACCGGAATCCCCGGTTTGATTGTTTCCGAAATGTCCTGAAGTCTCGGGAATAACCGGCAAATGCAGCAGACATCCGCCGCGGCGCTCCTGAAAGGCCGGCAGCGTCTCCAGCCCCCCGCAAATCGACGGCCGGACAGCAGAATCTTCCTTCTTCGGTGCATAAAAAAACCGTCTGTGCGGCAATGCCGTCAGACGGAAAATTTATCATCCGCTCCAGCCGAAAACCAAGTTCTTCCGGCTTAATTCATTTTATACCCCCTCCGCTGCTCTTCCCTTCTGCCCGGACACCGGCAGATACCGCCGGAAAAATTCCAGAAAACCGTCTTCCACTGCCACCTGATCCAGTTCGCTCTCATCAAGATCATAATAATATTTCCCGGTGCGGATATCGACAGAAAGACTGTCAAGCGGAAATCCTTCCCGTCGTTTCGCATGCGGAAGCGCAGTGATCCGGAACGGCTCGCTGGCCATACTCTCCTCCATCGCTTTATAGATATGCTCCCCGTCCAGCACAAGGCAGATCGCATTCCGGTAGCGCGCAGTCAGATCACCGTATTTTTCTGCAAGGGAAGAATAATGCTGCAGCATCTCCTCATCCGTCAGGTATTTTCCTTCCACCGTTCTCACATGAACCCCCGGCTGCTCGTCCTCCGGCACACCGTCCAGATAGAGCCCGGAATCTCAGGAAAACACCGGCATCCCGAATGCCCTGTAATAGCCCAGCGCCTTCTTTTCCGCATTTTCCAGCGGCGTCCGGCCGTCCTCCTCAATCTGCGGAATTTCCGCCGCAATATCCTTCAGCCCGATCAGCTCGATTCCCAGCCCGGAAAGCCTTCTGCCCATCGACAAAAGCTTCGCCGGATTGCCGGTTCCATACAGTATTTTCATAACTCTCTCCCCGAATTCTTTTGAAATACATCCTCGCCGCTCTCCATCCGGCGGCGCGCCTCCCGCAGGATCTCCTGACACCACTGCTGCGTTTTTCCAATATCAGAGCAGAGCGCAGCAACCACGGCATCCCCTTCCGCAATCGCCCCGCGGTACTGCTCTTCGGACAATTCGCCCGAGCGGTATGCAGCGTCAAGCTCATCCCGGTCGTCAATCACAATATCCCCCTCCGGGTCAAAAACCACATCCAGATACAGATCATCAAAATAGGCGACACCGTCCGGATCACAGCCCCATCCGTCAATCACGTCCACATACCAGACCGCAACCGCCTTTTCGTAGCAGATCCCCTCCACCGTCCTGGACTCGGGAAGAAATTTTGCCGTTATCACATGATGCGCACCTTCTGGAATCAGCTGCAGCCAGACCATCCCCTTCCCGCACACCGGCGTTCTTCCGGCCTTCGGCATCTCCCAGTAATAATAATCTCCCATCACCAGGTCGATTACGCTGACAAGCCCGTGAAACTGCCCGCCGTCCGGAAAAACAGCATCCATTCTCATCTGAGAGTAAGGAAACCTCTGAAAGAACCATTTTTTATCTCTGTCCAAACGCTTTTTTGTCATTGTCTTACCTCCGTGTATATTGCGGGCAAACTTAGTTCCCCTGAACCGTTCCGCACTTTCTATAGCCAGGGGCCTGCAGACACAGGTTTTTCCCATGTACAATAATCATAACATTTTTTTCAAATCAGAGCAAATATTTTTTATGCTGTACCGGTCAGCAAAAATATATAATCATTTCAAACATTATATAACTATATTTCCAAATTATTATTTTTGCAATTAAAATTATAACTTAAATAAACTGTATTTTTACAAAAAACCATGGACAAATATAATGTTCTAAATTATAATAAAGTACAGACAGAAATTGCACCGAGATCTCAACATCTTATAAACTAATAAATCATATTTAAGTGACTTTGGAAGGAGTAATAAATATGTTGGGAACATTAATTGAAAAACTACGGACAGCTTACGGAATCAGACGCGAGGAACTGGCTGCAGGAATCTGTAAAATAGATATGCTGAAAAAATATGAGTCGGAGGAAAATGAGCCTGAAAAGTTGCTGGCTGATGCACTTCTGCAACGTCTCGGCGAGTCGCCGGATGAATTTTTTATCAATTTAGATGCTAGAGAATACCTGCTGTCAAAAATGCGTACATGGATTCAGATTAATTTAAGACAAGGCAGACTAGAACACGCCGAAGCCAAAATCCAAGAATATGCCGGTCAGAATGGTGCAAGATCTCCGCTTCACTGCCAGTTCCTGCAACTGATGCGTGCTGAATTGCTTCATCGTCGTCAAGCACCTGCAGCAAAACAAAAAGAAGCGATACTAACCGGACTGCGCCTAACATTAGGTTCAAAAGAAATAACTCCTGAACTGTTAAACAATAGATCATTCCACCTTTTAGAGCTTCTTTTATTAGAACGTTATGCCATTATACTTGATATAACAGGAGAATGCACATCTGCTTTAATATGGTACGAAAAGCTGATTCAATACCTTACCTATATAAAAAGAGACAGCGCTGACCTGCCAAAGCTCTATCCTCTTGCTGCATACAGGCTTGCAGTTCGCTATACAGAAGTGGAAAACTATAGTGCCGCCTCCCTTCTGATTGATCGTGCAATTGGACTGATGACATATACTCGAAATCAGAATACCCTCTTTATCATGTTAGTTGAGCTGCGTCTGAAAATATCAGAAAAACTTGGACGGTCAGAAACTTATCAGCAAAATGAACTAGAGCACATACGAAAAATAGCAGAAGAATCTAATCCTTTCTGGCATGAAAATTTTTATCCGCTGTACACCGAAAGGAACATCTGCTGTGTCAATTATCTTATTCTCGAACGCAGGCTTTTTTATGATATCCGGCGCGAGGATCTGGTAGAAGGAGTATGTGATGTTCGTACGTTGGAGCGAATTGAAAAAGGAAATTCACGACTTCAAAAACGGATCAGAAAAGGATTGCTGAAAAAGCTCGATTTATCATGGCTGAAGTACAATCCTGGATTTATAACGAATTGTATGGACGATTATTTAAAATTAAAGAAAATAAAAAGATTATATCAAATGGGCAGATACAGAGAAGCAGAATCCATACGGTTAGAGTTGACCGAAAGAATAGAGCAAAATAGACCAGAAAATAGAGCATTTTTCGTCTACTGGGAAACAATTCTCCAATTTCGGCTTGAGCATATTTCGAAAACAGAATGTCAGCATCAACTTTGGACAAAGCTCTGCAAAACAGCAGTTGCAAAGCAAGGAAAACCCCTTTTTTCCTGCCATTTGATGGAATATGAAAGAAATGCCCTTTTGACAATTCTCCATGAAAGCAACGAAGAAGAGGTGGTGAAATTACTTCCTTTACTAAAAGCCCAATATCGGTGTTGTTTTAATCTATCCTCGCAAATTACAGAACCTGATTTTTACCAGGAGCTGTTGCTTAATATAATAAAAATTTATCTGACCCAAGGTGAGCTTCTGCGTGTGGATCGCTTCATTATGCTTGGTTTTAAACAAATATGCTTTTGTTCTAAGGAGACAATATGGGATCGCCTACTATTTAGTAAATTTTGTCTTGAAGAACTAAAACTGCAGAAAAGAGACAAAATATCAAAAACAGCTTCCGAAACCTCCAGGTGGCTGAAGGCCGCCCGAACTTTTGCCGAATTAACAGGCAACAATTATATTTGTATCTTATTAGATGATTACATAAAAAATAACCAAAAAAACTTCAGTCTAAAATTTTAATAATCTGATTTATTGACCTTTATGATCAAAATTCCTTTGTTTTGTTAAGTACATAAAACAGATACGGCAAACCACTCTTAAAAATGGGGAGCGGTTTGCCGTGGCAGAATATAGAAAAAAATGATATAATAAAGGTCGAAGATTCGTGGCAATATTTGGAGCTTCCGAAGTCAACCTAATTATTCTGATATAATGAGGAATATGTCAACACAGGAACTAGAAAACTCTACAAGAAAGAATGAGGTTAATCTTATGATAAAAAAATCCTATTTCTCTAAAGTCGTATGCTGTGCAGCTGCTATGACTCTCCTTTCTGGCAGCTCTATAACAAAATATCCAGCTGTCGCTGCAGAAATGAATTACAGAAATGCAGAAATTCCTCCACGGATGCAGCCAAATACAATTCTGTATTATATTAATGATAATGAATACATAATCAAGCAGGGTGGAGAACTGGTTGGCAACATCTATAATGAAAACGGACTAACACTAGAAGAACAAGCCATTGTTGACGCCAGATGGTCTGAAGTACTCGCCGAGTACGGGGATATGGATATTATCAGGATACCTAATCCGGCACCGACCACAGATATGGTGGTGTACTACGATGGAGACGGCTTTATTTCCAACATCGTAAACCCAATTGTCACTTATTATACTCCATTACCACGCGGAACTACAAAACCGAATGGAATATATACCTGGGGCGCCCATAATAATACTTTAACAATTACAGATAATCGAATCGATGGAAGAGGTCGGATTACGACCTTCAATGATACTATCGGTGAAAATGATAACATATTAGTAAAAGGGGATGTCGCTACCAAAGGTGAGTATGACAACCCTGTCTATGGACAGGGAATCGCTGTAATGATTTATGACCTGAATTTTGGATATCAAAGAACTCAGCAAATGTGGAAAAGAGACAACGGCTCTTTGCCAGATGCAATTCTTGATATCTGGAAAGACGGAGTTGAATACTGGGGATATACTTATTCAACAAGTCTTTCCTTCGATAACGGGATTTATACCTACACTCGCTAATAATCTCCATACTGCTGGGGAAGGAACAGACAGGAAAGAAAGTCGCATAGTCAGTTCAACCCACCGCAACCTCGAAGGTGATGCCAGCGCCGGAACAGAGATTCATATAAAACGCAGGTCAACACACTTGAAAACTCAGACTTAATTTATGAAATACCCTGCATTTATTTAAGGAAGTACCGAAATTTAGTCTCCAGTACTTTCTTTAATAATATTAATTCATATAAAACTATTTATGTTTAAGGAGAAATAAAATTGAAAAGAAAACATTATTTTGCTGTTTTTCTTCTGCTCATTTCTCTGCCTGCCGGCGCATGCGGCAGCCCGAAACCTGAACCGCAAGAACCAAATGCCTACCTTTCCATCACCGTCACCAGACGAAACAACGGCTTTAACGCGGAGGACGGCTTGACCTCAACCGTTTATGTCTACGATATCGCCAGGGAAGAGCTTTCTGAAGCGGGTGAATTTGTCTATACCGCTCAATATCCGCTCGGCGTGTATTCCCGCGGAGATAACGTACTCTATTACACCGCGGATGACGGGACAAGCAACGATCAGCTGTTCTGCCGTGATCTTACCGACGGCAGCACCTACCGTCTGACCAGCAACCTCTGTGCGGTCAACTATATTATCCCTGCAGAGGAACAGGTCATTGCGGTTGCAGTATCCCGGAGGGAGCGCAATCTCACTCCTTATGTGTTTGACAAAGCGACAAACGAAGTAACCCGTGTTCAGGTGTACAAGGATCTGACCATAAAGGAATACGGCTTTGAGCCGCAGACCGGGAGGCTTCTTGTCAGCGGCTTTCTGGAAGAAGAAAACCGCCGGGAAGTAACCGAATTTAATGAATATCTGGCAGAAAATGGTTTGGATCTCTGGGATGTCCCTTTCACTCCGTCAGACAGTTATATTTTCGAACTTGTAGACGGTTACAAATGCTCCGAGCAGCGTATGTTTGTCGAAGATCACGAAATCTACGGCGGCATCCTTCTGGACAGCGAGGATAGATTATTCCTTCAGCTGAGCCAGAGCGCACCCGCAGCAGAGATAGTTCCGACAACAAAGACCTATCAGTATGATATGGCAGCGGAGCAGCTGACCGAAACCGAAACCTTCGCAGAACTTCCGCTCCGCGTTTCCCGCTTTGAATATTTCAACGGCTGTTTTTACATCCTGGGGAGCGGGGCAGAGGGCTATGAGGAGGAGTACGAGCGCGGCATTTACCGTTACAATCCAGCCGATGGAGAAATAAAAGAGATTATCTGCAACGAATGGCCGGCGACATACATCAACAATTTTTCCCTCTGCTGGGATTACGGCGATACCGGACTGAACTTCACGGAGGATATGCGCTGCGAGCCGCCTCTGCCCGCGGCCGCCGGCGGCGCGGAAACGCCGGAGCTTCTGGATCAGCTTCAGGAGCTTCAGCTGGTGCTCCCTGATGAAGACGGCTTTGTCGAATGTCCGCTGATCCCGGAGCAGATGCTGCCGGAAAGCACGATATACTTTACGGATGCCGATCACTATGTTATTATCGAGGGTGGAATTTCCCTGGATACTCAGGAAAAGCTGGATACATACCGCGCTGACCGGAAGAAACTTGCACAGGATTCCATTGACCGCGGAATCCATGTTGCGCCGATGGAACGCCCCGAAGCAGGCGCCTGCATTCTGTATGCGGCGGACGGCGGCATTTCACACGTATACGAAGATATTGCAGACAAGGATTTTGCCTGGTACTTCCGGGATCAAAACTGTGAAGCGCTTGCCGCGGGGTTTTGTACCCGCTCTCCTATCGTGTATTACCGGACGGACAGCGGGGCCTGGCTGGCCTGCCGGATACCGGACTGGGACGGCTTTTCAGAGGAAGAGCTTGCGCAGATGGAGATCCTCGGCATTGAGGTCAGCCGGGGTACCGTGACAGTCACCGCATTCTGCGGAAGGGAGATTGTAAGAAGCATTGTGCCGGAACAGCCGTAAAATCAACATATCATACCGGGGTGTATCCTATTCGTCCGGTTCGGGAAAGGGATGTTTGCCGGGGAAATTCCGATCAGAACTCCGGGAAGTTCTGGAGGGGATTGGAGAGGCGATGTGAAGCGGAGCGGCCCTGTTCGTGGAATCAGTGCCATATACCGGAAACCATATTTTCGGATGTGGCACTGATTTTTAAATATCATCCTAGCGGCGAAGATTCTTAACAAATTCTACCGGCGAATAGTCCTGTACAGGATTTCCTTTCAGAGAAAGATTCTGCAGCTCTGTCAATTCGCTAAGAGGACTGACGTCCATAATTAAGTTTCCCCGCAAATTCAGCGTCCTTAATCCCTTCAGGGTGTGCAGACTGCTTATATCCTCAATTCTGTTATAGTCCAGACCAAGCCGCTGCAAACGATACAATGTACTTAATTCACGGATCTCCTTAATCTGATTGTCGCTTAGATCAAGGTAAACCAAGTTTGTCATCTTCCCCAACGGGGCAGCATCCTCAATGAGATTGCTGCCTAAAGCAAGCTCCTTCAGATTTACCATATCCGTTACCCATTCCGTGTCCGTTAATTGATTACGCACATAATAAAGACTCTTCAGCTTTTCAAGACAGATTATTGTATGCAAATCCCGTGCACTCTCATTCTTCATATCGGATAAATTGAGCCTGATAATATTGGGAAGTTCGGTTAATACCGAAATATCCTCCAGCGGATTCCCATGCAGATATAATTCTTCAAGCATGGTCAAATCTCTCAGCACATCAATATCACTAACCTGATTCATATTCAAATTCAGTTTGCGGAGATTCACCATACCAGCAACAGCACTGAGATCGCTGACCTGATTCCAGCTCTCCTCAGATACCGCTTCCGATTCCAAAACTATCATTTGGCCAATCCAGCCAGGCCCCAGATCCAAATCTGTGAGTTTTACAAGGTTCTTCAGAGCGCTGATGTCTCTTATTTTGTTCCTGCTTAATTTCAATACCTCAAGATTAATCAGCCTGCCGAGTGCATCCACATTCTTTATTCCCCTGCCGCTCAGATCCAGAACTTTCAGTTCAAGAACATCATCCAGCAGGATCTCCCGCTCTGTAATACCAGTGATCTCACGCATTGCTGCTTCCAGATTATCGTCATCCCACACTATAACATAACTGTCCGGAGCGGCTGTCCCGGCTGGTTCCGGGGTCGCCGTCGGCATCGGTTCCGGTGCGGCGGATGGCGCAGGGGACGTTGCAGGCACAGACGGTTCCGGGGTCGGTTCTGGGTTCGGCGTGGATGTCGGCTCCGGTTTCACGGTCGGTTCCGGCGTCGGCGCAGATGTCAGCTCCGGTTTCACGGTCGGCTCCGGCGTCGGCGTGGATGTCGGTTTTTGTTCTGGTTCCGCTGCATCCTCTTTTTCCGCTTTACTCTCTGCCTCCTCCTTTTTCTTCCAAATCTTTTTCAGTTCCTCCTCAGCCTTCCTTTTCTGGTTTTCATCCGCATTATCTCCTGCCGCAACGGCCTGCTCTGCCTCCTCCAGCACTTCTGCCGCCTTCTCCGGAGCTCCCATAGCAAGATAGACATCTGCAAGTCCGAGATATGCATCCGTACATTTCGGATCAATCTCGATCGCAGCGCGGTAAGAGGCAACCGCCTGTTCATAATCTAATTCGCTGAGATATTTATCCCCGAGATCAAGCGCATCCTCAAGCTCCTGCGCCTCGCTTTTCTTCGGCAGAGAAATTGCCACCACCGCAACAATCGCCGCAGTCACAAGCACAGCCACTGCCAGTGCAAGGCCCCATGTACGGCGCGCCGAGCGGATAGAGATAATTTCTGTTTCCTTTTCCTTTTTCATACTTTTCCCCCTGTCCTTTGTAGTTCTGCATAGATACTAAAATCAGATTGATAAATAGAACTTTTATTATTGTATTTAAATAGTTATATATATTTAATATTTATTGATCAATTAATATATTTCATTAATTTTTTATTTTAACGTCTTGTATCCCTGACCTCAATTCCCGGAAGCAGCTTTCTTACCTGTTCCAGCATTCTGCTGCCGGTATCATCCTCCGGGGCATAGTATTCCGACGGAATAATAACCGTTTTCAGCTTTTTCAGGCTTTTCAGAGGCGTCAGATCGCAGTCCGCCGGCAGCTCTAATTCCAGTATTTCAATATTCAGGGAAGAAATCGGAGAAATATCATGGCAGTCCGGAGCCAGCAAATCCAGCTTTGTCAGATTATCCAGCGCCCCGATCCCCTCAATGCTGGTAAGCGGAGTCACTTCAAACGTCTCCCGATTCCAGCATCTGCCGTGCAGCCGGAGTTCCTTCAGCGTTTTCATCCGGCAGATAACCGAAAACATCTCATCATCACAGCTGATTTCCAGATTCTCCAGTTTAAGTTCCGGCAGTATTTGATAATTGATTTCCCTAATATTACCCAGACCCATGCGGCGCAGTTCCGGCAAATCACGGAATATCTCCAGATCAACCGCTTCCACGCCGCTCAGGTCGATATAATTCAGCTTCCGCAGCCCTCCCAGCGGCTCCGCGGAAACTAGCTGCCGATTCTCTGCAATATTTACAGCGGTCAGCTCAATCAGCATGGCAAACGGCGAGATATCTTCGATACGGTTGTACATTACATCTATCGACTTCAACGCGGACAGCCCGGAAAGCGCGGAAATATCGCTTAAGCCGTCATTGATCAGCACAAGTCTCTCCAGCCGCAGCAGGCAGTCGATGGTATCGGTATTCGCAAGCGCGGAAATATCCATGGCTTCCTGATAATTTATTTCCAACTGCTTCAGCCCCGTAAAATGCTCCAGATCTTCCAGGGTGCGGATCTTTCCGGTTACTGACCCTTCCTGCCCGTCGCTGAGCCAGAACCAGTCGTCGGAACATGACCAGTAATACCTTTCTCCCGGTTTTCCAATTATATCCGCCCAGATATGGATTTCCTCGATTTCCTTTACATCATTATAGCGGATATCTCCCGTTGCTTTTCCAAGGTAATCGCGGATCAGACGCTCAAATTCGGCATCCTTCCACTCGATCGCATAATCCTCCCGGTATTCGACCCGGCTGGCCTCCACTATTCCAAGCTTGCGCCCGATAATCTCGTTTCCCGTCTCGCGGTAAACGCGCTCCAGAAGCTCCAGTGCGCGCTCATGGAGGTCTTCTGCCTCAAAGGCTTCTGCAATGGCAATATATCCCTCCGTGCTCGATTTGTCGATTCCCTCTAAAACAGAAGCAAAGTTCTTATTGCCGATATTTTGTATCCCATCCTCTATCAGTTCAGCAGCGTCTGCATTTTTTTCCAGATGCAGGCATGCGTCCGCAGCGCCTAAATATGCCGTCTTCCGATCCGGCGTCATTTCCAGCAATTCCGTAAATTCCCGGATTGCGCTGTCATATTGGGCCGCAAACAGATATTGTTCCGCCAGGGAAAGCCTCTGCGCCGCTTCTTCCTCCCTCTGCTGCTTGAGCAGTGCTTCCTTTTCCTCCTCCTTTTGCCGGATCAAAGCTTCCAGCTCCTCCATTTTTCTGCGCAGACGTTCCAGCTCCGCCGAGACATCTTCCCCCGCCGACTGCCTGTCCGCAAGCATTTTCTCCGCCCGGGCAAGCGTTTTCTCCGCTTCTTTATAATCGCCCATCGCAAGATAACTTTCTGCAAGCCCAAAGTATGCGTCAATGCATTTCGGATCGATTTCGATTGCCAGCTGCCAGGAAGCAATCGCCTGCTCATAATTCAGCTCGCTCAGATATTTCTCACCGAACTCCAGCGCCTCTTCGAGACGCTCCGCGCTGCTTTTGTGCGGCAGAATAAGGATAAGCGCTGCTGCAAGCGCCGTTACAAGAAAAACTGCCGCCGTGGCAATGATCCATCCGCGTGGGCGAGCGGAACGGGCAGATCGGATTTTAGTGCTTTGCGGATCGTTATGCTGCTGTTCAAACATGGGAAACAGCTCCTTTCTGGGATGGTTTCCTTTAAGAATATTAAATAAATATATAAAAAATATTATTTTAATAATGATGTTTTAAAAGCTAATCGTATTTTCTGGCCTTTCAAATTGTCGGACAAATGACTAATACGCTAGCAGGATACTCCACCGGCGTCGAGTCACAGTTCTGCTATACAAGATACCGGACACGCAAATACACCCAAAATTAGTGTTCTAAAGTAAGCCACAAAGCAGGACGCACAAAATTGTAATTCATATCCACCCAATGTCCCCAGTAATCAACAGAGCCAGCCGCGATAGCCGCATTATCACTATAACTACCTGGTGATCGTAACCACCAACAGTATGCTTCACCTTCATATAACTTTCCTCCCTGTGCTTTTGCATATTCCGTTACTTGAGTAATACGCGCAGGGTCTCCCATATCCGGATCAGGATTAAAGTAAGTCGTTGCTTCTCCAATACTAAGCAGAAACACTTTATCCTTTGTATCGTTTCCACCAAATGTATTCCAACTTATTGTATATCCATTATCCTTTTCTACTATATTATCCTCATTTTTGATATTCATTGTCACTATAACTTCCTGCTCTCCCTCATCGAACGCCGCTCTGTAAAATTCATTATTCAGCCAGTTTCGCAGCGTGCAGGCCTCCCAAGTGATATCCACCCGTTCTTCGTTGTACCTTTTACAGTCCAGTGCATACTTGCTCAGCAGCAGCATCTTCCCATCCTTCTTATCCAGCACCAGCCATTCGACTGGCTCCGCCCCGTTTGATGCATCATTGTCCTGCTCATACCTGCCGAAAATCACCGTATCACCAATCTCGGCTTTTTCCAATTCAACCGTTTTTCCAGAAAAACTGACTCGCTTATCGGAGGTTTTCTGTGGAACCGGGGTCGGCGTTGGTGTTCGTTCCGGGGACGCAGATGCTTCCAGTTTCCCCGCCTGTTCCGCATCGAGCCATAAGGCAGGCCGCACAACCAGCTCACGGCTGACATAACCTCCTTCTAATTCAATCCTGCCGCTGAAGTCCACATAAACGGCAAAAAAAGGATAACTGCCCGGCGATCTCAGCCACCACCAGCCGTTTCCATAATATTCCTCCGTGTCATTCACCCATCCGCCCCTTGCTTCTGCATACCTTGTTAATATTGTTCTGCGTGCCGGATCAGACTCAATCAGAACTGGACTGAAATAAGAGGTTGCCTCTTCGACGCTAAGCAGAAAAATCTTATCCTCTATACCACCGTTATTCTCAGTACTATCCTCCGAAGTGCTTTCGTTCTTAATATATGTAAACTCTATGGCTTCACGCTCCACTCCGCTAAATGCTGTCCCGTAAAATTCAGTGTTCAGCCAGCTGCGCAGCGTACAAGTTTTCCATGTAACATCCTTATCTTCCGCATTATATGATTTTGCGTCCAGCGCATACTTGCTCAGCAGCAGCACCTTTCCGTCCTTTTTATCCAACACAAACCATTCAACTGGCTCCGCCCCGTTTGACAAATCATTGTCCTGCTCATACCTGCCGAAAATCACCGTATCGCCAATTTCTGCTTTATTCAGCTCCACCGTTTTTCCGGAAAAGCTGACTCTGCTTTCTTCTGTCTGTTCGGGAGTTGGAGCCGGCGTTGGCAGCGGCACCGCAGTTGGTGTCGGAGCTTGAGTCGGTTCCGGTGTCGGAGTTGGGATCGGTTCCAGCGTCGGCGTCGCCTCTGGTGCCGTGGTAGGCTCCGGCGTCGGCACAACTCTTACTCCGTCCACCATAAGCTCCTTCAGTGCGGGCAGCCCGAACAACACATCCAAGTCAACCCCTTCACTGCTGTTCACTGAAAGCTTCTCCAGAACGCTCAAGCCGGAAAGCACACTGAGATCACGGAGAGGATTTCCGTCCAAATACAGAGTTTTCAGCTCCGTTAGTGCGGCCAGCACGCGAATATCAGATATCCTGTTATTTCGAAGATCCAGTGCATTCAACTGCGGCATAGCTCTCAATGCTTCAATATTCCAGATACCCTTCCCTGAAAGATCCAATTCCGTTATTCCCTCAACATCCTTCTCTGTAATCACCCGGCCGATAATTCCCATCCTCTCACGCATTGCCTGCTCCAGAGCGGCATCCTGCCAGTTGATCACACCAAGTACTGGCGTCAGTGTAGGTTCCGGGATTTTGACTACCTCTGTTGGGGATGCCGTCGGCTCCGGTGCAACAGTCGGCAGATCTGCATCCGCCGTTCTCTTTTCCGCCTCCTCCTTCTTTTCCCGGATACGTCTCAGCTCTTCCTCCGCCTTTCTTTTCTCCTCCTCATCCGCATCGCTTCCCGCCACGACAGCCTGCTCCGCCTGCCGCAGCACCTTCACCGCTTCCTCCGACTCGCCCATTGCGAGATAGGTATCCGCAAGTCCTATATATGCGTCTGCACATTTCGGATCAATTTCAATTGCCGCCCGGTAGGAGGCAATTGCCTGCTCATAATTCAGCTCGCTTAAATATTTCTCACCGAGTTCAAGCGCCTCCGCCAACTCCTGCGCTCCGCTTCTCTTCGGCAGGGTGATGACTGCCACCGCGGCAATCACCGCGATCAGAATCGCCGCAAGAGTCAGCACCAGCCCCCGGATGCGGCGTGCGGGACGGGCGGAGACAATTCGTGTTTCCTGATCTTTTTTGTGTTTTTCCATGCTGTTTTATCCCTTCTTTATCTTTTTAATATTCTTATACTAAAAATATAAATAATTTTTATGTTAATATTTCTTTCTATATATGTATATCCTCAATGTTTCGTTTATTGAAATCACCGAATTACTCTTTTGTTCAATTAACCACAAAATAACTTCTCTGAAATCTTCATACATCATCTGAGCATACCAGTTTTTCCGCATTACCGGATAACCCGTATATGAAGCAACAATTATCATCATGATTGCTGGTATAACGACGCCAACGATAACCGCACGATTCCCGTTGCGACATAACAGTCCTTACTGTAATTTCTTCATGCAATCAGCTTTTCCCTCCGCTTTATTCCAAAAAGCCCCCTCCTTTGCGAATTTCTACTCCCCTCCCAGCTTCCTCAGCCGTTTCCTTCTCTGCCGAGGAAACACTGCAATACAGATAACCACAAGGAGCAGGCACAGACCTGCCCCGCCGATTCCTCCGTAAAACATGAGTTCTCCTGCTGTCATTTCTTCCATCCTCCTTTTCCTTTCTGCTCCCCTGCGCTACGGTTCCTCTTCCAGCCAGCCGCCTTCCAGAACCTGCTGATACGCGCTGTCCAGCAGAAGCAGCTCGGCATCCGTCCGGTTGTTCTTCAGCTGATCCGCTGCCAGCTCCTTAGCCTGCTCATAATACCCGGCAAACACACGGTAATCGCGTTTTTCACCGTCCAGCTGCTTCTGCCTGTCGATTTCCAGAAACGCCAGCCGCATCCAGGTCACATAGCGCTCCGGGTAAGCTTCCGCCATTTTCTGCCCCCATGCAGACGCCTCATCAAGCTCTCCAAGCTGCTGATTCAAAACAATCAGATTGCTGAAAGTCATATCGTTATCCCAATGGCTGTCCACGATTTGCCCAAGCACGCGGATCGCGTCGCGGAACCAAGAAGCCTGCCCGGTCTGCTCCCCGAGCAGGAGATAATCCTGCACCAGCGCTTCATAAATCAGAGGGCGGTACGCAGTCGGAAGTTCCCCGGCCGCCCTGGCCAGCCATGCGGCATCCTCCGCGAGCGCTTCCTGCGTCCCGATGCTCCGGAAGGCTTTGCTTGCCATAATATAGGCGCGCTGCTTCAGGTAATCATCCTGTGCAGCGGAAAGTACCTGAGCGAAGCAATCGACCGCCTCCCGCAGCTCGCCGGCATCCCGCGCAAGCTCTCCCTGCACCATATAAATATCCGCCTGTCCCATGCCGGCCGCAATGGCCTGCTCCAGTGTTTCCCGGGCGCTGTCCGCCCGTCCGATATACACAAGTGAAATAGCATAATCCCGGTAGACCTCCGGATTATCCGCGCGCAGCCTTATGGACTGGCCGTAATACCGGCATGCATCCGTGTAGTTTTCCTGACGGAAATAACATTCCGCCGCGAGATAATACAGATTGCCGAGTTCTGCATCATGTCCCTCAAAACGCCGGCCCAGAAAATCCTCCATATAGCGGAGCGCGGCATCATCCCCCTCTGTCCCGTGCAGGTAGCAGGCCCGGGCATAATAAGCTCTCACATCATCCGGAAACAAGGCTACCGCCTCATCATAGAGCTGGTCAAACGGTTCCGCCGCAGCATTCCCGTCCAGCATATCTTCCATCTGACCGATAAGCTGCTCATAATGCTCCTGTTTTTCCTCCGCCATTTTCTGCCGGCCGAACACTGCGCACAGCACGGAAAAGGCCAGGGCGCAGAGCAGCCCGGCAAAAATAAGATTCTGCCGCAGAATAAGTCTGCGGTAGCTGCGATCCTTTTTATGCACCTGAAGCAAAGCTTTCCGCAGCTCAGCCGCATCGGTATAGCGCCGGGCCGGCTCCGCCGCCACGGATTTGGATAGGATGGCAGCAAACCCGTCCGAAACATCCAGGGAAAGCTCCTTCCCCGGTTTCAGAAGACTTCCGGTCAGCAACGCGTACAAGGTTGCACCAAGGGAATAAATATCCGAGCTGCATTCAATTTTCTGCGAAGCAGCAGGCCGGTATACGGAAGCTTCTCCGCGGTCAGGGCCAGGATTTTCCCGCTCTAACCCAACCGTAATATCTAAATTTTCCCAATCCTCTTTCCGGCTTTCCTTCCCGGATTTTTCCGCGCCTGACGCAGCTTTTTTGTTCTGCGCATCCGCAATGCCGTTCTGTTCCGCATCGGGTATTTTGATCGAAGGCATTTCTTCCGGAAGAAGAGTCACCGTTGTCTCTTCCAGGGCGGCACACAGCAGTTCGGTCTGCTCATTTTGATCGCTGCCGTTCAGCAGCATGGTTTCTTTGCCCTGCCCGGCGTCGGAGTGCAGTACGGTTTCTTCGTTCCGGTCATATTTTCTGCTCGTGCTGTCAAAATTTTCTGCTGCCCGGCTTGGTTTTCGTGCCGTCTGTCCCTGATACCGCCGCTTCATCTCCTCAAAAGCCGCGATCTGCTCCGGTGACGAGTAGCCGGGCGTATAGCCGAGCGTCTGCACACCGCCGTTCTCGAACATGCCGGAAATATTGAAATCAATCAGGAAGACCTTCTCCTCCGGCGTCAGCATAATATTGTCCGGCTTAATGTCCCCATGAACAATCGGCGGAGTTTGGGAGTGCAGATAGGCCAGTGCTTCCGAGAGCTGGCCAGCGATTTTGAGCACCTCCTCTTCCGTAAAACGGCGTCCCTCCCTGAGCAGCTGCTCCAGCGACTTGCCCGGGATATAATCCATTACTGTAAAGACGCCCTCGGGGCATTCGATAAAATCAAGCACCTGGGGCAGACAGGAGTGCCGCAGGTTTTTCAGAATATCCACTTCGGTACGTTTTTCCAGAAGGCTTGCGGAGCCTCCCTTCAGCCTTTTGAGTACCACCATTTTCTTCAGCCGCCGGTGCATGGCGCGGTAAACCACGCCGCCGCCCCCCGCACCGATCTGCTCATATATCTCATAAGTTTCCGTCAGCTCCGCCGGATAGTTCATCATTTCTTCCTCCCTGTTTTGCAGCATTTTCCCGGATGCTTTTCCCGCCTTCCTTTATTTCAGGCGGTAGCGATACCATGTCACCGTCCGGGTTTGCGTCTCGCGCACATCGCTTATTACACCAAACTCTTCCGTCGAAAACAGCTGTACGTAAAATCGGCAATCAGAAAAAACCGACAGCGCCGTACAATTGTCCAAATCCCTGCCGCACGCAGACCGCATCCTCATTAAGCTCCCGGCCGCCGATGCAGGTAATATAATCAAAAAGGTATTTTTTCATTATCTCACTCATTCCGCCGTGAAAACGGCATTTTCAAATTTTCTTCTGTTCCCGGGCAGACTCTGCACCAACTTGACTGTCGAACGCATCACAAACCCGTCGAAACCCTCGCAGACTCCCGGCAGGCCATTATGAGCAGCCGTTCTCTAATTTCCCGGCAGTTCCCAGAGATATCCGAGAACCAGGCCGGCTGCACAGCCCGCAGCAATCGCAATCGAAAACGGAAAAGGCGTTCTTCCCCATTCCCGCCGGCGAATCCGAGATATCACGGCAGGAAGTCCTGCCGCAGCTCCGATCAGCACGGCAATCAGCAGACAGTTCAGACCCATTTTCCAGCCGGTAAAGCTTCCGACAGCGCACAGAAGCTTCGCGTCCCCCGCCCGGAAAACACGTAACTTCCAGCAGAACATCCCCGTACCCAGCATCACAAAAAAGCCGAGCAGCGCATCAGCAACATGGCGCTCCGGCAGTAACACTGCAGACGCCAGTCCGAGCACTGCCCCCGTTACGCTGACGCGGTTTTTTATCTTTTTTGTCCTCACATCCTGCCAGACTGCTGTTCCGAGAACGACAGCAAGACAGAGATACTGAAACGCCCATCCGAATTGTTTCATACGATTTTCCTTTCCATCCACCGCGGCAAAAGTTCCTGCGCGCTGTACTGCAAACGGAGCCGGTGATTCCGGTTCCTCACCTTAACCGGAATCACCGGATTTGCCTGCCCTTAACAAGCCGAAAGCGCCGGGATTCCCTCCTTAAATCTTAACCGGTGCCGCCAGGATTCCTGCCCATACCTCTGCCGTGGCCGAACCCTTCCCCACTACACTTCGACCAGCACTGCCGTAAAATTATCCTCTGCCGCTCCTCTGCGAATCCGTTCGCCCGACTGCGCCAGCGCGCGCGAAAGGCTTCGTCCGAACCTGCGGTAAAGCTCCTTTGGTTCAAGATAGGCATAGTATCCGTCCGAACAGAGCAGAAGCCGCTGACCCCGGTGCAGCTGGCCCCGGAATCCCCGGATAAAAAATTCCGGTCCGGCACCCAGCGCATTTGTCAGCACATGACGCTTTTTATGCACCGCGGCCTCCTGCGGACTCATTCTTCCCGCGTCGATTTCCTGCTGGCACCATGTCTGATCCTTGGTCAGTTGATAGCAGTGCTTCCGATCCAGCAGATAAATCCTGCTGTCGCCGACCTGACGAACCACGAAATCTCCGCCCAGGATAAAAACCATCGAGAGTGTCGTCCCCATATTAGTATGCTGCTCCTCAATATATCTCCTCAGCTGCGCCTGCAGCTTTTCCAGCAGGAAACTAAGACGGTCTCCGATGCCGTCCAGCTCCGGCGCTTCGGAAAGCGTCTGTATTTCCGCCTCCCACCATTGCCGCAGGCTGTCCGTCACATAGCCGCTGGCCTGTTCGCCGTGGCTAAATCCCCCCATTCCGTCCGCCACCGCGGCAAGCAGAGCCTCGGTCTTTCCAAAGCTTCTCCGGCATACCAGCATACGGTCTTCATTCTTTTTTCTCACGTTGCCGGTATCGGTAATCATTGCGTAGCGCATGCCCAGCCCTCCGTTTGCAATAATCAGATATGAAAGGTCATGTTCTCATTCGCAAGACGCAGTTCGTCCCCGTCTTTCAGCTCCGCCTCTGTGTACGGCGCAAGCTGCTTCCCGTTGAGGTAAGTGTGATTTTTCGAGTTTTCATCCATTACATAATAGCTGCCGTTGCGGCTGCTGACAGTAATATGCGGCCTTGAAACGGTTCCCTTGCTGATTATAAAATCCGCATTGTCCCTGCCAATCGAAAACGGGAAATGCTCCATCGAAACCCGCACGCCCTGATAAAGCAGATAAGGCGCATCACCCGCCCCGATCATAACCGTACAGCTTCCGTTCTCCGCTATATTTGTGCCGAGCATCACGGTGCCGTGCCACCCGCCGGACTCAGAGCCTGCGACGCTCTGATTGTTCCCGTTCCCGGCAGCGTTTCCCATACCTCCCGCATTCTGCGGAACCTGAGGCAGCATATTTTTATCGTCCCGGCCCGCGTTCCTCTTCGCTTTTTCCTCCGCAGACTTTTCCTTTTTGCCGAGGAGCGCTTTGAACAGACTGCTGCCCTTTTCTTTTTTCTCCTTTGATTCCTTATTTGTTTCCTTATTTGTTTCGTTCTTTTTGGTTCCGCCGCTCTGCGGTACGGCAAAGCCGGGGTTCCCCGGGATGGCAAAGCCTGCATCCATGTTTTTCTGCGGTGCGGACTCGGCTCCCGAAGAGCCTGCTGCAGAATTCTTCCCTGCGGCACCTTCCTTTCGTGCGGTTCCATACTGCGGCACCATTCCTCCCTGCGGGTCTGCGGCGTTCGCCGTCATTCTTTGGAAGGCTTTTTCGGAAACTGCTTCGGCCTGTGCTGTCACATCCCGCGAAGCCCCTGCAGCATAGCCTGCTTTTCCTGCGGGCACATCCCCGGAAAGTGACCCGTCATTGTGCTCGAACTGCTTGAGCAGCCCCGCAAAAGAGAAATCTTGCATATTCACATAGCGGAGAAGGTTAAGAAAAAACGGATCGCCGTCCGAGGTAAAGTATTCCGCAAACAACTTCTGGCAGAAAACACGTACTGTCTCCTCGTCTGCAATCGTGCGTTCCGACAGAGGCACATAGACAAGCCTTGCCTGGCCGTGCTCGTCCACATAAATATAATCCGTCTCCAGCAGGCACTGCATATAGGACAGAAAATATTCTCCAAGGCCCGAGAGCGCATGCAGCAATCCGCCCATAAAACGCTTTGCTTCCTCCCCGCGCAGCTGACCGCCGGCAAGCACCGCGCTAAGACGGCGCATCCCCTCAATTTCATAGTTTAAGCGGCACACTCCGTTAAACATACTTCCGCGCACCGGAAGCAGCCCCGGAATCTCATTGTTCTCCAGCATTTTCATCTGATAATGATTGATGTTTTCCTCCACCTGCGCGGACAGATAATTCCCGACTCCGGTCACTGCCGCCTTATAGGTCAATGTAATTCCCTGCATCATCCATTCCTCCATATCCGCAATTTATTATTCTTCTTTCAGCCTGTTTGACGGCTGCTCATATCAGAAGCGCGCCGAGAAGCAGAAACGGAACAAACGGCAGCTCACTCTTCGCCGTTGCCCTCCGCATCAGCAGCAGAGCCATGCTGCAGATAAATGCTGCCGTCATTCCCCGCAAAAGCATCCCGGCACACTCCCCGCCGAGATAGAGCGCACATATCAGTATCAGCTTTATATCCCCGAGCCCGATGGCATCTTTCCGGATCAGATATATCAACCCAAGTACAGCCGACAGCAGGAACGCTGCAAAAAGACTGCTGTAAAGCGCTGCCGGCTGATACCCGAACAGCCATGCTGCCGCATAGAAGCAGGCGGGCAGCAGCAGCCACAGATCCGGCAGTTCCCTGCATTTCAGATCGTAAATCGCGGTGCAGAACAGATAGGTCCATATTCCGAAATACCAGACGGCCGCGTGACCTCCGGCCGCTTCCCGGTAAAAGGCGGCACACAGAAGCAGGAGGTTTCCGCCCGCTAAAAGCAGAGCATGCCGCCTTCCCCAGAACGAAAAAATCTCCTCCCGCCGACCGATCCGCCGTGCAAGCAGCTCCTCCGCCGCAGTGACGGTCAGAAAGACCAGTGCTGCGGGGATAATATCCGCAGAACCGAAGCTCAAACCTTTCTCCGTCATTCCCATTTCACCCCCTCGCCGGGTCCGCCCACCCACGGATGTACGCGCACCGCCTGGCGGATGCGCACCGTGTCAAAAAAGAAAAACGGCAGGGAATAATCGTAATCAACAACCAGAATAATATCCTTCGTCCCCGTCACGCCTCCGCCCGCGCTTCCCTGCGCATCGACGAACAGAGAATAATTCAGGTTGGAGATCGTGCCGTTGGAGGCCTGCATGCTGTCCAGATAGTCACCGATCATCCAGCGGACAAATTCGCCGCCCGCTTCGTTCATGGCGGAGACGAGGAGGTAATTGATAATAATCTTCGGATCGTTTTTAACCGACTCGATGGTATCCCCGAGCTCCTCCAGATGATTTGCAAACTCTCCGCCCTTTCGGATGATCGCATCGAGGGTATCAAGGGTAAACTTTTCCCCAAGATAATTTATCAGTTCCTGACTGTCCGCAATCACGGTATCTACGCCCTGCTTCAGTCCTTCTTCTGCTGCCTGTGTCTCTTTGGTTATGGTAAAGCTCTCCAGACCGACCAGCTCATCGACAACATATCCATACTGAGACAACGTCCGTCCGACATTCTGCAGGGCCTGCTGCATCACCAGATGAAAATAAAACAGCTTCATCACGCTTAAAACAAAAAATATAACCATCATAAAAACCGGGAGTATAATTGCCGCCTCCACGGTCAGCACGCCTTTTCTTCTCGTTTCTTTTAACATTTTCCTCCCTCCCGTTCAGAACAAACCGCGCTTTTTTATGTCAGTAGCTCTGTCCGCTGATCACCTTCAGCCTAAGCCGTCCGTCCCTGCGCATCGATTCCGGCACAAGGAGATCGGAGAGAAACAGATATTTTATACTGCATTCCAGATCCGCCCAGACGGCAGCCGGGGAAGTTTCCATGCGGAAACCCTTCTGCCCGCTTACCATCATATTCGCCTGTATAACGGATTGAAGCCGCTTTATTTTTACCTCACTGTTCATAAAAAACAGATAGAAATACAAATAATCCCTGTATCCCATTTTCGGAGAATGATTCTTTTCTCCCGAACCGGTATTTACTACCTGGCCGATCGGAATCACATTCTGAATATTCTTGTCAATAAAATCCCCGGTGACATCTTTCATTTTCTTTACGGTATCCCTTGTTTTCTCCATCACCTTTTCGCTTGCCCGGCTCACAGCAATAACGGCCTGATACTGCACCCCTTCAGCAAATTCGTCCACCTTGTCCTTTACCTCCTTCACGGCATCCTGAAATGAAGTATCCGCGTTTATTCTTCCGGAAAGCTTTTCCGCCTCCTGCAGCGCTTTCTGCTGCAACAGAGCGCCGTTACCGTCCAGCTCAAGCTGACCAATCCGCTCCTCCAGCTCCTTTGTCCAGCCGTTGATGGTTTCCGCCCCCTTCTCAGGCAGTCTGTTCAGCACCTCCTCCACCTTTGCCGTACCAGCCTTCACCTGCTTGTACGCATCGTAGATCATGCGGTTGGTCTGCTGTTCCAGAGACTTGGTAAGCTCAGCCGCCTTTTTTCCGGCTTTATCAATCACTTCGTTGACGGCACTCTTCGCAAGTGTTTTCGCCGCATTCTCCAGACAGAAATACCAGTCGCTTCCCTGCTTAAATATGTATACCTCGCCTGTTTTATCCGAATCAAAGATTTCTGCTCCCGGCTCGCGCATAATTACAATAACGTCAATGACCGTTTCTGCAATCGTCCACGCAATAACTATCACTGCAGCAACCAGCGGCGCCAGCCCATGTGCCCAGCTCGCCATCCTGGCTGCCTGCTTCAGTTTCGCCGTATCGGTCATCATGGATACGCCATTAAACAGAAGCCGGGTTCCAAACAGCTTCATCCGCATTTTATCTGCACTTAATTTTCCAAAGCCGATCCCCAGGCCGTTTACCTCCTGCGCAGCCCGGATTTCACTGCTCAGTTCCGCGCCGTTTGCCCCGGCCCCTGTGATAATATACTCTGCAGCGGCAAAGGTTGCGTTCCTGCCGAGATATTCTTTTGTAAACGGAACAGGCAGCTCCGCTTCCTTCGCAAATTCTCCGGCATTGTACCTCTGAAAGTCGGAATAATTCGGCAGCATCGACATGATATAAGCGTCGACATATAAATTATCTCTTGCATCCTCCAGCAGGTTTTCCAGCTTATTCAGCAGATTCAGACCCGTTTCCAGTATCCCGACCAGCGTTTTCAGCGTCACCTTCCCGGTCACTGACTGTCCAAGCTCGGTCTCCTCCGCTGCCTGATTTTCCGACGTATGCTGATAATTCATCTTCAAATAACTCAGATACTCCGGGTCGCGCAGCATACTCTCATTATCCAGCAAAAGCTTCTCTTTATTTTCATCCCCGCTGCCTGTCTGCGATTCCTCCGGCTTTGAGTCCTTTTCGGAATTAATCTCCGTATTTTTCATTTCTTCCGCATCACCCTCTGCACTCCCCTCTATAACGACATCGACATCCGCGCGGTAATAGCAGGTCTGAAAGTATGATGCATAGCTGTATAATATACAGATATGGTTCTGTGCCGCCGGGAGAAGCTCCCCCACCGCCAGCGCAATAAAGTCCTTGTATTTCGTCGCATACATATCTTTTGAAGCACTTGCGCTTGTAGGTTTTAGCGATTCCGCTCTGGTAAACTTCTGCAGTCTGCCGCGGTTCATATCTTCCTTTATGGAAGCGAATTCTTCATCCTCAGAAATGCCAGAATTTATTAAATCATTTTGATTTTTCCAGGTGTTTTTATATTTCCCCACGAGATACTCCTCACGGTTAGATCTTATTCTGTCGGCTTCCATCAGTATCCATTTGGAAAGAATTTCCCTGTTATTTCCATTTTTATCAGGAAAACCAAAAGCTATATTATATAAATAAGATCTGCTGTTAAGCAAAATATCCGCATTTTTTAAAATTTCAGCAAGATTTCCCTCGGCCAGCTCGATCTCCGGCGCATATACGCTTTCCTTGTTCTGGGAACCGCCGTTTTTCGTTCGTTCTGCCTCCAGCTCAGCAATATAGCTTTCGTATAACCCGACCACCTCTGTCATACGGTCCCGCAGTCCGGTCTGTTTCTCTGAAATAGTATTGTACAGGCTTTCCGCGTTGCTCTCCATATTCTGCAGGCCGGTCTGCAAAAGATTATAAGCTTCGGAATACGCCCCGCGCAGGTTGTTCTCTATTTCCTGAACTGCACTTTCATAAACAGTTTTTTCCTCCCTGTAATTGCTGCAGTAACTACGGTACATCTCCTCACTGCTTCCCTGAACTTTTTCGTATACCTCCTCTGCCAGCTTGATTTTATCCGAAACCTCAAGCTTTCCAAAATCGATAAAAGTAAACTGATTGGTTATCCCTCCTTCCGTGCTCGAATATCTGACTCCCGTCACAATTTCCACTTCCGGATTCTTTTTCTGCTCAATCACCATGTCATCTTTCAAAGAGCCAAGAAATTGTGCAAGACTTCCAGTATGTATATCATCTTGCTCCATTTGTTCCCTGTTAAATTTCTCCGTCGCTTCATCCATGGTTTCATCAAATATTTTTAGCATTTGATTTTTGATATCGTAAGGATCTTTATTATATATATTATTTCTGTCAAACATATTTTCCGGACTCGCCGCCCCGAGAGAACTCAGCGGATTTGTCGGGTTTACGGAATAATTGTATAGCTTGACTGCAAATTCATTAATCTCCTTCTGAAGATCATACGCTTTTTCGGATACCCCCTTTTCCCCGTTTTCCGGCTCCTCGTACTTTGCTGTAATCTTTGTCTTTGTCAGCGCTTCCTCCACCCGATCCGTCATCGTCAGAAGGCTGTAAATTTTCTCTAAAAAGCCCTGCGTTTCGTCGATCAGCTGTACCGGAGCCCGGAATTTCATATATTCTATAATCTGGCTTTCCACATTTGCCGGGTCTGCCAGAGTGACATTCGTTCCGCATTCCAGATTTTCTATTTTAAAATCATACAGATTTTCCGTCCCCGCATTTACTTCCTTAACCGGTTTCCCGCTTACCTCATCAAATATATCATTCAACAGGGTTCGGTACTCCTCATCCAGTTTAATGTCCCCGGTATTTAACACTGCATCCAGATATGTATTGTACAACTCTTCAATCCTGGCTTTCATTTCTTCTTCGCTGACTGCTCCGGTTCCATCCGCACCAACATCAACGCTGAACAGTCCATACAAATCAAAAAGCAGCTGATTGTAATTTGAAAGAATGGAATCACTGGCATTATCGAGCGATGCTTCTAAATATACGGCTGCCGTGCGATATCTGGCGGCGTCTACCAGCAAACCTGTAAATACAAACGTTACCATAAAAATAATCAGCAAAAAAACACTGATGACCCCGCGCCTTTTTGACAGTCTCTGCATACCTTCTTTTCCTTCCTTCATATATAAGTTTGATATATTTCTTGTATTATATTTCTAATTTCTATTTTTATATATTATTTAAACATTTTATTTCTTTCTCTATTATTCCATGAAATTTATTTCTGTTTCTTCTTTTTGTTCCTGATTATTTCCTGAATATAAGAAACATTTCGTACAAAATCAGCAGGTTCCGTCAGCTTGGCTTTCGCAGTAACCCTGTAGTCTTTTTTTACCGGAAATCCAATACCGTCCAAAAAAGCCATTATATTGCCGCCGTAGGTATTGTCTATAGTAACCGAAACATAACGGTTAAAAATATGTATCGCTGAATTACCTGTAATCCCCTGATCCGTTGTTGTTGCTTCTATCCCCGTCTCCAGCTTGCTGACGGCAGCCATCCGGCTGTCCAGATATTTCCGCATATTGCTCTGCTTTTTTGAACCGACAGCAAACAGCTCAGTAAAAAACCGATACGGATCATGCTCTGCATAAGTACCGCTTGTAATTACGTTTTTCCCGCTCTTTCCCTTTCCGGTCTGTTCATCCAGCTGGTTCTCTCCTGAAAAAACAGTCTCCTTCTGATCCTCATCAAATATTGTATAACTTCCGCCGATTGTGTTCCAATTCATCGCTGCCCGATTGGCAGCGCGCATCGCCTCCGCGCGGGCTGTTACATTCTGGTATTCTATAATTGCAAGACTGTACAGCAGCACCAGCACACCGATTACGACCGGCATGACAAGCGCCGCCTCCACGGTGATCACCCCCCGCCTTTGCCTGTTTATCCCGTTTCTCATATAATACTGCCCCCCTGTATGGCCTTTCTTTCCTCCGTCCGTCCCTCTGTGTTCTGTCGGATATCTTGTTTTCTCTTCTGTCTGCCGGACGGCTGCCTGCTGTCTTCTCCTTTTCACTGCATTTACTGCTTTCTTTCACCTTGCGGAATCCGGCCGGTGCCGCCGGAGGACAGAACTCCCCTGTTCTCCGGCGGTACTGCTCCGTCCTTCCTGCCGGCAGGCTGCCGTGCAGACAAAAACCGCCCAGCCTTACGGGGTCGGCGTCGTTGTATCAGCAACATCATTAGCGGAGCCGAACAGCTTCTCGACGGTCTTCGTCACCCAATCAACAATCGCGTTCTTGAAAATAAGCGCTATAACAATCAGCACCGCAAGAATCAGCAGTATCTCCACCGTGGCGATACCGTCCTCTTCTTCCCAGAATTCCTTTAATGTATTCATTACATTTCCCCCCTTTCCCCTTTGTTATTTATAATCAACGCCCGGTTCGGCGCTAACTATCCTCATCCCCGGCTCCGACTTCCGCTTGTTTCCTCAAAGCCGACCGACATCTCAGGAACCGCACATCAGATTCACTGCCTTACCTGCAACCTGCTGCCTTTAAGTCAGCCCAAGACTCATTACCGCCGGCGCCGCGACCATGAGGATCACGGCAAGCAGCATCAGCATCATTGGGAACAGCAGCTTTGTCCCGGCCTCCTCCGCTGCAATTTTTGCTGCCGCCCGGCGGTTGTTCCAGAGTTCCCGGCTGATCTCCCTCATTGCAATCAGAACCTCCGGCCCTGCATTGTGTATATTCTGCAGGAGCGCCGACACCAGCCGCCGCACCTCCGGCATATTGCAGCGGCTGCTCAGCGAGTCCATTGCCTGCTCCGCTGTGGCACCGTTCTCCAGGAGATAAACGCTGTGTTTCAACTCATGATAAAACGGTGTTTCCTTCTCCATCTCTTTTGAAATCAGGACAATCGCCCCCTTGATGGATAATCCTGCACCAGATAGTATCAAAATTTTATTTGCAAAATCAGGCAAATCAAGTATTATCTTAGTATGCCGTTCCTTAATTTTTTTGTCTAAATCCGAAAATACTGTGTACGCGAGCAGCCCGCCGAATGCCGCAGTACCAACGGTTGCTGCAGCCCCCACCGACGCCAGCGCAAGCAGGGCAGACAAAAACAGCCCGATCAAAAAATAGCTTGCTGCCGTTGCCCAGGTTGCGCGCAGAAAAAATTCAACGTATTCCTCGTCCTTCAGCTCCCGCAGCTGCCTGCGCAGTTTCCGGTCAATATTGCTCTCGTAATTGCGCTTGATCATCTCCAGAGCTGCAAAACCGACCGGCGCCAGCGCCTTGAGCGGGTATTCTTCCTTATCCAGCGCCTCGCAGTAAGGCGTATATTTCTTTTTGCCCTTTTCGTAGAGCAGAATAAACACAGCAACAACCGCCAGCGCATAGATGGCAGCAGGGATTGATATATCAGCCATGGCTCTTTCTCCTTTTAATCATTTTTTTGAGTTCCGAAAAAGTACCCGGACAGATTTACACTGTTATATCCTATTGCTTCCTCAATGTTTACTGTCCGGACTCTTTTAAGAACTTTCTTGTGCGTTCAGCTATTTCCCTTTCCCAGGGAGTTTCCTCACTGTCAGCGTTACCTCTGTTTCAAAACAGCTTTTTATATTTCAGCTGCTTTGAAACAGCTTCGTGGTTGCTTTCTTACCTTCCTGTCACCTCTCCCAGGCTTTTCTTAAGCCTCTCGGCAGTTAAAATTCAATATCTGCTACTTTTCTTGACCACAATGTCCCGATTATGATAATCGCCAGCGAAACTGTTGCAATTACCCGGCCGATCCCACTGGTGAACATCGGCTTCATAAAATCCCCGGCCATTTTCGTCATAAAAAAGACAAGCCCGACCGGCATCACAGTCAATACCTTCTGCTCCATCCTCTGACTTGCAATCAGTGTGTCAATCTCCGTTTTGGTTTCAATTTTGTCCGCGATAATCTGCGTTGTATTGCGAATAATATCAATCAGGTTGCCGCCCGTTCGCTTTGCAATTTCAAAAATATTTCCAAAAGTCTGGATATCCTCGATGTGGCTCCGCTCCGCAAAGTCGTTTATAACCTCCTCCACCGTCCGGTTCATGGAAAGGCGGGTGACCATAAGCTCCAGCTCCTTAATCATAAACGCGTTCGGATCGCTGTACTGCTGCTGCAGATCCTGAAGAGTCACCGAAAGTGCCTTTTCCACCGAATTCCCCGCGCCGACTGCCGAGGACAGGCTGTAAAGCATGTCCTTGAACTGAAGGAGCAGGCGGTTTTTCCTCTTTTTAATAACCTTCTTTTTGTGTATTTTCAGATATTTCAGCCCGAACAGCGAAAGAAGGCCTGCCAATATTATATTCTGATAAAACACGAAACCAACCACGAACAGACAGCCCATTGCAAGCACACAGCAGAGCAGCTTTTCCGTCAATCCCATATTGTATTCGTCATAATCCACACCGCTGCCGCGTATGTTCTTCTGTTCCGCTTCGTCTGCTTCTTTTTCCGGTGTCCGGCTGCTCCAGGACTGATTTCCTGCTGCCTGCAGCTCTTCCTGCCGGGCTTCTTCCTTTTGCTTTTTTCTCACGTTATCCCTCCGTTCTGCGGGTAGGATTTTCCCCCGTTTACAACTCTCTGTACGAAATGCCAGCCGGCTGCAAAAGCTTCATCTCCACGCCGTTCAATTCAAACTTTTCCTTATGTATCATGCAGTTTTCTGTGCGCTGCAGATGCCCGATAATTTTCCCGTCCTCCATTTCCTTTTTGTCCCGGATATAGGAAAACAGCGGGTTAAGCCGGTACTTTCCGTCCTCGTAGCCGGCAACCTCCACAATGTCAAGCACCTTGCGGCTCTTATCGCTTAACCGTCCGAGATGCACTATCAAGTCAATTGCTGATCCGATCTGCTGCCGGATCGCCTCAATCGGGAAATCCACCCCCGTGAGCACCATGGTTTCCAGACGCGAAAGCATGTCCTTCGGAGAGTTTGCGTGGCCTGTTGAAAGCGAGCCGTCGTGTCCGGTATTCATCGCCTGCAGCATGTCAAGCGCCTCGGCGCCGCGCACCTCGCCAACCACAATCCGCTCCGGCCGCATACGAAGGGAAGATTTAATCAGATCGCGCATGCTGATCGCACCCTTGCCTTCCGTGTTTGCCTGCCTTGTCTCCAGCCGTACCAGATTCTGTACGCGCTGGATCTGAAGTTCCGCGGAATCCTCGATTGTAATGATGCGCTCATCTTCCGGAATAAAGTTCGAGAGGGCATTCAAAAAGGTGGTTTTGCCCGACCCGGTACCGCCGCTGACAAAAATGTTGTATTTTGCACATACGCAGCTGCGAAGGAATTCTGCAGCTTCATTGCTGATCGCACCCCAGGAAATCAGATCCTCAAAATTGATAACTTTCTCTGGAAATTTACGGATTGTAACTGTCGCCCCGTTCAGCGCGATCGGCGGAAGTACAATATTGACGCGTGAGCCTTCCTCCAGCCTTGCGTCGCAGATCGGATTCAGACTGTCGACCGTGCGGTTTACTTTGCCGACCATCTTCTGAATAATATCCTCCAGCTGCTTTTCGTCTTCAAAGGTTTCCGGCCGCCGGTAAAGCTTTCCGCCCTTTTCAATAAAGATGCATTTCGGCCCGTTGATCATGATCTCGGTAATTTCCCTGTCGTTAATCAGCGGCTGCAGTACGCCGTAATGCCGGATATTGTCCAGCACAGCGCTGACCGCTGCTACACGCTCTGCAACAGTAATATATTCGCCGTTCAGCTGCTGGTCGAGCAGCTGCGATGCTCTCGCCCGGATAGCCTCGTCCGTGACATTTTTTTCCAGTTCCAGGCTTGCGGATACCTTTAAAGTCAGATCTCCAAGCATCTTTGATGATATATCCATTGTTTTCCCCCTGTTCTTCTGGCTGCCGGTGCAAAACGCTCCGGCCAGTTTCTTTCTGCAGCACTGCCCCGGCCTGAACTGCAATCACTCCTCCTTGAGAATTGCCAGGCAGCCGTTTACAAAATCCGGATTAACCTCCAGAACAGTGGAAATCAGTCCAGCCGTGCTCAAGGTACTCGATCGCGGAAAAGCAGCCGTGACACCCGCCGCGGAACTCTGGCTGGCACAGGAATTGCGCACAAAGCAGCTTTTTGGGAGCAACCGGGTCAGGGAAGGATCCTGCTTGACCCTCTCCTCCTTCTTTCTGCCGCACGGGGTATCGCTGAATACCCATACAATTCGGCTGCACCCGAGAAGCAGTTCGTCCGAAAACCGGCTCAGCCCGCTCGGCAGATCAATAATCACCTGCTCAATCCCGAGCTGGTACATCAGGCTGCAGAACTCGTTCACAAGCTGCGAATCCATATCACGGTAATTGCCGCAGGTCTGCACGGAAGGCATGACATAGACTCCGTCTGCATTGACACGGAGCGTATCGTACAGAAGGCTGCGGATATCGCTGCCGTTCTGCCGTTCAAACATCAGTTCTTCCATCGTGTGCGGAAATTCCAGCTGGTACAGATTATCCGTTACCGGCAGCAGCTCCAGATTCCAGTATGCGGTCTTTGTCCGTTTTGCCGCCTGTACCGCCGTGAGATAGCTGACCGTGGTTTTGCCGGAGCCACCCTCAGTCGAATATACGGCGAGCAGCCTTCCCCCCGAGGTTTTCTCCTGTTTTCCGCCGGCACACACACTGACAATCCGGTTGAAATCCTCCAGCAAAACGGAAGCTCTCTGGTAAATATTCAGACTTCCTGCGCCGTTTTCTTTCGGCATATAAGTCGTCATACCGAGCCGGATATACGAACGCCCGGCCGCACAGTCCTCCAGGAAGCCTTCCTCGGAAAGCACAAGATCCGTCCTGCCCGCCGCGAGTGCCTGACGGGCGGCATCCTCAGAGGTGAAGCAGAACAGCTCAATATCCGGTCGCTTTCTGGTAAGAAATGCTGTAAAAACATTAACAAAATATTCGTCGGTGTGGAACACAGTAATCTTCATGGTTGGATTCCTCCTTTACTTTTTCTTCAACGGATTGGAGCCGGAGCTTCGCTCAGCAAATATGCGTCAAATCAAAGCCCGGCTTCCTCTTTTGATCCACTTTACTCCTCTGTATCGAGCCAGAAAGCAGGCCGGATTCCGAAGTTGATGGGATCTGTCCCCTGAAGCCACCCGCTGCCGCAACCGTCTACCGGATACCCGCCATCCGTAAATAATCCGGTATTCAGAACTGCCATAGCCATATTACTGTTCAACCCCGGCGATCTTAACCACCACCATGCGTTTCCGTAAGTCTCTTCGTTCCAATCGCACCAGTATATCCCCTGCGCTTTTGCATAATCTGTCACCTGCGCTCTGCGCGCCGGGTCCCACTCCCGCGGATCAGAACTGAAATAGTTTAATACTTCCTCTTTGCTTAATAAGAAAATTTTATCCTCTGTATTATTGCCGCCGCTCGTGCCATATTCCGAATTATCCGCGTTACTCAGCTGTGTTACCGCAATATAGCTGCGTTCCCTTTCATGGAAGGCTGTTTTTAAAAATTCATCATTCAGCCAGCTTCGAAGCGTACAGTTCTCCCATGTAATATCCACCCATTCCTCATTGTATTGCCTGCAATCCAAGGCGTATTTGCTTAACAGAAGAACCTTCCCGTGTTTCTGATCAAGCACAACCCATTCAATCGGCTCCGAACCGTTTGAGATAATATTATCCTGCTCGTACATGCCGAAGGTTACAATATCGCCGATCTGCGCATTGCTGATATCCCGGACAGATAAGAGAGTCGCTTCCACTGTCGGAGTCGGTTCCGGCGTCGGGGTTGGAACCGGAGTTGAAGTCGGCTCCGGCGTCGGGGTCGGAACCGGAGTTGAAGTCGGCTCTGGGGTCGGGGTTGGAACTGGAGTTGAAGTCGGTTCTGGCGTTGGAACCTGGGCCGCAGTCGGCTCCGGTGTCGGAGTTGGTTCCGGGGTTGAAGTCGGTTCCGGCGTCGGGGTTGGTTCCGGGGTTGAAGTCGGCTCCGGCGTCGGGGTCGGTTCCGGCGTTGGCTCTGCTTCCGGGGTGGATGTCGGTTGAGCTGCCTCCTTTGCTTTTTTCTCTGCCTCTTCCTTCTTTTCGCGGATGCGTTTCAGCGCCGTTTCAGCTTTTCTCTTTTCTTCTTCATCCGCACCGATACCTGGTGCAACGGCCTGCTCGGCCTGCTCCAACACTCTGTTCGCTTCCTCAGGATCTCCCATTGCAAGATAGGTATCTGCAAGACCTATATATGCATCCGCACATTTCGGATCAATCTCGATCGCCGCCCGATAGGAAGCGACGGCTTGCTCGTAATTCAGCTCACTCAGGTATTTGTCACCGAGATCAAGCGCCTCCGCAAGCTCCTTCGCCTGACTTTTCTTCGGCAAAGTAATAACAGCCACCGCAACAATCACCGCAATCAGGAGCACTCCTGCAGCCAGTATCAGCTCCCGTGTACGCCGTGCGGAACGGCTGGAGATAATTTGTGTTTCCTGTTCTTTCTTCTGCTTTTTCATATTTCCTCACATTCTACCCTGTCAGGTAATCTTCTATCTCTCACTGCAGCGATCGCGCAGCCTTCAAAGTTTCCGTTCCATGCATCCCGGATGTTTTCCTCCCTTCTTATCTGCTTATCGAAAACATTTTCGAGTGCAAAACAAAAAGACTGCCCGGCAGAACAGCGAACCTCCTGAATTCAGAAAGCTCGCTGTTCTCTGCCAAACAGTCTTTTTATTTCCATGCTCAATAAATAAATGCACTCACCCAGAACAAAACAATCCGCAGTCAGTGTCTGTCTGTCTGTCTGTCTGTCTGTCTGTCTGTCTGTCTGTCTGTCTGTCTGTCTGTCTGTCTGTCTGTCTGTCT